>VOFG01001343.1_pt1 | contig 62001 bp, 79 predicted proteins | sample 5384171 | NCBI WGS metagenome assembly VOFG01 (sample SAMN12384726, study PRJNA508395) | human gut metagenome | isolation source: healthy gut F | host: Homo sapiens
TCAAGATAGCCAACCGCCACATGCTCGGCTTTGATTTGAAGCAACTCGCTGACACGTGCACCAGTGGCTGCCATAAACCAAACGATGAAATACCATTCATCATAACCGTCTGCCTTTAGCTTGGCTTTCAGAAACTTGTAATCGGCATCGCAAATCATCAGTAATGAAGATTCTAAAATGCACAGTGATATTGAGATTGATTATGTGGCAATGTTTATGAGTGTCACATATCAATCTGGTTACACTCATAAACGATATTGGATTTCTGAATACTTCAAAATAAGAGATACCTATACCACCGAAGGCAGAACAAAAACGGATTGTTTATACAGCCCGTAATATTTCATTCATCGTATCAAGCACCATATCTATTTTAGCCACAATTCGTTCTTGCTCTTTATATGGCGGTATGGGTATTAAAACATTACCAATAGATGTTTTTGTTAAACTGGGCATAGCCGTACTTTTATCTAATTTGCTAAAATCAAATGATAAGCAGAAATAATACAGATATTTATCAAGTATAGCATCATTAGCCTTCAAGCCAAAAGCTGTATCAACGTTCCAAAAAATGTTCCTCTACGAATATAGGATTATTAATTGTACCTTTTCAGATGGCAATTATTGTAGAACCTGCGATGCAAAGATACTGATTAGCTCTGCCTATAACACCGCCACTACCATAAATTGGATATATACCGTTAAGTGTTTCAACATTTTTTTTGAGACTTCCCATTCGTTATACTTGTAATCTGTTTCATTTTACAAATAGCCCATCCTTCAGGCAACTGCGTATAATGCCCGTTATCACAAGGTGTGAAATTGGGATTTATACGCTTTAAAAGTTCGCTTGCCGGTTCATCATTCGGGTCTTGCGGCATGAGCTTTCCATGTATCGCAAGGTCGAGAATTTTGCTTTTGGTTTGCTTAAGATTTTGTTTGTCAAATATTTTACCTTGTTCAAAATATCAATTAAAGAAACCATTCTTCAATTTCCTTCAATAATGTTGTTCTAAAGGGGTATTGGTATTGGCATATTTTCAAATGTCAGTGATATATTAACCAATGTCCTTGGCAGAACCTCGTGTGGCAATAGAATTTACAATTTCTCATTTCAATACAAGACTTTAAGAAATGATACCAACACCTCTTTAAATTTGTAAGACGTATTAACACGTTGATTCTGAATTAAAATTTTTAATTGATGGCAATTTTGTGTAGAATAATTGCAAGTTTACCCTTTGGTCAACAATATTCATAATAAATATCGTCCTTTTTCAACGAAGTATTTTCTGTTGTCTTTCCATTATGCACTTCTTCAACAATATATTGTGGATGATAGGCAAAATCTATTTTTTGATTCTTGAGATTCCCAATTCTTAATAAGCCAACACCATTCTCTACATATGCATGTTTTTCTAGGCACTTCCAGATGAAAACATAACTATATCTTCAATCTACACCACACCCACGAACCTGGCACCTCAAATGGCACCTGCTCATAATGGAGCGTATCAGAAGCCTTTGTAGACTTTTTGCTCCGCTTGATTTTTCCTTCTTTTTATCAGTCGTTCTTTTTCAGCCTTGATTCGTTCAAGGAGAACAGATGCAGGCTCATCATTCGGGTCTTGAGGGACGAGTTTACCATGAATGGCAAGGTCGAGTATCTTTTGACGTAACGCTTTTGTATCCATTGTTGTATATCTGTTTGTAATTTGCAGCCAAAAACTGCACAATTACTATTCATTTTCTTCCAGTTTCTTTAATTCCTCATTTTCTTCAAACTCTTCTATCCACTCCTTTACCTTGGCCTGCAATAGAGCCTTGTTGGGGGAGATAGAGTTGATAAGCAGAAGCATAGATGTTAGTATCTTTAGGCAAGGTAAGTTCCACAAGTGCATCGTTTTTCTCCTTACACAGCAGGATGCCAATTGTCGGCTTTTCAAAGTCTTGTTTGACATAGCGGTCGTAATAGTTGACATACATCTGCATCTGTCCAAGGTCTTGGTGAGTAAGTTTGTCTATTTTCAAATCTATAAGCACATAGCATTGTAACAAACGATTGTAAAACACCAAGTCAACAAAGAAATGTTGCTCATCAAATGTGAACCTTTTCTGCCTTGCTTCAAAGAGGAACCCTTTGCCAAGTTCTAATAGGAATTGCTGCATCTTGTTGATAATGGCATTCTCCAATTTAGACTCTGAGTAAACTGCATCGGGTTTTAGACCAAGAAACTCTAATGTGATGGGATTCTTGATGATGTCCGATGGTTTCCCAATAGTTTGTCCTTCTTTCGCCAACCGCATTACTTCATCTTTGTTACGACTCAAAGCCAATCTCTCATAAAGACAGCTTCCTACTTGACGGCTGAGTTGCCTTTTAGACCATTGTTGTTGGGTACATTCTATTTCATAGAAGCTGCGGGCATCCGGATTTTCCACCCTCATCAGTATAAGATAATGAGACCATGAGAGAGCGAATGTCGTTTCAGAAAGATGTTCCTCTGCCTTCGGATAATCGGCTAACCAGTGGTTAGCCTTTTGGCTCGACTTTGGACAACCACTGGTTAGCCCTTTAGAAAAGACAATATAAAACTGCCGTATATTCTTAAGCGTTGAATACGACCATCCATCTCCCAGCCTATCAGTCAGACGTTTAGAGAGTTCTTTCAGTACAGCCTTTCCGTATTCGGCTCTTGTCTCTCCCTTTTCCTCATAATCTACTATATATTGTCCAATATGGAACTTAGTATAGACCTCAGCAATATTGACGGCTGTTGCCACACGTTCCCTTGCCTGCGTGACAAGGTCAACAACCTTTAAGAACAGGTCGTTTATATCTTTATCATTTGTGCTAATATCTTTTCGCATAGCTCAATTTTCTTCAATATTTGCAAGCAGTTTTTCAAGTTCAGTCACCGCTCTACTGATGGTCTGGCTCTTATCCTTGATGTCTGCCATCAGTTCTGCCAATGAACGGTCGTCCACCTCACCACCTTGTTTTATCCAAGTAATGTCAAGACTTGTTTTGTCTCTGGCAATAATTTCATCTACAGGGTATTTACGCCAACGACCTTGCGGATTATTCTCGGCATCGTAGGTCTCTACTCGATTATTGTAGCAAGAAACAAAATCATCCAAATGATGCCGTTCCAGTTTATTGGTGGCAAGCGTATGCTTTATGTCTGTACGGTAATCGTAAAACCATATTTCTTTGGTTGGTTGTCCTTTGCTGAAAAACAACACGTTGGCTTTTACGCCTTGCGCATAGAAAATACCTGTAGGCAAGCGCAAGATAGTATGCAGATTGAAATCCTGCAATAAGCGTTTGCGAATAGTCTCACCTGCTCCTGCCTCAAAAAGGACATTGTCGGGAAGCACCACAGCGGCACGCCCTCCGGTTTTGAGCATAAGCATCATGTGCTGGAGGAAGTTTAACTGGTTATTCTTGGTCTCTACATAGAAATCCGGGCGGTTGATGTCCACAGAACCAGCCGGACGAGTTCCAAAAGGAGGATTGGCAAGTATCACATCAACAAGAGTTGACGGTTCTTTTTTCCAAAGAATCCTCACAAACAATCGGACTACGGTCTGTACCAATACCATGCAAATAAAGATTCATGGAAGCGAGCGTCACCACTAAAGGCGTATTATCCACACCATGCAAAGCTTTGTCACGCAAGAAATCACGTTTTTCTTTACTTGCAGACTGCCCTTTCATGTAGTCGTAAGCTGTAAGTAAGAATCCGCCCGTTCCACAAGCCGGGTCACAAACGGTTTCACCCATTTGCGGATTGATACAATCTACCATTGCCTGAATAAGTGGACGAGGAGTAAAATACTGTCCTGCACCGCTTTTCTTGTCTTGCCCGTTCTTTTCAAGAATGCTTTCGTAGATAGCACCTTTCACATCACCGTCCATAATGAGCCATTGCTCCTCATCAATCATGGTGATAACTTTTTTTTTAGATAAACAGGTTTGTCTATCTTGTTTTGTGCCTTCGTATAAATTGTACCTATCAGATTATCCTGCTCGCTAAGCAATTTAAGGGTCTCTTCATATTGTTTTACCAAATCCAGACCATCAAGTGCTATCAAATCTGCCCACTGATAACCAGTTGGAATAGCCGACTCTTCTCCAAACATTTCTACATTTTCGGCATCCATCTTCAAGAATCAAAAGATAGGTCAGTTGGGTGATATAGTCGGTGAATCCGATGCCTTGTCCGGCAAGAGTGGTTGCCAGATTCCATACTTTTTGGTGAGCGATTGCTCTGTTGTATTATTTGTTGCCATTTCTTTATCTTTGCTTTTCTTAAAACTACAAATGTGTAAAGTGAATGAAGTGCCTCGTCTGCCTTCTGCATATTACCAAACGCTCTAATCATTTGGGCTGCATGGGTAGCATCATCTTCACGAATATCCCTGACCGTACAAGCTCCATTAGAAGCAATATAATCTACAATGCGGCTGATTACTTCTCGCTGTTTGTCTGTTATTTCACGCTGGTTTTGTCCTAACCAAAGATTGAAAAACTGTTTAGAGGTAGTAACTACACTATCCAATCGTTCGATTTGGTGGAAAGCAAAGCGCACAAGTTGTATGATATTGGTCAATGCATCGCTTTCTTCTTTGGTAGTGGAACGCCTTACTACTTTAGGATTGACTATGGCATAAGAGTTCCAAAGTTGTTTGGAAGTAAAATGGTTGTTTGCCATTTTGAGTCTGTTCTCCAAATCCTTTAGCATCGAATAGGTTATAGGCTCTCCCTCATTGTTGTAAATGATGCGCAGTGCCTCTATTTCGTCATAGTATTTTTTACAAAAATCTTCAAAAGCCTCTGTCGTATTTTTTGCTTCCTCAATGGAAAACCCTTTGGAGATAAGCGTATCTTCACCCGGCATCAATGTATTGACGAATCCGGCTGCAAGTATCAGAAGGTATTTCCGGGCATCCGCATGATTGGCAAGCGGAGCGACTAGCCCCTTACGTTCATTGTTAGGCTCATCAGTGCTTACAAACTGTGGAAGAATGCCTTTCTCCAGTGCATCGTATATTCTGGCAGAAAGCTCCTTCATGTCATCATGAGACAGACGGACAAACTCTTTCCGTTGCGAATCATCCGCTTTATTGTATATTCGTGCAAGCGTTGCCGCAAGCCGTTTAAGGTATTCATCAGGAATATAGCCATGACTAATACGTTCTAACAGCTCCTTCAACGTAATTGTCTTTGTTGTAGGACCGTCGTCTATAGGTGCCACTGTTTGCGCATGTTCTGTCACGCCTACCGCATCAACCAAATAAAAACAATCCTTGCTGAATGCGTTCGGGGTAACATTGCGAAGTTGCTCATCACCAATAGTACGCACTCCACGCCCTTTCATCTGAATATACAAAGGCAATGACTCCACATCACGCATGAACATTACCACTTCCAGTGGCTTTACATCTGTTCCGGTGGCAACCAACGTACAGGTGACAGCAATACGGAAATCCTTGTCATTACGGAATTGGCGTATCAGTTCGTTACTATCGCCTGCTGAATAAGTGATTTTCTGAACAAAGCGGTCGTCAGTCCGTCCGAACACCTCTTTAGCTATCTGTACGATATTTGTGGCGTGAGCTTCATTGAGAGCAAATATCAAGGTTTTAGGTAAATAGTCCATATTCGGCTCACGTTGCGGGTCATTAAACAATTCTGTATAAACCACATCCCAATAGGTTGAAAGGATTAACTTTATCTGTGCCGGATTAATGACACTCCGATTAAGTTCTTTATTGGTGTAGGTTTTGGTTTCCTTGTTTCTCACAGTCTTAACCTCACCCGTATATCTCGTTTCTTCCTTTACTCTCTCACCCTCTAATATAGCTCCCCCAGTTTCCGTAACTTGCGTTTTTATTCGATACACCCTACAATCCACATTCACACCATCAACGATACTCTTTTCTAAGGTATAATTGACAATGATATTATAGTTAAAGAATTTCTTTGTCTCTTCAATCGGGGTTGCTGTCAAACCGACAAGTCGAGCCGTATCGAAATACTCCAACACCTTGCGCCAGTTCCCATAAATGGAGCGATGGCACTCGTCTATGATAATCATATCAAAGTAATCGTGCGGTAAATTGGGATTGGGAGGCAAGGTTACTTCCTCTGCAGGTTCGTTCTCATCATCGTCATCATTATCCTCAATAGCTTCTCCTTTCAAGAATGAAAACAAACGTTGTATGGTAGAAATAACCACATTGCTATCAGAAGGGATAGAAGGCGAGCGAAGACGATTGACCGTAAAGATAGTATTGAAAGCATCCCCGTTCTCTGTCAGACGAAAAGTTCCGAATTCTCCCTCGGCTTGTTTTCCAAGATTATTTCGGTCAACAAGAAACAACACTCTACGCATAGGTGTGTAAGCAAGCATACGATAGGCAGCAAGACAAGCCGTATATGTTTTGCCTGCGCCGGTGGCAAGAACCATCAACGCACGATTTTGCCCAGCACGGAAACTCTTTTCAAGTTCTGTCACCGCTTCATACTGGCAATCACGAAGCCCTTTCTTTTTTCAATGTTGGAAGTCCGGCAAATGTATCCTCAATCCCCAGTTTTGACAACTTCCCAACCTGCATCAGTAAACCACTGGTCTATCTTTATTCTTGCTTTTTCTTCAGGAGTCATGTTCTTAATATTGTATATTATCGGAAGTTCATAGATACATCTGCAATAAACTGCAAAAGGTCTCCGATCCTCCCAACCTAATTAAATACTATTGTAACCTTTCCTTTTTATCGGTTATCAAATCTTTCAAATCAACTTGTAATATCTCCGCAATCTGTTGCAAGGTTTCCAAATTAGGCTGAATTCTATTACAGGCATAGGCATTGACCATACTAAAACTCTTGTTGAGCTGTTTAGCTAACCACGTTTGAGAAATACCTTTTCGGATAAAACAGTCTTTATTCTATTCAGTTTCATTCTTTAATATGATTTTATAGTGCAAAAGTAGTGAATTATATTCGATAATTCGGGTCTTTTTTTGTATTTTTGTTCGCAAAAACATAAGCATATGGGACATAAATGTTATATTTCTTTTAAAACAGAAGATAGTTGGTATAAACGAGAAATACAAAAATGGAGTGCCAATGAAAAAGTTGACATGATAGACAAGTCGCTAAATACCCCTATTAATTCTGAAGACGAAGACTATATTATGCGAAAAATCAGAGAAGATTATTTGTCTGATTCAACGGTTACAATCTTCTTGATTGGGGCACAGAGTGCAGAGACTTTGGGGTGGAAAGAACAGAAATTTATAAAGAGAGAGCTACAAGCGTCATTGTATAATAGCGAAGGTAATACTCGAAACGGAATTTTAGGAGTTGTATTACCTTCAATGTATGATTCAATATACAAAGGACAACATATATGCTCTATCTGTGGTAAAAGTCATAATACTGTAGCTATTAACGATGCGACTACTATTAAAGAATTTAGTAAAAATTATTACTTAAATAATCACGGAAAATGTGCATATGATGAAGATGATCGATTTTGCATCTTAGTTAAATGGGATGACTTCAAATGTAATCCTAACGCTTATATTGAACAAGCATTCAATAAGCGTAATCATCCTATAGCAAGTGAAGTAATTGTTAGACCTAAATGAATTTATAAATAATGGAAAGGAATTTATGTTTTATAGTAATGGGATTCGGCAAGAAAAAGGATCCAGATACTAACCGTACTATTGATTTAGATGCTACGTATAAAAAAAATAATCCGTCCTGCCGTAGAATCCGCTGGATGCAAATGCATACGCGCTGACGAGATTGTAGAATCTGGAATAATTGATAGAAGTATGTATGCACTCTTATATTACGCTGACATTGTTATTGCAGACATATCAACTTTTAACCCTAATGCAATATACGAATTAGAGTACGTCATGCATTACGTCCATATTCTACAATAATCATTAAAGAAGATGAAGGGAAAATACCGTTTGATATTGGACACGATAGAATAATAAGTTACAAACATTTAGGAAATGAAATTTCAGAAGCAGAAGCAAAGAAATGTATTCCGCACTTCGAACTTTAATTCAAAGTGTCATCAATGAGCCTAAAACGGATAGCCCACTTTATTCTTACATTCATCAAATAAAAAACCGGAAATTTCAGAAGAAGAAATCTCCAGTATCATTGGAGAATTGAAAAATAATGAAGATTCTATTTATGCTTTGACTGAGATGGCGAAAGATAATATGGCAAAAGGTGATTTTGTTAAAGCAGAACAATTGTGGGAGAAATTGTGTTCTAAAACAGAAAATGAAAAATACTATATTCAACAACGAGCGTTGTGCCGTTACAAAAGTGAAGTACCATCTACACAAAGAGCGTTGACCGATGCTATGCTAATAATGGCGAAAATAGGAAACCAAACAGATACAGAAACTCTTGGAATTTTAGGAGCAATAAATAAAAGATTATGGGAAATAACATCCGATAAAAGTTATCTTAACTCAGCCATAGATTCATATAAAAAAGGATGGAATCAATATAAAGATTATTATACAGGTGAAAACTATGCAACTTGTATGTATATAAAATCATTGCATGAGATATCAGAAGAACTAAAGACACATTCTATAGTTGAAGCCAAACTCACATATGCTGAGATTATTGATATAATTCTGAAATCTCTTGAAGACCCAGAAGCCGAAGAGTTGCTTTGGAAATATGCTTCTTTATCTAATGCCTATCTTGCATTAGGCAACCATGCTGAAGCTGAAAAGTATGAGAGACTATTTCACGACCAGCAACCCTTACAATGGCAAATAGATAGTTTCGAGAAAACAAAATCAATTTTAAAGAAATAAAAACATGGCTAAAACATATAAAATTTTCATTAGTCATTCTTGGTCACATGTAAATGACTTAAAATCGTTAAGAAACCTTCTCGAATCAAGAGGGTACTTTAATGTTGAATTTACAGAATTTCCACCAACAGATTCTATAAATTCAATGAATACATATTACATAAGACAGCGAATCTCAGAAAGAATAGCGGCTTCGGATATTGTTTTAGGTATCGCTGGAATCTATGCTTCATATAGTGATTGGATGAAATGGGAGCTTGACAAAGCTATAGAAAAAGGAGTTCAATTATTGGGGTAATCCCAAGAGGACAAGAGCGAATTTCTGCTATTGTAAATGATAGAGCCGACGAAATTGTTCATTGGAATACAGAAAGCATAGTATCTGCTATACGAAAACATGCGAAATGATATTACGATGGTCAATTTCGATGAATACATCCAGCAAGGCGAACCGCAAAAGCGTGAAAGAGGCTATGCTTGGCAAACGGCAATAGGACTTCAAGCGGTAGATGGCTTGAAGCCCTCGGATTATCTTATTGAAACTGCTCGCAAGCATATTGAGGGAGACATAACCATTGATGAAGTACAACAACTTATCAAGAGTTACTACGATTCAAAAGACATTCGTACTGAAAAGGATAACGAAACAGAAGAAGCGGATAAAGTTTCTGCCAATATAACCAAACTATTGAATGAGCGTTCATTTGCTTTTACCGTAGCCGGATTGACCGCCATTCATCGGCGTATATTTGATGGAGTATTCAAGTTTGCCGGACAAATCAGAGATTACAATATCACCAAAAAAGAATGGGTGCTTCGTGGCGATACGGTATTTTATGTATCTGCTCCCGACATTCGCAGAGCCATAGAGTATGATCTTGAACAAGAAAAGGCGTTTGATTATACAGGATTATATATAGACCAAATTGTCACTCATATTACCCAATTCGTATCCGGGTTGTGGCAGATTCATCCGTTTGGAGAAGGCAATACCCGAACAACAGCAGTGTTCACCATCCAGTATTTACGCTCGATGGGATTCAATGTCGAGAACGACCTTTTTGCCAATCATTCTTGGTATTTCCGTAATGCTTTGGTTAGAGCCAATTATCAAAACATACAAAAAGGCATCAAAAGAGAGCCTGTGTATTTAGAACGATTCTTCCGAAATCTATTGATAGGAGAAAACAATGAATTGAGGAATCGTTTCATGGTGGTTAATGCCCCCGAAGACATGGGTATCTCCACCCCGACAAGTACCCCGACAAGTACCCCGACAAGCTTAGATAATCCATTACAGATAGATAATGAAAATATCAACCGTTTAATAGAGGTACTTGCAAACAATAGATTATCAGTCAAAGAGATGATGGCAGCCGTAGGTTTAAAGAACCGTGAAAATTTCATGGAATACTCTCTCAATCCAGCCATAAAAAGGGATTTGTTTCTATGCTCTACCCAGACAAGCCCCGTCATCCTCGTCAGAAATACATGTTGACGATTAAAGGATTGGCGGTGTATAACTCCAATAACATGAAATAATGATAGACGAGAACAATATACCCTCTATTCAACCCGACTTTGAACGGATTAAAAAGCAAGATAATAAAGGTTTAGAGTATTGGACTTCTCGTGAGTTGTGCACCGCATTAGGCTATGGCACATACCAAAAATTCAATCGTACTCTAAACAAAGCTATCGCCATAGCCAATAAGAAAGGTTGTAACACTACCGAGCATTTTAATGCTACGTTTGAGATGGTCAAACTAAATTCCGGCTCCTTTCGTAAGGTGGAGAATATACATCTATCACGAATCGCTTGTTTGATGATTGCTGAAAATGCCGATAGTAAGAAGCCACAAGTACAGATAGCAAAAGAATATTTCAAACAAGAAATATCAACTCCTGAATTAATAGACAACAGTCTATCTTCCAACATATTGCTATACAAGACGAAACAAGGAGAAAGCCGTATAGAGGTCATCTTCAATAATGAAACATTTTGGATGTCGCAAAAGCGAATGGCCGATTTGTTTGGTGTTGAAACGAATACGATCAATAACCATCTGAAAGAGATATTCAAAAGCGGAGAATTGGAGGAGAGTTCAGTTATTCGAAAAATTCGAACAACTGAACTTGATGGCAAGAACGATGATACATTGTTCTACAATTTGGATGCGGTTATTGCTGTTGGGTTTCGTGTGGGCAGTTATCAAGCGGGCCAATTCCGGATGTGGGCTACATCGGTTCTAAAAGAAATGATCATAAAAGGATTTGTATTGGATGATGAACGCTTGAAACAGGGCAAACATTTTGGCAAAGATTATTTTGACGACCTATTAGAACGTATCCGAGAAATACGAGTTTCAGAACGTCGGTATTATCAGAAAATCACCGATGTCTATGCCGAATGTAGTGCCGATTATGATCCTAAGGCTGAGACCACCCTACAATTCTTCAAGAGGGTGCAAGATATGATGTATTGGGCTACTTCCCATCAAACGGCAACCGAAATCATCTATTCAAGAGCAGATGCCCAAAAGCCCCACATGGGACTTACCACGTGGAAAAACGCTCCTGACGGCAGAGTCCAAAAAGTCGGATACAATTATCGCCCAGAATTACTTGTCCGACAAAGAAGTCTCAGCTTTCAATCGTCTATCAACCGCATTCCTTGATTTGGCCGAACTTCGTGCCGAACGGCAAATCATCTCCACAATGGCAGATTGGAAAAAGCAATTGGATGATTTCCTGACTCTATATGAGTATGACAAATACAATGAGGCTGGCACCATTTCTGCCGAACAAGCGAAAGAAAAGGCATACGCTGAATATGATAAATTTCGCTTTATACAAGACAAGGAGTTTCTTTCGGATTTTGATAAAGAAATCAAGATATGGAAAGAGAAGGAGGGGTATGGTAAGGATTAATTCTATCTATAGTGTTCAAACTATGTATCCAATATTAGATGCTCGACATTATGGAGTTCTGTCAAATATATTAATTATACCATTTCGGGTATAATATTGATACAATAAGCAGAATTATACCCGATAGGATATAATAATTTGTTACTTTTTCAAACGAATATAAGTGTTTCTGTTGGGACATATCTATTAAAGTTTTTGGCTCTATTTTTTCTGGGTAAAATCAACTTTGGAAGAAAAAAAGTCCACGCAAACCACAGAAATCCCAAGAAAACCACTACCTTTGTATTCAACAAGCGTTCTGTGAACACCTACGGAAATGCCCTATCACTCAACACCTTGTATCTGATAGCTTGGACATCCACAAAAAGGCTGAAAAAGAGGCGGTACAACACGTATATGCAAAGCTATGAAATACAGCGGTTTGCATTTGTCCCTACATTCTGCATTTGTCAAAACTGTGGTTGTGATTAAAATGAATGGTCACTGATAATCAGTGATGTAAATATCCGGCAAGTGTATCAAGATTGAAGCAAAGTGTATACAAGATTGAAGCAAAGGGTAAAGACCTCTGTGAAGTGCAATTTTTGGTAAATTCATTATGTGTTCCAATAATGAAGATACTCCTGTTCTTATAGAACCGGGAGAAACACGTTATTGGGTGCGAAAAATTAATCCTCTCAAAAAATGACGATACGAGTTTTCTTCAAAAACTAATCACGGAAAGACAGCAACTCGTAGCTCTTGCCAATACCATAGGTGTTAATAGCAAGAAAAAAGATAGAGCTAAAGAAAGAGTTGGATATCATTGAGAAGGACATGAACACAAATTCCGTTGATGATCCGTCACTGGCTGAGCTTCTTTCCAACAACAAACAGTTGCTTGAACACGTCAAAGAACAGAAAATTTTCCCAGGAAGAAAGGAAGGCTTTAAGGGAAATAATCCTCAGCAAAGACAAACAAGTCCAAGAACAATAGGTGCTGTGCAGCAAAGTGATATTCTTAGTGAAGATCCAGAAGCAACTAAAAACGGTCTATCTTTGTATTTAGCAAGACTTAGTCAGGCATTCATTAATCAGGAGATAAAGAAGACTCCTATGAATGACAAACTGCTTGCTATAATTCAAGATGATGAACTCGTCAAACTAATGGAAATGCTTACAGTCATGCCTTCACGTAACAGAGATAATGCTTTTGATTTATCAATTGGTATTAGCAGTTATTTGTTTAGGTATCCTACTCTTTTCAATCACAAGGAAGAATTTACTGCAAAGCAAAAGCGAACACAGCAACGCTTAACTCAAGTGAATCAAAACAATATACAAGAAATAGTAAAGAAGTTATCATAACATGTCAAGATTCGAATCATCAAGATTTGTGCGTAACCCTCAGGTAATGCATGTGGACGTATTAAAGTCCGCATGCGATGCTTTGGGGTGGCAATACACCATCCACGATAACATACTAACAGTTTCAGATGCTAAGCAGAAATCTCGCCTATATGGTGAGTTTGCATTAAAGTTGAACCTTACAACAAATGAAGTCACTTACAACACGTATTATATGCCTCAATGCCACCCAAAAGGTATTAGAACTTCAAGAGCAATTCTACGCATTAAATGCCACATATGCAAAGAACTCATTAATTCAAGAGTTTAAGAAGAAAGGGTTTAATTACAAGGAGAATGAACATTTCACACCAAACTCAGAAGAAGTATATAGCTTCTATATGGTTGGACGCTCTAAAGATAAAAATGAGACGGAACCTGTTGCGCAAATAAAGTTCACCATCCTTAAAGATGGCACGATAGTAACAGATTCCGACTATTTGCCTAACGATGTCAATGAGCGTGCTCATGACGCAATGGATGTTTTGGAACAGCTGTTAGGAAACAAGCGTGTGATGACAAAGAAACCTATACCTGCGAAGTATGCAGGAAAGTTTAAGCCTCGCCGAGTAAATATTCAAACTATTGAACAGAAATAGCCATGGAATCAATTTATACAAAAATCAAGGATATGCTATCTGCATATTACCCCGTGTTTTATCTGAATAGTTTTGAATATGACAGGACAAAACAGAAAATAGAGGGAATTGCAGACCTTTTACGCACAGATAATAAGAAGGTGCGTATCTATACTTGGAATTGCGTAGAGGGCTTGATGGAGAAGACCCCAGAAGGCTCTTTTGTATAAAGGAGAAGAATACGATGAGCCAGAAATGACTTTGAAGTATATCTATAAGAATGAGAATAGAGAAATTAAAGATATCTTTATTCTTGAAGATCTGAGCAATTACATTGAAGAGGACAAAATCAAGTATTACATCCGTAAGATAGCTGAGCATGCAAAATTCACGAACACTCATGCAATTATTTTGTCTGCTGTTTATAAGTTACCAACAAAACTGGAGAAATATGTAACTGTTCTTAATATACCTCTACCAGATAGAACAGACATGGAGCGAACCTTGGCTGTTGTAGAACGACAAACTAAGAAGAATCTTTCTGTTGAGATGAGAAACAAAATGGTAGATGCAAAGATTAGGCATGACCTCGATGGAAGCAGACCTTGCATTTTGTTTAGCGGCTGTTAAAGATAGCCTTGGAGAAAATGCCCCTATACAGTTTCAGCAGAAAAGGAGCAAATCATTCGCAAATCAGGCATCTTGGATTTCTTTCCCAAAAATGAAAGTTTGAAAGATGTTGGTGGTATGGATGTTCTGAAGGATTGGCTATTCAAATGCCAAATAGCTTATCAAAAGAGAGCAAGAGATTGGGGATTGCAAGAGCCTAAAGGTTTATTATTGCTTGGTGTCCCTGGTTGCGGCAAGAGTTTGACAGCAAAAAGTATAGCCTCTTTCTGGAATATGCCATTACTACGTTTGATGTTGGCAAAGTATTAATGGTGCAGAAATTGAAGAGTGTATTAAAGAAGCGATGTTTGATGCTTATGTTGAAAATCCAGAGAATCCCCTAACTTAAGACAACGCATCTAATGAATGCGATTTCAAAAACAGTGCCGTTGTCTACCACAATGAAAGAGCAGATATCTGCTTTGAGGCGATGGGCAAAAACCAGAGCTAAAAACGCCTCTATTGAATATACTCAAGAAGATATTTCTAAAACAGAAATTTATCTTACACGTCCAGAACTTGAATTAGAACGTTCATTCTAACAAATAGAGCAACGGCGGTTATAGCATACAGAAATCACCTCTTCCCATTCCGAACAGAGAAGTTAAGGCTGTATGCGCTGATGATACTGCAATAGCCGGAGAGTAGGTTGCTGCCAAGGTCTGCGGCTGAGACTCACAGACCATGCGATGTGATTGAGTCTCATAGAAATGGTAAATTTAATTGAAGTAAAAATGAAAAATAAAAGCATTTTTATGTAGGTTAGAGAGTTCTTTAAAAAAAACTGTGTCAGCAAAACTTAATATTATTATATTCTACTGTTTGCTGACACAGTTTAATTTGCATCCTCTTTTTCTTCAATATCAAATCATAACTCAGATGTTATTTTAACGTGAGTTCGAAATAAAATCAAAAAATAGCAAGTTGTCCGTCATTGACAAACTTTACGTCAATGGCGGGCTTCTTTTCAAAAAGCAGTATGCCGCGATAGCCGACAAGGAGTTGGCTATAAAGTTACTGAATGAACGATGTCTTGAGTGTTCAACCTGTGCGATGTTCTTCAGTTCGTCATTGACCGTTTCAATCAAGGCTCTTTTTCTTAGCAAAATCTTGTCGGCAATACTCATCAGTGAGTTCCTCATATTATTTTTAACTTTAGTAACAAGCTGTATGCCATTAAGGAAAAGGTTTTCAAACAGAACCTGACCTATATATCCCTTGTCTGCACATAGTTTTCCTTTGATGTTTTCCAGAAACTTACCCTGTTTCAACGGTTCCCGGTCATCCACGTTTCCAGGCGTGAACATGAAAGTGACGATCTCTCCTTTGTCATTGATTATCAGATGCAGCTTGAATCCGAAGAACCATCCCATAGAACATCTTCCACGCTCGGCAAGCCCTTCAAATGTCTTATGAATCAAGATTCTTTGGTTACGACATACACATAAGGGAGTGGAATCAACGAAACTGATGCCGGTACAAGTTCCCAGCAGTACTCTTTTGATGAATATGGTCATGGGAAGCAATACCTTCTTCTCCAGTTCCACAAAACGGTTATAAGAAACCTGACGAGGAAAAAGGTGTTTCAGATGTTTACAGACATACTCCTTGTAGTAATGCTTGAAACAACGGAAACCACCGGAGTGAAACAGGATTAGAATAACCATAATCTCTGCATCACTCATACGGTTGGGTTTGTTACGATGCATGGTCTTCATATCCTTAATCATATATTTTTCCTGTTGCACTGGACATTCCTTGCAAAAATCATCGGCCATACAATAAATCTCTGTAACTTTAGACTCTGGAAACATAGTGGTAATCGTTTAAATGTTATAATTCAGCACTATAAATTTAATACTTTTATCGCTATGTTTCTAATTATAAGTGAAATATATTTATTCTTATTTCGAACTCACGTTATTTTATTATTATCCCCCAACTGAATATCAACTGAATTTTCATCTATTCTAACCTCATAACGCTTTACTGCCTTTGTATAAACATTAGTAAGCTGATGTGAGGTAACAAATGTATTATTCTCAATGAAGAACTTACGCCCCAATATGATTTCCTCTATCTGGTCACAGGTATAATGTGCTACATTTGCAGAATCCTTCATTGCAATTCTACCGATTTTATTTATTTCATAAAGATTCTCATACCCGTCAGTATCACAGTGAGGGAGTAGTATGCATAAGAAATCCTGAGCACGACTTATAGCCACATTAAGAATATTTTTTGTTGTTCAGGAATATTCTATCAGCTGCAACTTTCATCCCTGCTGGAGGATTAAGTACCACAAACATGAAGTTACATTGACCTCCTTGAAATCTATGCACTGTACCAACTGTAATTTTAACATTAACTGGTATATTGGGAGTCTGCATAATAAGACTCTCAATAAGTCTGCGCCTGTGGAGAATAAGGACAAACAATACCAATCGAGTACTCTTCTTCATGATTTTTGGCATACTCACGAACGATATATTTAAATATCTCTAACGTAAACAGTACAGAATAAATGTGTACATTGGAACCATCTAGTTTCTTTATACCAAATACACTATCATATCTTTCCACTTTGAATGGTATAAAGTTTATAGGTTTAAGATTAAGCTTACCAAACTTCATATGATTTTCCATCGCCGAACGATAGTGTCGCAATTTACCATCGTATGCATATTGACTAAACAATTCGCCAATAGCTGGTAAACTGCGGTACTGCATACTAAGGTTTTCAATCGCAAATTGAATTGGTTCAGTCACAGGGTTCTCAACCCTGTCAAGATTCACCATTGTGTAAATATTTTCATCCTTCCATTCTTCTTCATGAAGTATTGGCTTTATTTGCAAAGGATCACCAGCTATAAGAATAGGAGTATTGACAAAATTATAAATAGCCAGTGCCATTTCTGCTAAAGGAATCATTGAGGCTTCGTCGCATAAAATCATGTCCCATACAATATCTAGTAACTTATTGTAACCACCCTCGCCATTAAAACCGTCAAAAGGCAGACGTGCCATTGTTGAAATGACACAGCATTGCTCATCTTCGTATACCATTGATTCACGGTCAACAACAATATCTTCCAACGATTCATCTGCTGTTGATACAAAACGGTACAACCATGCACAGTCATCCTTACTACACTCCTTTATCTTTTTTGCAAGTTCGTCACAAGCTGTATTAGTTGGTGCTAGAACAAGTATCCTACATGTCGAATATTCATTCATCATTCCAATAATCTTCTTGGCAAGAGTTGTTGTTTTACCAGTTCCTGTAGGACCAAATATAAACTTCAGGTTATCATCAAGGTTTTCTTTTAAGATTAAATCCATCCTCCAAACCTAGACCGTTAAAAGCACTGCGTAGTTTACCCATAAGGTCTATCTGATTTTTCAAAGTTATCGATGCCTTAGTACACTTATTCCAAGCAATTTTGTTCAAGACATCTTCAAAGGCCTTGCTTGCTTTTAGACGTAAACTATTTTCACGTACATTTGCAACTTCAAATTTTAGTTTCAATTCATCACGATCTGAGAAGGTAAATTTAATCTCAATATCTCCAATTTCTTCAAGCCATAGAGGAATACTACGAGAAGGATTTCTGAGTACATAGATACGCTCAGATCCTTGCTCTTTGTTTACTGAGTTAAACGTGATATTGATGGATTTACCGAAGTCTCCCTTTGTTTCTTCTGTGCCGCCACGATACTCCAATTCTATCAATGCATCGAACCACTCTTTTGAATACCTTTCTGCATTTGAAGCTGCCTCTCGAAGTTCAATTATTTTGTTATGCTTTTCCTCCTGCTCAAGCAGTTTTTGTTTTAATTCATCTGCCTGTACTTCATCAGTAACCTCCTTTTCTTTCTTTACAGGAGGTTTATGATTATTGTTGATAAACATATCTGAAAGTTCGGTCTTCCTGAGTTCCTCACGATTGAACGGTGTATCCAAATCAAAATCATCATCTTCATTATATTTCTTTATGTCAGAAGAGTCATTACTTTCATCGCCTAAATTAGTTGAATTATGACTGTTTTTTCGTTCTCGTGGTTTTCTATCAATGTCAGAGTAATCTTTTTCATCTGAACTATTATCACTGATGGTAGGATTTTCAGTTTCTTCATAAATATGTTTTTAGCTTTTTTCTGAGCTTTGGCATAAGATAAGGCTTGAATTATTTCTTCTTCAGTCAAGTCATCTCCAGCAAGTTGCTTGACGCGTTTCCCCAAATCCAATTGTTCCTGTTGTTCCTCAGTGCCACCTAATTCTAAAATGCTTTTTTCACGTTTCTCTATACCAAGAAATTGAATTAAGCCATTATTACGGTCATACTCAGAATCAAGGTCTTCAAGAGCAATTTCATTAGAAGACAGGACATTGCCATTTTTATCAAGAATCCACTTGCTGTATTGAAGGGAATCCTTGAATGTTGAATCATAATAAACTGTATCATAGGAACGGGCATACTTCCTACGATATATCATGGCCATATGTTCGTAATTACCAAATTTCAAAGCTGGTAATACTACATTCCATAGATAATGAGATGTTTCTTTATGTATTTTATGTTTTTGAATTCGTTAAATCCTTGCAAAGCATAGTCTTCAAAACGATAATCATATATGTTTGTTATTAAAATTTGACTTTTTCAATCTTTCACTAAGATAAGATTTATCCCAGCGCATAAAACTTTCTATTTTCGGATACAATTTTACTCCAAGCATTAATAAAAACATTCTTACAGTTTCTATTCCAAACTCTTTAGTAGCATCCTTATAAATATCTAAATCAATATAGTGGATGTCGTTAACCCCAGAGAGATAAAGTTCAAGATTATGACTGTGAAAATACAATTCATGCGACCTACATAATATGCCATCCTTATCAACTAACAAAATTTTCTCTTTAACCTCTTGTATAAGTTTCTGACCTTGATACTTTTCTTTAACCTTTTGGTAATAACGTAAAATAACCATAAAGTCAGAAGACAACTCGTCATTCTCAATATCTATTTCATCACTCTCAAACTTTCCAAGAATTACCTGACGTATATAGTCATACTCATCTGGTTCCTTCAAATCAAGTTCCATAAAGAACTTTTTAGCCATTTCGTTCTGTAGATACTCATTAGCAACAAAATTATAATCGGATTTATTGTCATCCTTTAAAGGCAGATAAATATTTGGTGAAGTCACATCAACAAAAGGCTTTACCCATTCGCCTTTTTGTGTTTTGATGATGGGAGCCTCTGAAAGGAAGAGACGATGCTAATTTATTACTATCTTTATCCGTCAACTTCCACAATTTTGGTGCTGCAGTTCTAAGAAAATGTGTACATCCTTGTGACCCATTTCAAATCCTGTGCTTTCATAAAGTCAGGAGTAATATCCCTGGCAAAGCTCTCTGAAGTATATTCTCCAAGTTTGTTGTATATATTGTTATCCTGTTTAATGATATTCTGTGCCAACTCCCATTTCAAAAAAATCAACATCCTTAGGATTCAGCATTTTATCTTCTTTATTATTATAGTAATCATGCTTATAGGCTTTATTTGTGAGCATTACCAACTGTTTTTGAGATAATAATTCTACGAGTTCTCTTGGTGAACCTTTTATATGCTTCCCTCATAGATAGATACTTTCCATTTCTTGACAACAGGATTCTTTCTGTTTCAAGTAGTTTCTTGAACGCATTAACAATTGGTTCCTCGAATCTTTCATCAAGAGATTGCCAATAATGCCGCACATAGTTAGGAATAATCTCCGTAATATTTTCATCTATAAGCAATTTCTTTGTGTTTTACACCATAATCACGAAGATGCACTACAGCCTTTGCAGCTAATTCTGCCAAAAGGTTGATAAGTTCTTCATTTATGTTTTCATTTGGTTTTAGATTCTGTCGATTATCTGTTAGAAGAAATGGAGCATGTGAAACAAAGCATGTTTTAAATGACTCCTTTGTTGGGAAAAACAATAAATATTCTGAGTAATATTAGTTATCAACTTTTTTTTTTCAGAATCATAGTAATAACCAACATTTATTAGGTGTTCTGTACTTTTTTTACCATCGTTTGTTATTACAATTTTTTCTGAAAACAAGAACACATTGCTGGTCTTTGATGGCTCATGGAGGACATAATGTTCCATAGTTATATTATCATCATAATCCTCAGAGTCAATTATTTTCTTTTGAATACTTGGTTTCTTTTGAAGTACCATTTTCTATTCTGTCAATTCTCCCAATTCGATTCTTAAGATTCTCCAATCTCAAAATACCTTCCTGCCGTTCTGGATGGTCGTATGGCAGAAGTGTTGGTACTATGTAGTTCTCAATCTTAAATTTGAAAATATCATCGTAAATCTCAGGCGTATCAGTATATTGGAATACAGCTTTAAATCCAACACCAAATTTACCAATTTTATTCTGCGTGTTTATTTTTGAAGAGTCACCGATACCTGTGATGGAGTTAATGTCGCCAACAGGCTCTTCATCTTCTAATGTAATATTGAAATGCTTCTTTCCATTATGCTTGAACAGCATTTGGTCTTGTCTTAAAATTATATATACTTCCGTTGCTTCCGCATCATCTGCATTCTGCAATAACTCATATACAAAATGTGCAGATTCTGGGTATTTATCTATGATACTACTCCATACACCACGGTAAGATCTCTTGTTGAAAGTTTTAAAATCCTCCATACGAGAGTTGTGAAGTATTTCGAATAGTTTTATTTGATCTATAGTAAGCGATGCCATATTTAGTATTGGTTTGATTTTTTATTTTAGCACTAATAAACTCATAATTACTGTGAGCTCCATATTAGTTAATTATCTATCTATTGCGGAGTCCACAAATTTAACTATTATTATTTGTATATTGCCGTGATAAAAAGATTTTGTAATTTGTTCTTTCCTTTTTCAATCTTTAACGTTACATGGTGAGGTAATTTCTAAAGAGAAAACATACCTATTTGCAAGTTTCTTTGTAGATATTATAAATTGACGGGATTATAGAAAGTATACTTTAATGTAACATTTTTAGTTAGTATAATTATAATACTCAATAAATAATATCAAACTATTTCGGTTTGTATAACCAAAATCACAATTGTGTTGCGCATTTCTTACTTGAGAATCTTGGTTAATACATTTGTCACAAAATCAATCAATACTTGAAATGATACAGACTCCGGTTATAGTGACATTTGCCAATCAGAAGGGAGGTGTAGGAAAGACTACCCTTTGCGTCACCTTTGCCAACTATCTGGTGACAAAGGGCGTTAGAGTTGTGGTAATAGACGCGACTTTCAGCACTCCATTATGAAGTGCCGAAAAGCCGACATCAGAAAATACGGCGAACAGGATATGCCATACGAGGTATGGGCATACGAAGCCAATGACAAGGCGATGATAACTTCCCTTATGGAGAAACTGCACAACGATCCTGAAATTGACGTTGTGCTTATGGACTCTCCAGGTAGTCTGAAAACGGAAGGGCTGATACCCTTGTTCGTCAACTCGGATATCATTATTGTTCCATTTCATTATGACCTGGTAACCGTTCCGTCAACGGCCAGTTTCCTCATGTTTGTTGACCGGCTGAAAAAGGCTGTCGGTGAAAGGATGAAAGCCAGACTCTTCATCATTCCCAATCTGAATGACGGAAGAATCGGCAAGCGTTCCGAACTGGTTATCTGGGACAATGCAAGGGATACCTTCTCCAACTATGGATATGTCACTGCGAAGATTCCCAAACGTGCGGATATGGAACGGTTCAGCACTATGGCGGCACTTGATATGCAGGCCACTATCGTTACACCGGTCTTTGACAAGGTCTATCAAAGTATCTTCGATACACTTCAACCGATAAGGGAAAAAGAACTCAAAGGCATACAGCTTACGGAAAATCTGAATCCCCAGCCTAAGAAGAAAAAAAGAAATATGATCCCAATATAGTCAGAACAAAATCAGCATCATTGATGCGGAATATATAGAGAATTATTAGAAATCAAATTGATTTACAATTTATTTAGTATGCACAATTTTCAATGTATCCTTCCTGTTCATACACCCTACCATAGTGATGAATCATTTCAACCAACCCATTCAAACGTGAATCTATAATATTCAGATTTTTATATCTAAGATATTGAGTATCATACAGTCCCGCATTTCCAGATTTCAACCTCTCTTCTATATCTTCAGGAATAAGGAAACCTGCTCTGTCGCCCAAAAATTTATAAAACTCTGACTGATATATACATATACCTGCCAGATCAAAATCTCCGAAATGTATATATCTATTAGGAATTTTGATAAGCCATTCCCTTAAATCTGCCGACTGAGGATATCTGGAGACAAACAAAACTTTATTATCTCCAAACAGATATTTCTGACTCCGTATACGACAGAAGTTTTCACCATTTTCCACTCCCACCACTATCACGTCTGACGGTATATAAAATTCATCAGGGTTTTGTATGAAAACAGCACTTCCTTCCGGGGGGATATAACAAACTCACTATTCCTTATTCTTGCATGAATAGGTTCGTAACAGTTGACAAGAAAACCCCTGAAAGTTCGAAGCTTTACAGTTTTGGAGTCGCCGGTTTCCTGCACAAGCGTACTGCGCTGCAAGTCTTTGTTATCGCCAGAAAAGATTTCAATCCATCTTTCGAGAGAAGTGCCGGATGTATAATTATCTGAAATATATCTGCTGAATGCCACAGAATCCGTAAGGCGATAGGAAATTCTGCTGCCACTGGTTATTCCGGTTATAAGACCCTCTATCCTAAATTCATCAACTATCCATCGCGGAAGTGAGCTTGAAGGAAGAGTTCTTCCTTCAAGTATATAAAGCAACTTTTTCGCAATAGATATTGTAAATCGTTTTTTGTTTATATCCATATTATTACAAGACATTTTTATTTCCGTGTAAGCAATGACACTACCCTTGTATTGCTTTTCGCATCTTTGCTTAACAGATAAGTATATTTATAATCCTCAACATTATAAGTGGTAGGCGAACTGTTGATAAGTAATATGTTGCGGCAATTGGCAAATTCAAGTATGCCTTTCACATTATTAGGATGCAACTTACCGATTTCATCCATCATACAATGCACCTTGAAATCTCCGAATTTCCTTGAGACTTTTTCCTTGAAAACATTGATAAGCATGATGTTCACCATAGCCTTAACCAGTATGTCTGTACCATCGGAACCTACATTCGCTATTTTTCTACCCAGCCTGTGTCGTTATCATTTTCGATAATGCGGAACTGCAGATTAAAGGTATCAGAAACGACAAGACTCTTTCTGGAAGGCTCATCCTTTAGCAGTTTGCTGAAAGCATTAAGATATTTTACAGCCCTGAGATTCACGTTCTCGCGCGAATCCTGTGAGAATAAGTCCATTCCACCCATGTTGAAGGTGTTCTCATCATTAAAATTCTTTATTTCTATAAGAAGTCTGCATAAGCTTGTCGTTACTCGGCAAAGGCCTGAGTTCGATACTGCGGATAACTCCTGCGAAATTACGTTTGACAAAATCGTCATTAATATCTTTAATGGTCTTATTAATAAGACTTTCGCTTTGGGTAAGTTCTCCTGTTTCCTTTGATATGCGTCTTATTATGTTTACATACCTTTCACTTATGCGGTTCTGGTATTCGGTAATTTTATTGTTTTCCACAAACTCACATAAATTGGATGCAAAATCCATGTAATCGGAATCACACGACAATGACTGAGGGAAACTGAAAGTATTTCTTGCAGTAAAATTACTGTTAAACAGATTGATCGATTTCTTGAAATTCTCAGTATCCTTGCCAAGAGAAACAATCAGACTTTTCAGCTCTTCCACTATCTTACCGCAAGGTTTATTGGTAGGAAGTTCTTCTGGAGTGTACGACTCCGGCGGACAGAAGCCTTCATCTTTGCGGAAATTCTCAAGAACGGAAAGATCGTTCTTTATGGCATCACGTTCGGCTGTCTTTTCCTTTATACTGTTTTTACAGTTTCATACTGACCGGTGAGCTTGTTTTTCCGCAATGCGTATTTTTCTTCAAGCTCATCTAAATGCATCTCATTGTTCTTCTTGTTGTCGCGCAACTCCGGCTCACGATCAAACAGTTCTCTCTTATCTTTTTCATAATTCCACACAAACGACTGTTTTTGTGATATATAATCCAACTCAGACTTTATTGTGTCAATTTTTGATTTATAGGAATTTATAACCGACGTATCAGCTCCCTTACCGTTTAACTCCTCATTCTGCAACTTGTGAAGTTCTTTTTTTCTGTTATCCATATCCATACGCCGGTCGGACAGTTCCTTGTGTACTGCCTGTATCTCAACATCAACAGCACTGCGTTCTTTCTTTTCCGCCTTTCTCTGCTCGTCAGAAATCTGAAGAATCCGCTTTTCCCTTTCCTGTTTCAGAAGTTCTTCATTGTTACAACATTTTTGTCTTTCCTTTTCCTTGCCTCCAATAAATGTTTCTATCTCCTCAATCCTGTTTCTTTTCCACTCCGATTCTTTGCGTTCCCATGAAGCCTGTTCTGCCTTAATATTCTTTATCTGAAGAGGATATTGCTGTAACTGGATTTCAAGAAGATGCCTTTCGCCCGATATCTTTCGGAAGATTTGGCCTTAAATTCAGCTTTAAGCTGTTCCGGTGAGCGTAACTCACGCCGCACTTCAGCTAAATTAATTTTACGCCATAGAAAGAGCTTTCCCCATCGGTTGAGAGTTCAGGAGAAAGATTCTGATTATAGAGTATAAGTTTTTCATCGGCAATCTTACCTATACTTTCCTGCCATCCTGACCTGTTCTTGTCGAGCCACTCGCAAAAAAGAGCCTTTGCTGTTGTTTATCAGGACATTCAACGATTCTATTTCTGTGTCCACCTGTTTCCTGCAGCGTAAAATCTCATCAATTTTCGCATCATACTCTTTTTCAACTACCATAGTTTCCGCATCCGACTTCTGTCTAAGGCGGTCGCACTCCAACTTCAAACGGTCGACTTTCACAGCGGTATCCTTTTCTTCGGAAGATATGTTTCTCAAACGTTCCTCACAGTCACCTATCTCCTCCTTGAAATGAACAGTACACTCAACCCTTGTTTTCTGTTCAAATCTTGCAAGATCGGCATCAATGCCCTGTTCCATCAAAGAGTATTTGCTTATTACATCCCGGTATGTACTCGTGAGTTCATTATATACCTTATTCAGAGACTCCAGTTCGTATTTCAGTGCCGGTTCCCTATTTACTCTTGATATAACCTCATCAAAGTGTTCCTGTTCATAATATTTACGCTTTTCCCTTATCTTCTTAAGGTCAGATTCTATAATGCCGCTTAACTTTACAAGTTTGTCGCGCTCACTGTCAAACTTGTATTTTTCTTCCCCAAGTAAACGTGTAAATCGTTCGGCTTCCTCTTTAAGTTGCAGAAGCAGTTCCTCCAATTCGGGAAATTTCAGACGTGCCACCCTTTCAGAGTAGTTGAGCTGCTGTCTTCCGTTTTTAATCTGCTTTTCAGCAAACAAAAGCATTCTATAACCTTTTATTACTGTATCGGCCTGTTTTCTGACAGGTACCACACCATTCTTATCCTGCTTTATCCACAACATTACATCGGAATATTCCTGTTCGAAAGTTTCTATCTGATTCCGATAATAACTCAGGTCGACAACAAACTCATTATCATCCATTGACTGTATGATGGTATCCTTGATAAAATCGGCATCAAGCTTTGAGTTAAGGAATACATTCTGAATTGTACGCGGTATATTCTGATATCGCGAACTCTCTACAATTGCATACTTACGGAACTGAAGCAAATCCGGCTTTCTGTTGTTGCCGAATATTATATCACGAAACATATCATAGCCTGTAACCAGCGACGACACATTTGCACCCGATTCCGACACTCTTGTACGAATCACACTCCAATCGGCCGAGACCTCGTTTTTGCCGTCAACAAACCACTCCTTACTATATGGAGCATCAATAAAGCGGAAAGCAGCCCTGCCCATCGACTTTGTTACAACTATGGTATAAGCACCGTTTTCGCGCATTACTTCATAAACTATATATGAGTTGGCAAACGGAAGATAGAAAGAATCAAAATTTTTCTTTTCTTTCGGTATACCCAATCTGAGTTTGTCTGCATTATAGAAAAACAAGACAGCCCGCAGAAGGGTACTTTTACCTACTCCCTGAGTACCAATAAAATGTACATTGCCATCCAGCTTCACTTCAGCATACGGTACATGTGCGCTGTTCAGAAATATTATCTTATTGAGATATCTCATCGTTCATTTCCTCCGATATTGTTATGCAGTCCACCAAATCCTCCATATAGTGAAATGCCGTTAATACTTTATAAGTGTTATCATGTTCATTCTCAAGTTCTATCATTCCTGCCTTTTCAAGTTCAAAAACAAGTTTCTCCACAACCTCATTATATTTCTTCTTATCCTGAAACAGTTTGGAAGCCTTATCCTTCAGTTCCATCTGGCAACTTATCTGAACTTCAATGTCTGCCGGACGGAACTTAAATCCGGGACCGAATGTAGCATCATACGTTTTAAGGAAACTAAGGTAGTCTATCCACTTCATAACTGCTTCAAGTTTGCGTTCGAGGTCGACTTTCGCCTCCTGACGGGTGAACATATAATATCCGTCACCACCTTCGAGATAAAAACCAATACCTTTATAATATTCGTAATAGTCGGTCAAATCCTCTTCTATGGCATCATAGTATCGTTTTATTGCAGGAGAAACGCTATTTGCAGAAATAAATCCGCCCTTACTCAATATATTGAATATTTCTTCTGTATATTTCATGCTTATTCTGATTATGTAATTATCGGAAATTATCTAGAGTCATTTGGAATATATCAAAGGATATTCCACGTCATAACTTGTTTCATACTTGTCAGTGAAATTCAGTCCTTCGGCATACTGCGATGCTATCTGGCAGAAAAACAAGATTCTGTCGTCTGTGCTCAGTTGCTTATGATAATTGTAGCTCATTACAAACTTAAACAGATGACTGCTTGATGCCGAGAAAGCATTATAAATTTCCTGTAAATTTATCTGGTCAAGAACTTCACCTTCTGTTTTCATATATTCCTGCGGTATAGCATCGGCCATATTCTTAGGACCTTTAGCCCGGTTCTTCCTTTTTGATATGATTTTTCTTATTATTTCCAATGCCACGGCAGAAGTACGCAGGTTATCTACCGACAACTTTATCCTGTAATTGGTCTGAGGCTCCATCCATACAGGATTTCTCATACTGACAACATGACGTATATCAGTTTTTTCTTCTAAAAGAAACTGGTCACGAAGGTATTTCAAACGTCGAACTTTCTCGAATATCCTGTTCTGATAAGCTATAAGATTCAGGTAATGAATAATCTGTTTCTCTATCTCAATGAGATTATGATAAGAATCATTAAGCTGAAGCTTCACGTCATTCACCACTATACGCATTTGAGTGTCCATGGCAACTCTGAAAAACACAGGCTGAGTGTTGTCTATTATATCTTCACTCCTATTGATGAGAAGCGCTATGTTCTTGCGTTTTTCATCAAGATTCTTCAGTTTTGAGAGCTTTACACGATAGTTTGGTTCGTTCTTGTAAGTATTGTCAATGTTGCGCTTCAAGTCTATTACATTACGCACCGTTATCATTGCGATATTTTTCAGACACCGCCTTACCTCTTTGTGATAATTATATTTCCGCTGCTCATTATCTTCTTTAAGATAATAATCTATATTTTCATTCAGACGCCCCAGATAATCATCCACAAACGAAACATTTATGTTCTCATTGACTTGTAAAACCTCCTCGAAGAATTTAAGATATACATCCTCCATTTCAAGGAAATTTCCGCTATCTCTTATCATTCCGTAGTCAATGAGATATTTAATTCTTTCCTCTTTATATTCCGTGAGTTCGAGTGCATAATCATATTTCAGGGAAGTTGAAGGTCTTTTCTGAAACATCTGTTTCAGCAGAAGTTTCTCTCTTTCAAGTACACGCAAAAGCTCATCAATAGATTTAAAGTCATTCATTGTTCAAGTGTTATAAGAATTATTACTGAAATGATGGCTACGAATTTAAAGAATAAAATACTTTTCAACCATATCTTTAAGCCGCTCCGATGACAGATTTGCTATGCCCATTGATTCAATAAGTGAAAACTCTTCTCTATTCTTACCAATAATAAACTTACGTTCATGACCATCTATTTCAATAAGCAAATGATAATTTTCCTTATACGCCTGCTCCATACGGATATTCTTTATAATATGTCCGTTTATGACAAATTCGCATATTTCAGGAGCCATTTCCTCTAACTCTCCCCATGATTTCAGATGGTCAACCATAGTGTTTTCAACACGTCCTATCCACTGTTCCGCAACACCATATTTAGTGGCAACCACACGAAATTGTTTTATGGCATTAACTATATCACGTATTATTGCATCAGGCCTACGTATTCCATTATCTTTAGCAAATTGAATAACATCATCCCGTGTTATATCCCTAAGTTTTGCCCTAATATACATACAATGATCTTCATTGGGTAAGAATCCTCCATTGTCAAATATATAAGTTACATCGTATGCAGGAGACAGACGCCAAGTACCGTCCTCACTCATAACGAATGAAAAATTCTTATTGTGATCATCCGTATTGTTTGCCAATACATTAAAGACCATTCTGCGGAATACCTCATAGCAGTCTGTTTCTGGCAAATGGAGCTTCCGACATACTGTAATTAATTGTTCGTAACTGTCCGCATCAGGGCTAACTGCGGCCAAAGTTTGTGTATGAATCTTTTTTCCATTATTACGGTCAAAACGTTTTGTCATGAAATGATTATTCCCGTCTACCTGATAGAGTTTTGAAGGCATCATATTTATCCCTGCCATTGTAGCAAGTTCATAGTAAGACATCTCCAATTCTGCCGAGCTGTATTGCGAATTACCAAATTTGATCAGATAGTAATCAAATTCCTCTAATTCGGAAATCTGCCCGCTACAAACCTCACCATTCTTTTGATTAATGGCAACAATTACCTTAGGTTGACGACCACCGGCTGAAGTACCAACCGTAAGTAATGATTGCATTGTTACCGACTCTTCGGGTAGGATTCTGGCATTTTCTCTTTCTGAAAATATACGCTTTGCTAAATTTGCCAATGATTTGATATCTATTTTTTCGGCCTTACGCTCTCTTGAAACCTCAGGCAAAAATTCCAAAGCTCCCATTCCGCGTTTTCCTATAAATGACAGTTTGTCAAGGGGAGTAATATCTGCATTTGACAAGTGATTCTGTTGGCGCCATAATTCAAAAAGTTGATTACCCCATGCGTCTGGCAACGAATCTGCTAAAAAAGCCGGTAATTTTTGATAAATCTTGGCCTCTTCTTACAGGCATAAGCCCCCTCCATCAACCGGTGCCGCTAATGGAGAAATGTTAAGACCTTTCTTCAAGAAGGCCGGATTATACATAAAAAATAGGATAACCTACGTTTGACATCCCATGCCAATCTACCTATTTCCTCACCCCAAAGTATTACTTTTTAACGACTGTACCATAATTTATACTATTTAGAGTGTCTGACACGCTGTACTTTTTTATCATCCCTACGCATCAGGTAAGGAGATTCAGGCAATTCCGGAAAAATATTGTCTATAGTATTAATCTGTCCGACCACTTTCAACAACACAATAAATGTTGACAATGAAATGTTGCCAGCTGTACCATTCTCAAATTTGTGGATGGTTGTAAGTCCAATACCGGATTGCTCAGAAACATCTTTCTGAGTAAGATTGCAACGAATTCTATATTCTTTAAATCTATTACCTAATAGCCTTACAAGCTCAGGCGTGGAGTATTCATAGAAATCTACCATATAAACCGTATTTATATATCATTATAATGACAGTTAAATATATTTTTAAGCATTAATCTTCAATATTATGAAGATTATAAACACAAAGCTATGTAATTTCTGAGAATAAAACTAATTTTTACTTGAAAACTTATTGTCAGATTATAAAACTGATTATAAATCCTATATTTTTATATTTGTTCTATATCCAAGTTTTTCGCTATTTCCATCTTAAAGCCAACTTTTTTTACGACGTTCCATTAAAAAAATAGGCTCTACACGTTTCTCAGACTCCCATTCGGTATGAGAAATAATATCATGGAGAGTAAAAAAAGTTTTCTCGTCAGAACATTAGCTAAGATATTCAGACGTGAAAGCCCAAGATTCACCGTAATGATCCGTTGCAAAACGTATGAAATCCTCCTGGCTGTCGACGTTATAAAGGTTCTCCACATCCACATACTTCATATACTTATAGTAAGTCACATCCGACATTTTTGGGAAATCCCTTTTGAATCCTTATTGATATGCCCACCAATACCCCCGTTTCTATGATAAGCCTTATAAGCTTCGTTAGCAATACGATAAAATTTACAATACTTTCGTATGGTCATAGTCTCCATAGGAGATAAAGAACGCCCTTGTATTGAGTCCTCTAAAGCCTTAACTGTCATTTCCCCGATCCTCTACATCAATCTTGAGGCTCGGAACTATGCGAACCAGGTTCTTTCTGGAAATCCGACCTGTACGTTGCTGGTATGGCAGATTGTTTGCTACATACTCATTAAAACCCGTCGGAATCTGCTACAATAACACCAATCATAAGATCAAAAAGTCGAAAAAACGTGTAAGGTTTGCTTTGCTGTACTCTCCCGAAGCAATCAGTTCCTCAGCGTTAGTCCAATCTTCTGGTGTTGGCCGAGGCACCTCTATATAAAACCCACGACACTCTTCATCACCAATCACGGCAAGACACTCAAACTGACACTGAGTCTCAATCATCCTTTCCAATAAATTTCCTTCAACAACAATTTCCCTATGATGATTTTCGCCTAATGCTTCCAGATCTAATGTAGTCAGCCCAACTTCCTTAGTCAAATCGCGAAAGCATTTTCTATCTATGATTTTTCTTTCATTCATCGCTCTACTTATTTAATTTCAATAAACTTGCCCGATTCAAATCCATTCATCAGATGCTCATTTGCAAAAAATATATCCCATCTGATTAGAGATTACCCTGGTCCCTCCTATTTCCGTGTCAATATTGGTATGCGAATGTCCATATATCCATGCATCAATCCTACTATTGGCAATTAAATTATCGTAATCACTTGCAAATGCATTGTTCAGAACAGATCCTCTATGGTGCGCAGCTACCACTTGGAGTGTAGGCAAATGATGTGTGACCACCACAATATGGTTTGCTGTGCTCTCTTCAATGTTTTTCCGAATAAAGCCAATACAGATCTCGTGCATCCAGTTGAACTCCTCCACCTGCAACAGCTTCCCGCCAAACTTAATCTGACGGAAGTCGTTCATACCTTTCCATACAAAATACTCATCATTCGGATTGATGTGCGCCCAAAGCGTACTTCAGTACAAAGTCCGTATCATCGATGCGGACAACCTGATTCTGATAATAACCCACATTCTCTCGCAACATCCACTTCCATTGAAAACCGCGTTCCATCACATCCGAATAGTTATAGTATTCATGATTACCAGGAACAATCAATACCTGACAATAATTTTTGGATGCCCACTTCCAAAAATTCATAACTGGAGCAGTCTTATCCTTGAGATAGAAAATATCTCCTGCCAGCACCAGTACATCGCCTGTTACAGGCAATTCATTATATCTCAGATATCTGTTATTCTCCTGAAATTCGAGATGCAAATCACTCATATATTGTATTCTCATTTTATCATTCTCCTTCCTTTGATTGTTCTATCTGTTTCTCTATTATCATCTTTACCTGTGCAAATGATACCGGTGTGAAATTATTGTTATCTACACCTACATCATACTGAGTCGGGAAAAGCATTTTCAACCGCGGAACATCCTTTCCGGTGTTATACCTGCTGGTATGTACATGTCCGAAAAGTTGCCATGTATCGCGATATACTCCTCCATAACAAAGGAAGGGACAATGGCTCAGATAAATTTTCTGTTTATCTACTTCAATATGCATCTGCATCGTTATCTGTTCAAAGTACTTCGTATAATTCTGCCTGAGATCCTTTATATCATGATTGCCAGCTATAAGATATATTTTCCCATTCAATCTGTTTAATACATTTATCCATTCGGCAGAACCTCCCAAACAAAAGTCTCCCAAATGAAATATTATATCATCAGGACCAACCACGCTGTTCCAGTTGGCTATTATCGTTTCATTCATGTGGAACACCCTGCTTCCATCAAATTTATAATTCATAATTTTGTTCATTTATGCGCATCACTGCGCAGTTAATAATACATTGTATTCTGCCCATAGACGGAATTGACGGAGAAGGACGCATCGAGCGGATGTCACCAAAAGGCATAAAAAAAAGTCGTCGAAAAGTTTTAATCAGGACTTTCCGACGACTTTCTATTGTCATTGTCAGAGGGTTATCAGCATCATTGTACCCTCAATAATATACATAAAAATCGTTGGAAAGTGTATTTGAATTTATTCAATGATTCAATGCTTGATGTATGGACATACGACACACGCTCAAAGCATTCTGTGCTTCGATATAATATATTTGCAGGTATGTTCATTCTATTCTGTTGCATCGTAGTTATATATAAATTAGGCTGCAAAGTTACGAATATTATTGAGAATCAATAAATTCTTATATATAAAAATGAAAAGTCACACATTAAAATATTAGTACTTTATCTATTTTCAATATCCTACCGCTTGCTACGTCCACCTTAAATAGTAAACATACGACCAAGTATCCTAAACAGGAAACAACATAGAAAAAATTAAGTTCCAAATGATAATGATGTAATATCGTCTTTTTTTTTTTGATTTTGTTACATAATCAAAAACATAAATAATCTCCGGATTACACCACAAGTACTACTTAAATAACGTGAGTTCGAAATAAGAATAAATATATTTCACTTATAATTAGAAACATAGCGATAAAAGTATTAAATTTATAGTGCTGAATTATAACATTTAAACGATTACCACTATGTTTCCAGAGTCTAAAGTTACAGAGATTTATTGTATGGCCGATGATTTTTGTAAAGGAATTTACATTGCAACAGGAAAAATATATGATTAAGGATATGAAGACCATGCATCGTAACAAACCCAACCGTATGAGTGATGCAGAGATTATGGTTATTCTAATCTGTTTTTTTCCTCATTTCATGTTCAAAATAGAAACGGGATGACCGGGAAAAAGGGTAGCCCTGAAACATTGCAGACAGGGGTATATAGGTAGATGTTTAAAAACCTTTTGACCTTAATGGCAAACCATTTCTACTATGACAACAAAGAATAATATGAGGAACCCAATGATGATGCATTGGGACAAGATTTTGCTAAGAAAAGGAGTTTTAATCCTGAACACAGAATGCGCAGATATTCCAAAGAGCCAACTGCCTTGTCCGGCATAAAATGTTTTTTGAAAAGAAGGGTCCGCCAAACAGTTTGTCCATCTTTGATTTTATTTCGAACGTTAGTTAATGTAAGCTGGATGTGCACTATCCACCTGATAAATTTGGGGTCTGTATTAGCCGCCGAGTGGATCTGATCATTTTTCTCTTTCACCTTTTGAGTATCAATAAAACACGCCGTGAATGGATAATAGACCTTACGTTTCTTTTTTATGTAATATGAGAAATATCATATCGTTGGACCGAATGGTACAACAGCATGAGTCATACTGAACTTATCCATGATTTAATCTATGATATAGTAGTCATGTCTACTTCAGCCATAAGTTCGGCAAAGTGAATACAACAAGTGGGTATCGTAGAAGGTATTTCGTCCTTTATACACTTTTTACACCATACTTTTCACAACGATTCCATACTGCGTCGCATCGAATGAAACTTGCTTACAATCTGATAAACTGTGTCATATTCCCTTTTCTCATGTATCTTACCTATGCGCGCTTGGTAATCTTCTGTACGATCGAATAAGCAGTCAATATCTTTTCGTCTGATAAGAGTCTTTCGGTATTTTTCATCTAGACGGATCTTATAAGCCCATTAGCGAATCCTCTGTATGCCGACGACTTGCCGATGCAAAAAAATTGCAATACGATTTAGACATAAGTTAATCAAACAATTACCTACACAAAACATGATACTAATCTTCAATATTCTACCGATTTCTTCATCCACCAACTTATACAATATTATCGGAGGACCAAAGTTACTACCCTTCTTTATAGATAAGAAAACGCTGGCAAAATATATTTTCCACAATAGGCATCCCATTATTCCCCATATAACTTTTGTTTACTTTATTGTTTCTAAAATATTGGGCAGATATGCCTGACTTACGGATTTTCCATTGTCTACAGAGTATTCCGATTTGTATATTCAATAAAATAAACTTAATCATATAGTAATCTTTTCAATGGTCTGTAATCCGGAGTTGCCAAAAGGCAACAGCGACTCTGCAGACTACATTGAGCGAATCCACTCCATGCGCCATAGGGATACGGACTACATAATCAGCTTCAGCAATTGTCTTGTAAGGAAGCCCATCCCCTTCTGTTCCCATCACAATGGCCAACCGAGGTTCAGCCGCCAATATGGGATGATCTATAGAGATAGAATCATCAGTCAACGCCATGGCAGCAGTACGGAAACCGAATTTGTTCAAATCTCCAATCGTACCATTCAACCATGTCCATGGAACCAAGAACACCGAACCCATAGACACCCTTACCGCACGGCGATTCAACGGATCGCAAGAATTGCGTGTCAACAAAACAGCATCTATCCCAAGAGCAGCTGCCGAACGAAATATCGCCCCGATATTGGTAGTGTCCACCACACCGTCAATGACTACAATCCGCCGGGTATCCCGGCAGATCTCTTCCATAGAGGGCAACACTGGACGACGCATAGCACATAATACACCACGTGTCAGAACATAGCCAGTCAACGTAGTCAACAACTCTCTATCACCCGTATAAACGGGCACATCACCACAACGCTTGATAATGTGAGCAGCACTGCCAGAGATATGCTTACGCTCACACATAAGAGCAAGAGGTTCATATCCTGCATCCAAAGCCCTACTAATGACATTGGGGCTTTCGGCTATAAATACCCCTTTCCCAGGTTCCATACGCTGACGTAACTGAGCTTCCGTCAACATGCAGAAAACATCCACTCCGGGATGTGTCAATGATGATATTTCAATGATAGGCATACACTCTTATATTATACTATTTCATTGCTTTTAATCTACATTCCAGCCTCCATTGTCACAGCTACTTTTATCACTCCATCTTGTCGGTTCTCAAAAATCTGGTAAGCCGTTTCTATCTGATCTAGCGGGAAACAATGTGTAATTAGTGGAGTGGTATCTATTTTTCCCATCTCTATCAAGCGAAGTATCTCAGCACAATCGCAACCATCTACGCCACCAGTTTTGAAGGTTAGATTCTTTCCATACATATCCGGCAAAGGAAGAATCTGAGGACGGTCATAAAGAGCCACCAAAATAACGACAGCATTAGGGCGCGCACATTCCCATGCCAAGCGAAATGTATCCTCCCCTCCTGCCACTTCAAAAACTACATCCGCACCACCGTGTGGACTACTTTGCAATACAAATTCCTTACATTCTTCTGGAGTGACAACTTCTACCTGCGGATAATGTTCCCTAACAAACCGAATTCTTTCAGAGGATTGTTCGCAAACAACAATGCGCTGCGGCTTTTCTCAGCATCACACAAAGCAAAGTACAGATTCCCGTAGGTCCCGCACCAATGACAAGCACCGTGTCTTCTTCGGTAATCTCCGAAATGCGAGCAGACCCAAAATCCTGTAGCAAGGATATCTCCTACAAACAAAGCTTGCTCATCACTCACGGAATCGGGAATGAGATTCAAGCCTTGATCAGCATAAGGTACGCGAACATACTCCGTCTGCCCCCCATCAATCCGACATCCCAAGGCCCATCCCCCATTAGGATCAGCACAATTATTCACATATCCATGCCGGCAAAAAAAACATTCTCCACAAAAGGTTTCCACATTGACGGTAACTCGATCGCCTGGTTTGACTAATTTAACATCACGTCCTGTCTGCTCCACAATACCCACCATTTCATGCCCCACTGTTATTCCGGGAACAGCACGTGGCACACCACCATGTTTAATATGCAAGTCACTGGTACAAATACTTCCGAGAGTGACGCGCACAATAGCATCACGCGAGTCTCTCAACTCAGGCTTCGGTTTCTCTATCAATTCAAATTTTCCCTGTTTAATATAAGTATATGCCAACATGATATTTCCTTTTCTTCTTTAATGGTTATCTTTATAAAACGACGCAAAGATAATATACAAACATAAATAACAGCCACCATTTGCTGACAAAATGGCTTTCTTTATCACTTTACCTTGCTTCTCAACTGCAAACAAATTTTACAAAGGTTTAAACACATCTCGATATTCATTAAAATTATCTTCACAGATTTAAATTCATTTCATTTCCGGCTGACATTTTGCCATCAAGCATATACTTTGCAAGAACATCAGTGTATTGCCAAAAACAACAAGATAAAAAAAATCAAAAAGCAATCTAGTAACAATTTAAAATATAGGAGATTATAATTATGATGCCGACTAGAAAGTATAACAATCAGAATTGGTTACCAAGTATTTTCAACGATTTCTTTGATAATGAATGGTTGACAAGAGCTAACGCTACCGCCCCTGCAATTAATGTCATTGAAAGTGACAAAGATTATAAAGTAGAGGTTGCTGCTCCGGGTATGACTAAAGAAGATTTCAATATCCACATCAGCGAAAACAACGAACTAGTGATCTCAATGGAGAAAAGAATGAAACAAAAGAGGACGACCATCACAACAGAAGATATTTACGTCGTGAATTTTCTTACTCTAAGTTCGAACAAGCTTTGATTCTTCCTGAAGATGTGGTTAAGGAAAAAATCAGCGCCAATGCCAGCAATGGTGTTCTGACCATTGATTTGCCTAAACGCACTCCTGAAGAAAAAGCCAAAGTGAACAGAATCATCGAAATTCATTAATCACAGATTTTGAATATTTACAATCAGACAGTTTATAAGGTACATCTATAACATGCTATTATTTTGCATGATATAAAAGTGTGCCTTATATATTGTCCGATTGTCATAAAATCAACATATTTGCATCAACACTTTCTGCGGATTTCCACCATGCTTTTCAGCGTTTCTTCCCATCTTTCCCCTAAAAAAGTCCACCTCTATTACAATTGAACTTCAAATTCAGGGCAAAACTGAAAAAAGTCAGTTTAAATTTTCCTTCAAAAAATGCTGAACAACATTAAAACAGAAACAAAGAGGAGTAGGCTTCTTTTTTATTATACAAGCATTAAAATCACATATTTTTAGTATTTTTGTACCCAAATTCACCATATAAAACAAACCAATAAAAAGAGGATGAAAGCATCAGTACGTTTAGTTCGTTTTGCTACAATAGGAACCTTAAATTACCTTATTACCATGTTAGTGATATGGATTGTGATGAGTTACTTCTCATTCAAAGGAAAATATATAGTAGCAAATATTATGGCATATCTCATCGCTCAAACCCATAATTTTATATGGAGCAAATATTGGATTTTTCCTTCCAGCAATCCCCAAAACAGTCTTTGGCAACAAATAATGCTCTTTTGTACCGCTTTTGGTATTGCCTATGGCATACAACTTCTTTTTGTGATACTGATGATAGAAGCAATAGGAATCAAAGAATTTACAGCACAATTTATTGGAATAATAATATATGGAGCTGTTAATTTTATGGTAAACAATAGAATAACATTCCGATAAATATATTTCAAAACTTATGGCAGACAATTATATAGAAAGGCAATACGAACAATATGAAGCCCGAAAGGCTGCATGGGAAAAAAAACGTAAACAAGGAAAGAAGAAAACGATTTCCGTCAAGCCTCAACCAAAGGACCTGACAGACAATACAATCAAACTTCCTAGAAAAGCATTCATCACAGGAGGTGCCGATGGCATAGGGAGAAACATTGTGAAAGCTTTCTGCAACTCACAATACCAAGTCGCCTTTTGTGACAAAAATGAGGATTTAGGAATACAGACAGCCAAAGAAACCGGAGCAATTTTTTATCATGCCGATGTAAGTAATAAAGAATCCCTTGAGAACTGTATGCACGAGCTTTTTGAAAAGTGGGGGGATATGGACATCATTATTAACAATGCCGGAATAAGCGAATTTTCTCCCATCACGGAAACCAGCGTGGAAGATTTTGATAAAATTTTGTCCATCAATCTGCGACCTGTATTTATCACCTCACGCACATTAGCTTTGCATCGCAAATCCCAAGCAGAAAATCACCCGTATGGCAGAATTATCAATATCTGTTCCACCCGTTATTTAATGAGCGAACCGGGAAGCGAAAGCTATGCGGCTTCCAAAGGAGGAATCTATTCACTGACCCATGCACTTGCTTTATCCCTTGCCGACTTTCATATCACCGTAAACTGTATTTCGCCGGGATGGATTCAGACCAATGATTACGAACGGCTACGCCCAGTAGATCATGCCCAACATCCATCAAGACGAGTAGGCAAACCGGAAGACATAGCACGTATGTGTTTATTTTTATGTCAAGAAGAGAACGACTTCATCAATGGACAAAATATCATCATCGATGGTGGAATGACCAAAAAGATGATTTATTTAGAATAAAACGAACTAAAGAAAATATCTATAATGAATAAATAATCACTCATGAAAATACATCATATCGCCATTTGGACATTTCATCTGGAAAAGCTAAGGGAATTTTATACTCGTTACTTTAACGGAACAAGTAATGAAAAATACATTAATTCCCAAAAAGGTTTTGAATCTTACTTCATTTCATTTGAAAGTGGTGCTACATTAGAGTTGATGAGTAGGATTGACGTGCAAAATATCCCGATAGAAGAAAACAGACCGGGATTGACCCATCTAGCTTTTTCTTTTGAAAGCCAAGAAGCTGTCTTATCACTAACGGAACAGCTACGTACTAAAGGATACCATATCGTAGGTGAACCTCGCATTTCAGGAGGTGGCTATTTTGAAAGTGTGATACTAGATCCAGACGGAAACCGGATAGAGTGTGTTTACAAAAAGAGCAGGAATGCCCTCCTGAGGGAAATCATGTAATAGAAACTGAGCGACTTATTTTACGTCCTTTTACAGAGAATGATACGGAAGCTGTTTTTAACTGTTGCCAGAATCCCAACCTAGGAAATAATGCTGGTTGGAAACCTCATGACACACTGGAAGAATCTCTGAAAATTCTTCAAACAATATTTATACCACAAAAAGACACATGGGCCATCACTAGAAAGGAAGACCGGCTTCTGATAGGAGCTATAGGAATTCTACCAGACCCAAAGAGAGAGAATTCAAATGCCGGAATGATAGGTTATTGGTTAGATGAAGCCCAATGGGGAAAAGGATATATGTCTGAAGCCGTCTGTGCTGTCTTGGACTATGGCTTCAACAAACTAGGATTAACCTTGATCAGTGCAAATTGTTATCCTCAAAACAAACGTTCACAACGTGTTTTGGAGAAAATGGGGTTTACATACGAAGGCATTCTCCATCAAGCCGAAGTTAGCTATGATGACAAAATATATGATCATTTGTGTTATTACTTAGAGAAAAACAACCTAAAATAAGTTTTTCATTTTTACACAATCTCAAATGCCTATTCTATTTCATCATTAATTTTGTTAATCCCTAACTTCCCCCAAAGGATATATACGTGTCTAAAAAATCAAAACAAAGCAATCGTTCTTGGGTAAAACATTTATCCAGGGACATTCATTAAATATTACAAAATCAGCCAACTAATTCATACACAAAGTATTGCGAATTAGTTGGCTTTTTTTTGTATCTTTAGGTATTCCCCGAAAATAAGGTTCGACGGCCAAAACGGGGGAAATATCCAAACTAATAAGATATGGCAAAGATAGTGAATATTTCAGAAATTCACCCTACTTTGTGTTTTACAGAATTTGATATTCTGGAAAAATACCGCAAGAGTTTTAATGAGAGTGAGCTTGGCAAGCTTCATTCTGTCTTTCCGTTTGAATGTATGGCAAAAGCCGCCGGCCTGTCGGACCGGCGCCTGGGACGCAGGAACAGATTCAGTCCTTCCGCAAAGATCGCCCTTATGGTCCTGAAGGCATACACCGGATTCTCTGACAGGCAGCTGGTGGAACATCTGAACGGGAACATATACTACCAGATGTTCTGCTGGATCATGATTCCCCGTCCTTCCCCATAACCAACTACAAGATAGTCAGTGCTATCCGCAATGAGATAGCATCCAGCCTTGACATTGATTCTTTCCAGGAGCTCCTGGCTTCACACTGGAAACCTTATCTTGATAACCTTCACGTCTGCATGACCGATGCCACATGCTATGAAAGCCACATGCGTTTTCCTACGGATATGAAACTCCTTTGGGAAAGCCTCGAATGGCTCTACAGGCATATATGCCGGCATTGCAGGGAGCTGGGCATAAGGCGTCCGCGCAACAAATACAGGAATGTGGCGGAATCCTATCTGTCCTACTGCAAGAAAAGAAAGAGGAGAGCTTCAAGGACAAGAATGCTTAAGCGCCGTATGATCAAGCTTCTTGAAAAGCTCCTCAGTCAAAGGGATGGGATCCATAGCGAGTACGGTGCTTTACTCCGATATACCCAGGATTACCATAAGCGTCTTTCCATCATCAGAAAGGTGTTTGTACAAGAAAAGGAAATGTTTGAAGGGCGGAAAGTCAGTGACCGCATCGTCAGCATTGACCGTCATTATGTACGTCCCATCGTCAGAGGCAAAGGAAACCAAGTCCGTCGAGTTCGGTGCAAAGGTCAATAATATACAGATAGACGGCATATCGTTCATCGAACACCTCTCGTTCAAGGCATTCAATGAGGGTATACGCTTGAAGGACTGTATCCGTATGCAGCAGAAGCTTATGAATGTAAGGGTAAGATGTGTGGCTGCCGATTCCATATATGCCAATAATGCCAACAGAAAGTTCTGTACAAAATATGGGATATCCACATCCTTTGTGCGCAAGGGAAGGGCGGCCAAAGATGAGCCTTTGAGGAAGGTGCTTAGAAGCGAACTCTCAAAAGAAAGGGCAACACGGCTTGAAGGAAGCTTCGGCACTCAAAAGCAACATTACTCGCTCTCAAGGATAAAGGCCAGAAACAGGAAGACGGAAATACTGTGGATTTTCTTTGGAATACATACGGCAAATGCCATACTGATGATAGAAAAAATCAGAAACAAAACAGCTAAAGCAGCATGATATGATTTTACTCACAGAATCAGAAGAGGTCATCAGACTTCTTCCGGAACGTCATGTCCTGTCGGATAGAAGTATGTGAGAAAGCACGGAAAAATGACAATAAGAATGGCATATGAAATGGTCATGCCCTATCATCTTCATATGCCATCTTATTTTTTAGAGACATTTACTGAATATCCCTATCCAAGAACGATAAAAATACACCTTATTCTTCTTCGGAGATTATTTCTCATAAAATCAATTGAAATAATACAAGAAGATAGCGATGCCTTCAAGTGCCTTCTTCGGTTGGTCTTTTATCTCAATTGTAAATTTAATTTCAGCCTTGGCTACGCCACGCAAGTTCTGTAAAGAATGAAGACTTGCTACCATACGGATACTCTGACCTGCTAGGACAGCCTGTCCAAATTTCATCTTGTCCATACCATAGTTGATCATCATTTTCAGATTATTCACTTCTATAATCTGGTTCCACATATGTGGAAGCAACGAAAGGGTCAGGTAACCATGTACAATAGTACTATGATAAGGACTTTCCACTTTAGCACGTTCTGTATCTACATGAATCCACTGATGATCCAAGGTAGCATCTGCAAAAAGATTAATTCGGTCTTGCGACACTTCCACATAGTCGGAAATTCCAATCTGCCGTCCTAGCAGCTTCTCAAAATCCTCGTACGAATTAACAACAACTTTATCCATTATCTCTTTGTTTTAAAGGTTATACACTAATTGAATACAAAAATAAGAAAAAATAGTCCTATATTTGCACTTTATTCACACAAAAACTTCATTACAGATGAGAATTATTGAAAGAGAACAGCGTACCGCAGAACAAATGATCCGAATTTATTGTCGGTACAAGGAAGGCAATAAAGAGCTTTGCCCAACCTGTCGGCAGTTATTGCAATATGCACATAACAGGTTAAAGCATTGTACATTCGGTGAACAAAAAAAGACTTGCCGCAACTGTCCCATACATTGTTATAAACCAGAAATGAAGAAACGAATACAAGAAGTAATGCGGTATGCTGGTCCACGAATGTTTTTTTTTCATCCCATAACAACTATCAAGCATTTCATTCATCAATAAACAGAATGGACAGAGCACAGTTTTATAAAGAAGTATATAGCATTACAAAAGAAATCCCCTACGGCAATGTTTTTACTTACGGAAAAATAGCACAACTTATAGGTAATCCCCAATATTCACGAATGGTAGGACAGGCTTTATCTTATGCACCAAAAGAAGAAGACCTTCCTTGCCACCGGGTAGTAAACAGCCAAGGAAGACTAGTTCCCAGCTGGCAGAAACAAAAAGAATTATTGGAAAAAGAAGGAATCACCTTCAAGCGCAATGGATGCGTCAATATGTCCAAACACTTATGGGACATTACTGGTTCACTCACATCGACAATAGGTATTAGCCCCACAAGTGCAACGTGGCAATAATTGCTCACTCAGTTCGTCCCGATAAAACTCATATAATTCACGATACATCGTTTCATAAAGTTCGGAAATACGATGTTCCAATTCTGTTTCATCCTCATAAATATGCTGAAACGGGTCATCAAAAGAAAAATGCTTCCAGTTTTTCACTTCCTTATTAAAATCACCCTCCACTTCCTTTGCTTCTTCACAAAGAGTAATCACATAGTCCCATGGTTGATGGCAATATATATCCACATCACTAGCTTTCTTACGAGAGCAATCGTATCCATTCTGTTCCATCACCCCTACCACTGAAGATGGTACCACTCTTCCCGGCAGAACTCCAGAAGTAAATATCTTTGTCCCATGTCCAAAAGAAGATAATATCTTCTGTGCCATACGACTACGACATATGTCACTATTACTCACCAATAAAATATTCATCGCTATTCCTATATTTAAATTCAACAATTATTTTCATTCATCCCTACTAACATAAAACACTCTCAAAGTATAAACTAATATCCGATATCCAGCCCCATTCAAGTGCAAATCATCAATGGGCAAATTAGGGTTCAATTTATCATTCAACAACAATTTATCGAACACGTCTATCACCAATAAATGAGATTTTAAGTTTTCCTTTCATACCTACCTCTTCACCAGTTTTTTGGAGAGCCACTCCATGAACACCCCAAACAATAAACAATAGTTAAATCAAACCCTTCCATATTCTCTTCCAAATTTCTCGGTACCACTTCCCCTTCATCCGATACATAAACTAACAACCTTTCTTTCTTCTCATTTTTAACGTATAACCCTGCAATTTTGCATTGCGGACACAACAATTTTCTCATATCTATTTTCTCTTTTTATCCAAAACAACAAATTAACATCCAATTTTTCTTATAAATTTGCGGCAAAAATACGAAAAAAAACAGTTGAATAGCATCTGTAGTGAATTTGCACAACATAAAAAGATTATTGGAAAGAAAATGCCTATCTTTGCCCAAGAATATAAAATCGCAAAATAAAAGTGTAGCTATGGAAATAAAATTAGACAGAAAAAAAATCATATTGCGGCATCTGATTACAAAGAACAAATAACCGTCATAAAAACAACTAGCGATTTCAAAATAGGAAACAATGTAGACACGAACAAAATAGAAGGGAATTATATGGTAAAAAGAGAGAAAGAAACGCTTATAAAAATAATAGAACTTCGCAAATCTCAACGCGATATTATCCTAACTTTAAATGTATCTCTATATTCCCCTTACAGACTGAAAAGCAGTCAACTGAAATATTACAGGAATTAAACAAAAACTTTATCATCCATTCCGAGTTGTCCGCATAGTGACCTCACAAGAAAAACAAATCATTATCAACTATATTAAACGAACTATGATACATTTTTTTAAGAATTCCATTGCCACTATAAAGTTACCCGATAAGTTCACTTATCCTTTTCACTATACCCCTCATCCACTTTGCATAATAGCGACTAAAGAAGTACAAGCCTATCTGACAAGTCAATCCCAATGGCAAAAAAGAATTGCAACAAGGAAAAATGTTTGGTGTCCTAATTGTACAAACACCCGAGAATAAAATAGGTTATTTGGCTGCATTTTCAGGAACATTGGCTGGTAAAAACTGTCATCCTTTCTTCGTCCCGCCAATTTATGATTTGTTACAACCACAGGGATTCTTCAAAATAGAGGAAAAACGTATATCCGCCATCAATGTATGCATTAAAAAGACACAGAACGCCCCTCGTTACATAGATCTACTCCGACAAATTGAAAAAGAGACAATACAATCCCAGCAGGAATTGACTGAAGCTAAAGAGTTTTTCAAATCCGCTAAAAGAACAGAGAAATCCGGCGCAAGACGGGAATTCCCGACGCAAAGGAGTTAGCTGCAATGATACGTGAAAGCCAGTTTCAAAAAGCTGAATTAAAACGCATGGAAAAAATATGGAAAGAAAAAATCGCTTCACTACAAGCAGAGGCCGATACTTTCATCACAAAAATAGAAACGATGAAGATAGAAAGGAAAAAACGTTCTGCCACTTTACAAAGAAAGCTGTTTGAGCAGTTTCAGATACTCAACGCCCATGGAGAAACAAAAGATTTATGTCGTATTTTTGCACAAACTATACAAAAATTTCCTCCTGCCGGAGCCGGTGAATGTGCAGCTCCCAAATTACTCCAATATGCCTATAAGCATCAATTAAAACCTATTGCTATGGCAGAATTTTGGTGGGGAGATTCTCCAAAAGCAGAAATAAGACATCATGGATACTACTATCCTGCATGTAAAGGAAAATGCGGACCTATCCTGGGACATATGTTACAGGGACTGGAAGTGGAAGAAAATCCCTTGTTAAAAAAACATTATCATGAAATGCCATTAGAGATAGTATATGAAGATAATTACCTAGTCGTAATCAACAAACCAGCGGGAATGCTCTCGGTTCCAGGAAAAGGAGAAATAGACTCTGTCTATCAATATATAAAAATACTTTATCCAGATGCCACAGGTCCTCTGATAGTCCACCGATTGGATATGGCTACTTCCGGTGTGTTATTAATAGCCAAAAAAACAAAGAAGTACATCAACACCTGCAAGCACAATTCAAGAATAGAATGATAAAGAAACGATATATTGCCTTATTGGATGGCAAGATTTCTTCTAAAGAAGGAACCATAACACTCCCCCCCTCCGTATGGATCCTCTTGACAGACCCAGACAAGTAGTAGACCATGAACATGGAAAAACCGCTATTACACAATATCAGGTTTTAAACGAACAAGAAGGAAACACACTTATTGCCTTTTATCCATTGACAGGACGGACACACCAATTAAGAGTGCATGCCGCCCATCCGGAAGGATTACATTGTCCTATACGAGGAGATGAACTCTACGGACAAAAAGCAGACAGACTTTATTTACATGCTGAAAGTCTAGAGTTTGTTCACCCTGTAACAAAAGAAATAATTTTTGTAGAAAAGAAAAGTAATTTCTAATAGTTTTTGCTCAGAAAATTTATCTGTGGGTGCTGAAAGTTTTTTTCAGCACCTCACACACCAAATTAGTATTTCACCATTCCTGAAGTAGACATCCGTTTTATTCTTCCATACACATATGTAAATGCGGGAATCAGAAAAATAACTGCAAATATCCATGCCGTAGGGTCACCAAAACAAACAGCTAAATAGCCCAATATTGGTACTGCATAAAGACTGACCATTATACGGGCAATCATTTCGGATACCCCCGACAACATAGCCAAATTGGTAAAGCCCACCCCTGAATGGAATAACGCAAGATACAAAGTAAGCCCAAAACCGGAAAGAAAGAAACGGAAATATGCAAAAACAATTCCGTATCTTTCAAGATCTCCCATTCTGCTGGGTCAACAAATAACAAGGCAAAAGTACGTGCTCCCAACATCAAGACTACAAACATAAAACCACAATAAACAACCATCATTAATACACTCGCCTTGATTCCCAGCCAGATACGCTTCGGTTTTCCCGCACCGTAATTCTGTCCACTATAAGTAGCCATAGCTATACCCAGACTCTCAAGCGGACACATACAAAACATCTTAATACGCATAGCAGCCGTAAAAGCAGCCACACAAGCAGTACCCAATGCATTATTTGCACTTTGCAACATAATACTGCCAATAGCAGTAATAGAGAACTGCAATCCCATCGGCACACCGATATACAGTAAAGTCTTTGCCAACGCTCCTCGAAATTTATGCTCTGTCGGAGTCCCCTTCAGAATCTCAAAATGACGCATCATATACAAATAACACAATACAGCCGAAACCCCTTGTGAGAATACCGTAGCCACATTTGCTCCCGCCACTCCCCAATCAAGTATCAAAATACAAAAGAGATCAAGCAAAATATTCAATATCGTAGAAAAAAGCAAAAACCAAAACGGAGTCTTGCTATCACCCAATGCACGAATAATACTTGAAAGCAAATTATAGAAAAAGGTACAGGGCACCCCGATAAAAGTAATCAGCAAATAAAGATAAGCATCCTCAAGGATATTCTCCGGAGTCTGCATCATCTGAAGAATATCCGAACAAAACATACTAGTTACAATAGCAATTACTACAGACATCACCGCTGCCAATTGTAAACTAACTGCCACAAAACGCCGCATCATACCATAATCCCTAGCTCCAAACTTCTGTGCGACAGGAATACCGAAGCCACCACAACAGCCATTGCAAAAGCCTAATATCAAAAACACCACCGAAGTGCTAGCTCCTACAGAAGCCAAAGCATTAATTCCAAGAAACTTACCCACAATAGCAAAGCATCCATCAAGGAATAAGTCTGCTGAAGTAAATTACCCAGCAATAAAAGGAAAAGCAAAATTCAATATCAAAGGGAACGGACGTCCCGAAGTCATCTCTCTCGAAGTTGCCATAACATGAATGTATTGTAAATCCGAATACAAATATATATCATCCTTTGTAAAAACACATATTTCTAGAACTTCATTTCAATGAATACCCATTAATAAAATGATACATGTCAATTTTTCCCGGAGAACTATCGTCTTTCCCAAAATCCTGAATAAAAAAGCAACAACACAGCAAACAATTCCAAACGTCCTATCAACATCAGGAACGACAATATCCATTTAGCAAAGCATCAGGCAACGCCGCCCATGAAAAAAGCAGGACCGAATGCTCCTAACCCCGGTCCCACATTGCCTAAGCTAGAAATTACTGTACTCATCGCTTCAATTATCCCCACCCCGAAAAACATCAGCAGTATCCATCCGGCCAAAATACAGAACAAATAAAATACAAAGAATGTATTCACTGAAGCAATGATGGAAGGCGATATAACCTGACGGTTCACACGAACAGGCAATACAGCCCTAGGATCAGACATCCGTTTGAATTCATTTTTGATATTACGCGCCAGAATCATAAGGCGCATATTTTTGATTCCCCACTAGTAGACCCCGTACATCCACCTGACAACATAGCAAAAATAAGAAGCATCCATGTAAAAAGATGGCCACAAGTTATAATCATCCGTTGCAAAGCCGCATGACGTATGCGCCGTAGCCACTTGAAACAGAGCCCTGCGGAATGCCTTTTCCCAATCATAATGATTCTGAAAAACTAAGGCAAACATAATAACAAGTGTCAGAATACTCACTGATTTCATAAACCAACGGAATTCATCATCCTGAAATAAACGCTTGCCTTTCCCTTTCAGACACATAAAATAGAGAGAGAAGTTAATACCCGAAAGGATCATAAATATCGCTATTACATATTCTATAAACGGAGAGTTCCAATAAGCTACACTAGCTTGTTTGGTAGAATAACCACCTGTAGCCGTTGTAGAGAATGAATGACATACCGCATCAAAAAAACTCATTCCTCCTATCATCAGCAGCACAGTTTCTGCAATTGTAAGAATAGCATATATCATCCACAGCCACTTAGCCATCACATCAATCCGGGGATGTGTTTTGTCGTGCGTCACTCCGATAGCCTCAGCTGAAAAAAGTTGTATAGTTCCTCCCCCGAAAATAGGAAGCACAGCAATAGTAAAAAAGACAATACCCAAGCCACCTATCCATTGTGTCAAGCTACGCCAAAATAACAGACCATGTGAAAGAGATTCTATATCATCCAATATAGTAGCTCCTGTAGTAGTAAAACCCGACATGGTTTCAAAAAGGCATCCGTCACCGAAAGGATTCCTCCACTAAAATAAAAAAGGCAACATTCCAAACAACGTAAACAAAAACCAAGTAAAAGTTACAATACAGTACCCATCTCGTCGTGTCAGCCGATTCTCAGCACCTCTACTACAAATTAGCAAAACTCCACCGACCAATGTATTCAAAAGAATGGTATATAGAAAATATTGATAATCTTGCTCACCGTAACATAAGGAAACAGCCGCACAAAGCAGGAACATAGCAGATTCAATAAAAAGTAATACCCCCAATACACGGAATATCATTTTTTATTTATCAAGCTATTATTCCGGCTTCCACCTTTATATAATTTGTCTGGATTATAAAATTCTCCCATCTTTTTATACCTTTTTATATTCGACAAGTATATAGCGAATACTATGCCAAAATGAAAAAAACATTATAAACCATTGATAAACAAACAGATATTATATGAAGTCATAAAAAGGGAAACACTACCCTTTTCAAAATGAAAGGGAACGTATTTCAAAACAACAAGGTTGCAGATATGACGATCTCAAGCAAAATTTAAATTACATACATATCTGCTAACACTACAACATCGTCTTCATCATAATGAATAATGAATAAATATTTTAAAATTACCCACTATTTTACTATTTTTGCACCCAAATCGATAATCCTCTACTAAATTTAATTCGCCTACTGTGGAATTATTCTACAGCTGTTGCTTGTTTTCCACACTTTCCCTATCAACAAAAGGTAGTAATAAAACACTGATTATGAAAAAAGGAAAGGCTATTTACAGTAGTTTGGCACGCTGCTTGTATTCCTACTGACGGCATCTTAAACAATAACAAAACTAAAGTATGAAACTATTTTTTACACACAAAGAAATTGCGCTAAAAAAGAAAAGAACAGCGCTTGTAGTAATAGGTATTGACTAGTTATCGGGATTTTTACCTGATTGTTTCCCCATCGACCGGCAAAGATGCCGGAACTTCCAGTAGTTGCCATAGCACCGGCAACGCAAGACGATGTGGAAATATATGGTGAATATGTAGGACGCGTACGTGCACAGCAATTCGTTGAAGTACGTGCCCGAGTAGAGGGATATTTAGAACAAATGCTTTTCGCAGAAGGTACATATGTCACTAAGAATCAAGTGCTGTTTGTTATCAATCAAGATCAATATCGAGCCAAAGCTGACAAAGCGCGTGCCCAATTGAAAAAAGATGAAGCACAGGCACAAAAAGCAAAACGCGATTTAGAACGTATCCGTCCGCTATATGAACAAAATGCTGCCAGCCAGTTGGACTTGGACAATGCTACTGCTGCATATGAAACAGCAGAAGCCTCGGTAGCTATGAGTAGTGCCGACCTTGATCAAGCAGAATTGGAACTAGGTTATACGATAGTTCGTTCTCCGTTAGCAGGACATATCAGTGAACGTCACGTGGATTTAGGGACATTGGTAGGTCCAAGTGGCAAATCACTGCTTGCCACCGTAGTAAAAAGTGATACTGTATTAGTGGATTTCAGCATGACAGCTCTAGACTATCTGAAAAGCAAAGAGCGTAATGTGAACTTAGGTCAAAAGACTCTACCCGCTCTTGGCAACCCAATGTTTCCATTACTCTAGCAGACAATACTATTTATCCATACAAAGGACTGGTAGACTTTGCCGAACCGCAAGTTGATCCACGCACAGGTACATTCTCCGTACGTGCCGAAATGCCGAATCCAGAACGGATATTACTTCCTGGACAGTTCACCAAAGTAAAACTATTATTGGATGTCAGAGAGGCTTGGCCCCGGAGAAGACATTGTTATAGAAGGATACCACAAAGCTGAATCCAGGCATGAAAGTAAAAGTAAGTCCTGCCGTAGAAGACAAAAAAACGGAGGAAAAAAGATACGATACGATAATTTCACTCCCCGAATACGAATTCCCCTATGGAGAAAATTTGCGCATTCAAAACAATAGACATTATGAAAAGTTAGTTTCTTTATAGACAGACCGGTATTTTCAGCTGTCATCTCCATATTAATAGTCATTGTCGGTATCATCGGTCTCACGATGCTACCCATTGACCAATATCCGCAGATTACCCCGCCGGTAGTGAAAATCAGCGCATCTATCCGGGTGCCAGTGCCTGACTGTATCACAGGCGGTAGCCCTCCTATAGAACAGGAATTGAACGGTACTCCAGGAATGCTTTTACATGGAATCAAACAGTTCCAATTCGGGGAGGGTTTTCAGCCACCGTCACTTTTGATATCTCGGCAGATCCCGATCTGGCGGCAGTAGAAATACAGAACCGTATCAAGTTAGCAGAATCACGTCTTCCAGCAGAAGTTATACAAAATGGTATTTCGGTAGAGAAACAGGCTGCCAGTCAATTGCTGACCCTATGCCTTACCTCTACCGACCCGAAGTTCGATGAAATATACCTTAGCAACTTTGCTACTCTGAATGTACTGGACCTAATCCGCCGTATCCCTGGCGTAGGACGTGTTTCAAACATCGGAAGCCGATATTACGCCATGCAAATTTGGGTACAGCCCGACAAACTGGCCAATTTCGGTCTGACCGTAGCCGACCTGCAGAATGCACTGAAAGACCAAAATCGGGAATCAGCAGCCGGTGTACTGGGACAACAACCCGTACAAGGATTAGACGTAACCATTCCCATCACTACTCAGGGACGTCTATCTACTGTAAGCCAGTTTGAGGAAATCGTAGTCCGTGCCAATGCCGATGGTTCCATCATCCGTTTACGTGATGTGGCCCGCATCTCACTCGAAGCACAATCATACAATACCGAGAGTGCCATTAACAAAGAAAATGCAGCGGTATTGGCCATCTATATGTTACCGGGAGCCAACGCTATGGAAGTAGCAAAAAGCGTGAAAGAAGCTATGGAGGAAATCAGCAAGAATTTCCCCGAAGGAATGAGTTACGAGATACCTTTCGATATGACCACATATATTTCGGAATCTATTCATGAAGTGTACAAAACACTGTTTGAAGCCCTGATACTGGTTATTATCGTAGTATACCTTTCACTCCAAAGCTGGCGTGCAACAGTTATCCCACTAGTTGCCGTACCTATCTCACTGATTGGAACTTTCGGATTCATGTTGATTTTCGGATTCTCGCTTAATATCCTGACCCTGTTGGGGTTGGTACTTGCCATCGGTATTGTGGTGGACGATGCTATCGTGGTAGTAGAGAATGTGGAGCGTATCATGGAAGAGGAGAAACTATCTCCCCTACCAAGCTACCAAGAAAGCTATGGAAGGACTTACAGGAGCCATTATCGCCACTTCTTTGGTACTGGTGCCAGTATTTGTTCCCGTAAGTTTTCTAGGTGGAATTACCGGACAACTTTATCGCCAGTTTACGGTAACCATCGTAGTATCCGTATTGCTGTCTACGGTAGTAGCTTTGACATTGAGTCCAGTCATGTGTTCGCTTATCCTGAAACCGGAAGATCCGAACAAGAAAAAAGAATATCGTATTCCGCCGTATCAATGAGTGGCTGGCTATCGGCAATCATAAATATGTAGGGCTTATCAAACACATTGTGAAACACCCGCGTCGGGTACTGAGCACATTCGGCATGGTATTGATCGCCATCCTGTTAATCCATCGCATTATTCCCACCAGCTTCCTCCCCATCGAAGACCAAGGGTATTTTTAAAATAGAGTTGGAGCTGCCTGAAGGTGCAACGTTGGAACGTACACGTATCGTAACGGAACGTGCTGTGGAATACCTGATGAAAAATCCGGCAGTGGAATATGTGCAAAGTGTGGCGGGAAGCAGTCCGTAGGAACCAGTCAGGCACGAAGTGAACTGACTGTCATCTTAAAACCTTGGGAGGAACGTGACTCGCAAACTATTGACAATATTATGGCACAGGTAAAAAAAGACATGTCACAATACCCCGAATGCAAGGTATATCTTTCCACCCCTCCCGTTATTCCGGGATTGGGCAGTTCGGGCGGGTTCGAAATGCAATTGGAAGCACGTGGAGATGCCACTTTCGAAAATTTGGTACAAGCTACGGATACATTGATGTATTATGCATCAAAACGTAAGGAATTATCAGGTTTATCTTCGGCTTTACAAGCGGATATCCCCCAACTTTATTTTGATGTAGACCGTGACAAAGTAAAATTCTCAGGAGTACCTTTAGCCGATGTATTCTCGACTATGAAAGCTTATACAGGTTCGGTATATGTAAACGATTTCAATATGTTTAACCGCATCTACCGTGTATATATTCAAGCAGAAGCACCCTACCGGGAACATAAGGAGAATATGTGAGGCCGCAGACGGTTACAGTTCAGGACAGGCTATGGAAATTATCGAACAAATAGCCCGCGAACACCTACCGGAAAATATCGGTGTAGAATGGAGCGGACTATCCTTCCAGGAAAAACAGGCAGGTGGACAGACCGGCATGGTGCTGGCATTAGTGTTCATGTTCGTATTTTTGTTCCTTGCTGCCTTATACGAAAGCTGGATGGTACCGGTTGCAGTATTACTCTCTTTGCCTGTAGCCGCATTAGGTGCTTATCTAGGTGTATGGGGCTGTGGACTGGAGAATGATGTCTATTTCCAGATCGGATTGGTGATGCTGGTAGGACTAGCCGCCAAAAATGCAATTCTTATTGTAGAGTTTGCCAAAGAACAAGTAGACAAAGGAGTAGATGTAGTACAAGCTGCACTTCATGCTTCACAGCTCCGTTTCCGACCTATTTTGATGACTTCATTGGCATTCATCTTAGGTATGTTACCTATGGTCATTGCCAGCGGGCCAGGTTCAGCCAGCCGTCAGGCTATTGGTACAGGTGTATTCTTCGGAATGATCTTTGCTGTAACTGTGGGAATTTTGTTAGTACCTTTCTTCTTTGTACTGATATACAAGATGAAAGCGAAGATGAAACAAAAATAAGGATATAAAAAGATGAAAGAAATGATGAAACATACATTATTATATATAGCCGTATCAGGAATGACTTTGCTGACTTCTTGCCAATTAGGTAAGCACTACACACGTCCCGACTTACATCTTCCCCAACAATTAGATACATTACGACAACAGGATACATTATCTATAGCCGATATGCAATGGTGGGAAATCTATACGGACACAACCTTGCAAAGCCTGATAGAAAAGACGTTGGATAACAACAAAGACATGAAAATAGCTGCGGCACGTGTAAAAGAACTTGCCGCAATGAAGCGCATAGACTTTGCCAACCTTTTCCCCCAACTGAACGGAAGCGCTTATGCCCAAAAAGAAGGAAGTAATTATGGTGGTGACAACTATAAAAATGACCCCGAACAGGGTGGTAAACTTACCGTGACTTGGGAATTAGACTTATGGGGTAACCTGCGTTGGGCAAAAGACAAAAGCATAGCACAATTTCTGGGAAGCATCGAGGCGCAACGTGCCTTGAAAATGAGTATTGTGTCCGAAGTGGCACAAGCCTATTTTGAATTGGTCGCATTAGACAATGAGCTGAACATCGTTCGTCAAACACTCTATGCCCGTAAAGAAGGAGTACGCCTGGCAAAGCTTCGTTTTGAAGGAGGACTGACTTCAGAAACTTCTTATCAACAGGCACAAGTGGAGTATGCACGTACCGCAACCTTAGTTCCTGAACTGGAAAGGAAAATTTCATTGAAAGAAAATGATATCGCATTCCTGGCAGGCGAATACCCGCACCGCATACAGCGTTCCATTCTGCCCGAAGAGGTAAAACTACCTGAAACATTACCTGTAGGTCTACCCTCCACTCTGTTGGAACGTCGTCCCGATGTACGCGAAGCAGAACAGAAATTAATAGCAGCCAATGCCAGTGTAGGTATTGCCTATACCAATATGTTCCCACGACTCAGCCTCACAGCACAATATGGCGTAGAAAGTGAAGAATTCTCTGATTTCTTTAAATCACCCATTCATTATATCAGTGGCAATCTTCTAACTCCTCTCTTCGCCATGGGAAAATACAGAGCAACCCTAAAGGCTAAGAAAGCCGCATACGAACAGGAATGCTACAGCTATGAAAAATCAGTGCTGACTGCATTCAAAGAGGCCCGCAATGCCATTGTGGACTTCAATAAGATAAAAGATATCTACGAATCGCGTCTGCAACTGGAACGTTCCTCTAAAGCAACAATGGAACTGGCCCAATTGCAATACATCAATGGAGGAATAGGCTATTTGGATGTATTGGATGCACAACGTAGCTATTTCGATGCACAAATAGGATTAAGTAATGCAATAAGAGACAAACAAATTACATTAGTAAAATTGTATAAAGCATTAGGGGGTGGATGGTAACCATCCCCTCTTTTCTGTATCTTCCTTTATCCGGAAAATCAAATTAAGATATATGCCTGATAAGACGTATTGTTCTCTACCGGTGTAAGTGACAAATAACCCGACTTCACTTTTCCATTTTCCAGATATAAAGGATGCTTTTCTTGAAGCGCAAGATGAGAATGCCATGCCTCACCGGGCTTTGCATAATATTCTATAACATACCGTCCCTGCCCGCCATCACACACATAGTTATCATATATCAAACGTGCTACCACTCCCATATTCATACGAAGATTTATTTCCACACACGGATGAATGGCATACCCGCCGTTTTGGGTACGGCATATCATCATATCCACCCCCAGATAGCCTTCGTAACTCCCTTTTATCACTTCCGCCAATTCCACCTGTAACGCCCTCCCAACCTGATGTAAGATTTCCGCAGAAACATATGTGGATATCCTCGCTTCAATAACCCGATCCGCAGCCAACAAGTTTTCTTTTATAAACACCTCTCTTGTCTGTTTCGAATAAAGAATACCCTATAAAATGTACCTGTCCCCACTCGTCTGCAAAAACTCCATGGCAAAATCCAAAAGCTTATCATAAAAAGGCTCTCCTATCACCTCATGCTGAGTGGTAAGTATGTGTCGAATCCACCCTTCCAGAGGGATGGTAAAACTACCTGAAACATATTGTATCCCTCTCCCACTACCAGACCATGGCGCTTTTAACAAAGCACGAGGATGAGACAACACAAAAGCCTTCACTTTCTCTGTTGATGACAATACAAAAGCCTCCCCAATGTGGGAATATTCCCACCTATATGCCTACAAAGGCGTCGTAACACTTTTTACAGCCGTCTGACGTCCGTAATATTTTGCTATCTCCAGTTTGCAATTTGAATTAGTATTGCTATATTTGCAACCGATAAAAAAGCAACCATGGAAACCTTTTACAGAACACACAGTTATCTGGTGGAACATACAAATGCTCCTGTTCGCCGGGACCTGATGGACGAAATAGACTGGAATGACAGACTGATCGGTATCAAGGGAACTCGTGGCGTGGGGAAGACGACTTTCCTCCTGCAATATGCAAAAGAAAAGTTCGGAACAGATCGTTCATGTCTGTTTATCAACATGAATAACTTTTATTTCTCCAAATATACGTTAGTGGAGTTTGCCGCAGAATTCGTAAAACGAGGAGGAAAAGTATTGTTGATCGACCAAGTGTTCAAGTATCCCGAATGGAGCCATGACCTGCGTGCATGCTATGAAAAGTTTCCCGGACTGAAAATAGTATTCACGGGTTCGTCTGTGATGCGGCTGAAAGAAGAAAATCCCGAACTGAGCGGCATCGTGAAGGTGTACTACCTGAGAGGTTTCTCATTCCGCGAATATCTGAATCTGCAAAGCGGCAATAACTTCCGCGCTTATACCTTACAAGAAATCTTAGAGAATCATGAACAGATAGCAAAAACAATCCTGCGCAATGTCAAACCGCTTGATTTTTTTCAGGATTATCTGCATCACGGTTTCTATCCGTTCTTCCTTGAGAAGCGCAACTTTTCGGAGAATCTGTTGAAAACCATGAACATGATGATAGAAGTGGATATACTTCTTATCAAACAAATTGAATTGAAATATCTTTCGAAGATAAAAAAATTACTATATTTGCTAGCTGTGGACGGTCCTGTGGCTCCGAATGTCAGTCAGCTGGCTGCGGAGATTCAAACCTCGCGTGCCACCGTGATGAATTACATTAAGTATCTGGCAGATGCACGTCTTATCAATATGGTTTACCCCAAGGGAGAGGAATTTCCCAAGAAACCATCAAAATTGATGATGCACAATACCAATCTGATGTATTCCATTTATCCGGTAAAGGTTGATGAACAAGATGTTCTGGACACCTTTTTCATGAATACCCTGTATAAGGACCATAAACTATATAAAGGCGATAAAGGCACTTCGTTTATGGTAGACAACGGATTGCACTTCCGTATTTGTGCCGAAGGATGCAAGTTCAAGAATAACCCGAACGTATATTATGCCCCCCACAAACTGGAATTGGGACACGGCAATCAGATTCCGTTGTGGCTTTTCGGCTTTTTATATTAAGAGATAGAGAATAGATTTTATTACCTAATAATTAGTAATTGTATGACTAAACAAAAAAAATTCATCACTTGTGATGGTAACCAGGCAGCAGCACATATCTCGTATATGTTTTCTGAAGTAGCTGCTATTTACCCCATCACTCCGTCGTCTACTATGGCTGAATATGTAGACGAATGGGCTGCCGCAGGTCGTAAAAACATCTTCGGCGAAACAGTTTTGGTACAGGAAATGCAGTCAGAAGGCGGTGCAGCAGGTGCTGTTCACGGTTCTCTTCAGGCAGGTGCGTTGACTACCACTTACACTGCATCTCAGGGTCTGTTGCTGATGATCCCTAACATGTACAAAATTGCCGGTGAATTCCTGCCTTGCGTATTCCACGTATCGGCTCGTACATTGGCTTCTCACGCATTGTGTATCTTCGGTGACCACCAGGACGTAATGTCTTGCCGCCAAACCGGTTTTGCAATGTTGGCAGAAGGTTCTGTACAAGAAGTTATGGATTTGGCTGCTGTAGCCCATCTTGCTACTATCAAATCTCGCGTGCCATTCGTGAACTTCTTTGATGGTTTCCGTACCTCTCACGAAATCCAGAAGATTGAAATGCTGGAAAATGAAGACTTGGCCGGCCTGATAGATCAACAGGCTTTGGCAGAATTCCGTCAACGCGCATTGAATCCCAACAAGCCGGTTGCTCGCGGTATGGCTGAAAACCCCGACCACTTCTTCCAGCACAGAGAATCTTGCAATAACTTCTATGAAGCTGTTCCGGCTATCGTAGAAGAATACATGAACGAAATCAGCAAAATCACAGGCCGTCCTCATGGTTTGTTCGATTACTATGGTGCTGAAGACGCTGAACGCGTAATTATCGCAATGGGTTCTGTTACAGAAGCTGCCCGCGAAGCTATCGACTACTTGATGAGCAAAGGTGAAAAAGTAGGTTTGGTTTCTGTACACTTATACCGTCCGTTCTCTGCTAAACATTTCTTGGCTGCTGTACCTAAAACTGCCAAGACTATCGCTGTTCTTGACCGTACTAAAGAACCGGGAGCAAACGGCGAACCTTTGTATCTGGATGTTAAAGACTGCTTCTATGGAACAGAAAACGCCCCGGTTATCGTAGGTGGACGTTACGGTTTAGGTTCTAAAGACACTACTCCGGCTCAAATCATCGCCGTATTCAAGAATTTGGCTCTGCCAATGCCGAAAAACCACTTCACTGTGGGTATCGTAGACGATGTAACTTTCACTTCTCTTCCTCAGGAAGAAGAAATCGCATTGGGCGGTGAAGGTATGTTCGAAGCTAAATTCTACGGATTAGGTGCTGACGGTACTGTAGGTGCCAACAAGAACTCTGTGAAGATTATCGGTGACAACACCGACAAGCACTGCCAGGCTTATTTCTCATACGACTCTAAGAAATCAGGTGGTTTCACTTGCTCTCACCTCCGTTTCGGTGATACTCCTATCCGTTCTACTTACTTGGTAAATACTCCGAACTTCGTAGCTTGCCACGTACAGGCTTATCTGCACATGTACGATGTAACCCGTGGTTTGCGTAAGAACGGTTCTTTCTTGCTGAACACTATCTGGGAAGGTGAAGAACTGGCAAAGAACCTGCCTAACAAAGTGAAGAAATACTTCGCTCAGAACAATATCACTGTTTACTACATCAATGCAACTCAGATTGCTCAGGAAATCGGTTTGGGCAACCGTACCAATACCATCCTGCAATCAGCATTCTTCCGTATCACAGGCGTTATTCCTGTTGACTTGGCTGTAGAACAGATGAAGAAATTCATCGTTAAGTCTTATGGCAAGAAGGGTGAAGACGTGGTGAACAAGAACTATGCTGCCGTAGACCGTGGTGGCGAATACAAACAATTGGCTGTTGATCCGGCTTGGGCTAATCTGGAAGTTGAAGCTCCTGCTGTTAACAATGACCCTGCATTCATCAACGAAGTAGTTCGTCCTATCAACGCTCAGGATGGTGACTTGTTGCCGGTATCTGCATTCAAAGGCATCGAAGACGGTACTTGGGAACAAGGTACTGCTCAATACGAAAAACGTGGTGTAGCTGCATTCGTACCTGAATGGAATGCTGAAAACTGTATCCAGTGTAACAAGTGTGCATATGTTTGTCCTCATGCTTCCATCCGTCCGTTCGTACTTGACGCTGAAGAACAGAAGGGTGCAGACTTCGAGACATTGAAAGCTGTAGGTAAACAATTTGACGGAATGACATTCCGCATCCAGGTTGACGTGCTTGACTGTCTGGGTTGTGGTAACTGTGCCGATGTTTGTCCGGGCAATCCGAAGAAGGGAGGCAAGGCTCTTACAATGAAACATTTGGAAAGCCAGTTGTCTCAAGCAGCCAATTGGGAATACTGCGCTAAGAACGTGAAGAGCAAACAACATTTGGTAGATATCAAAGCCAATGTGAAGAACTCTCAGTTCGCTACTCCGTTGTTTGAATTCTCTGGAGCTTGTTCAGGTTGTGGTGAAACTCCGTATGTGAAACTGATTTCCCAGTTATTCGGTGACCGTGAAATGGTTGCTAACGCTACCGGATGTTCTTCTCTCTACTCCGGTTCTGTTCCTTCAACTCCTTATACTAAGAACGAAAAGGGTCAAGGTCCTGCTTGGGCTAACTCATTGTTCGAAGATTTCTGCGAGTTCGGTCTGGGTATGACTTTGGCCGACAAGAAACTTCGTGCACGCATCGAAGCTGCCATGAAGAATGCTATCGCCAGTGATACTTGTCCGGCAGAATACAAAGAAGCATTCCAGGAATGGATTGACGGTAAAGACGATGCAGATAAGAGCAAAGCTGCTGCCGAAAAGATTATCCCGATGGTGGAAGCTGCTAAAGATAAATGTGAAAACTGCGCAACAATCGCAGAATTCAAGAACTACTTGGTGAAGAAGAGCCAGTGGATTATCGGTGGTGACGGTGCTTCTTACGATATCGGTTACGGTGGTTTGGACCACGTGATTGCTTCCGGTGAAGATGTAAATATTTTGGTTTGGATACTGAAGTTTACTCTAATACCGGAGGTCAGTCATCTAAGGCTACTCCGCTGGGTGCTATCGCTAAGTTTGCCGCTTCAGGTAAGCGTGTACGTAAGAAAGACCTTGGTATGATCGCTACTACTTACGGTTATGTATATGTTGCCCAGATTGCTATGGGTGCTGACCAAGCTCAGACTTTGAAAGCTATTCGTGAAGCAGAAGCTTACCCCGGTCCGTCATTGGTTATCGCTTACGCTCCGTGTATCAACCACGGTTTGAAGGCAGGTATGGGTAAGAGCCAGGCTGAAGAGGCTAAGGCTGTAGAATGCGGTTACTGGCACTTGTGGCGTTTCAACCCCGCTTTGGAAGAAGAAGGCAAGAATCCATTCATGCTTGACTCTAAAGAACCGAAATGGGAAGGTTCCAGGATTTCTTGAAGAACGAAGTTCGTTTTGCTTCTGTAATGAAACAGTATCCTGCTGAAGCAGCAGATCTATTTGCTGCTTGCGAAGAAATGGCCAAGAAACGTTATGCTTCTTACAAACGTATGGAAGCAATGAATTGGGGTGAATAATCTCTGATACATGCATATAAAAAAAGGCTTGTTCTGTATGGAACAAGCCTTTTTTTATAGCCTTTTCTACCATTAGTATATATGAGGTCACCAATACACATTGGCTGTCACAGCCGGACTGTGCTCCTCTTTTGCATACGCACAAAACCATCCTCATATCATACTGATAATGACAGACCAACAGCGAGCCGATGCCATAGGCTGTATGGGGAACGATGCGGTTATCTCCCTAACCTGGACGCACTAGTCGCCGAGGAACATTATTTATGAATGGTTATTCTTCTTGTCTGGGCAAGCAGACTTCCGGCACGTGCAGGTCTGCTGACCGGACTTTCTCCTTGGCATCATGGCTTGTTGGGATATGGAAAAGTATCTCCCGAATATAAATACCGAAATGCCACAGATGCTAAAGACGCTGGTTATTATACTTTTGGAATCGGGAAAATGCACTGGCATCCACAGGAGAAATGGCCTGTGAACTTATCAGCAACTACGATCCGACCAACAAACCGTTATTTCTGAAAGTTTCTTTTGCCCGTCCGCACAGTCCGTATGATCCACCACAAAGATATCTGGACATGTATAAGGATGCCCTAATACCCGATCCTCATCCAGCATCCTTCCCTTTCGATGAGAAGGATAAACCGGTAGAGCGGAAAGACTTAAACTAAAGATTGAAAAGATATAGATCTTTGGAATGAAACGTCTTGTTCTTTTATCGAACGTCTTCATCTTTTTTTATAAACGTCCTTGTCTTTTCCGAAAAGAATAAAGACTTTCGGAACGATACGGAACAGTGACCGGAAACGGGTTTCTACATACGTTTCCAAATGAACCCCATTTACACCGACAGATTCTTCATTTCAACAAAGAAAGGGTGCACAAG
>VOFG01001421.1_pt1 | contig 62001 bp, 76 predicted proteins | sample 5384171 | NCBI WGS metagenome assembly VOFG01 (sample SAMN12384726, study PRJNA508395) | human gut metagenome | isolation source: healthy gut F | host: Homo sapiens
CCAAGATCAGCTTGCCGGTGCGGTGGTCCACGATGAAGAGGTCGTCGTGGATGGGAACATCACCACCAGCTACGGCCTCGGCGGCGCTATCCCTTTGCACTGGAACTCGTCCGCCAGCTTGCCGGCCCCGCCGAAGCCGACCGTATCCAGAACGCCATCGCGTATCGGCACTAAAAAGGAGGACTCGCTATGCGTTTTATCACGTGCCGTTTGCCGGACGGCGTGGAAGATCCGGCGATCTTATCGGAGGACGGGCGGCAGGTCTGGCCGCTGAGCTGGCTGGGGCTGAGCTATGAGACCCTGTCCGACGCCATCCCCTTTCTGACGCCGCAGGTGCGGGCGGGGCTGTCGCTGGCCATTGCGGGCATCCCGGCCCTGCCCATTGAGGCCGTCACGCCGGAAAGCCCCATCCCGGCCCCGGCGCAGGACGTCATCTGCCTCGGCATCAACTACATGGCCCACTCGGATGAGGCGGAAAAATATTCCGCCGATGCCTTTGCGACCCAGCATCAGGACGCCATCTACTTCTCCAAGCGGGTCACACGCGCCGTGCCGGACGGCGGGGCCATCGAGGCCCATGCCGACCTTGTGAAAAAGCTGGACTATGAGTGTGAGCTGGCGGTGGTGCTGGGAAAGGACGCCAAGGATGTGCCCGCAGGGCAGACGCAGGACTACGTTTTCGGCTACACCATCCTGAGAAGAACGTGGTGGAGCCGCTGAATGAGATTCAGGCTCCCATCAAGGAGGCCGTCGCCCCGCTGACCGATATCAAAAAAGGATATCGACGACAGCATGAAGGACGTGACCAAGAGCTTCACCAACATTGGCAAGACCAGCAAGGAAGAGGCCAAGAAGGCCGAAGAGGCCGAGGAGGTCGCCGAGCTGGAGGATGCCGTGGAGGAGCTGCCCGAAGAGCCCGCGAAGGCCGAGGAGCCCGCTGCCGAACCGGTGAAGGCCGAGGAGCAGCCCGCCGAAAAGGCTGAGGCACCCGCCCCCGCTGCCGAAGCTGCCCCTGCGGAGGAACCCAAGGAGGCTGCCCCCGCCGAGGAAGCCAACGTCTAATTTTTGGATGCACCCGCGCCCGCGGTTGTACGATACATTGTAAATCAGCCCGCCAAAGCGGCGCGGCAAGGTAAAAAGGAGATTGTTATTATGAGAATCGGACCTCAGGAGCTTATCATCGTTCTGATCATCGTTCTGGTCATCTTTGGACCCAAGAACCTGCCGAAGCTGGGCAAGATGTTCGGCAAGACCATGAAGAACTTCAAGGAAGGCATGGACGACGTCGAGGATGACGGCGAGACCAAGAAGACCGAGGCCAAGTCTGAGAACGAGGCCGAGAAGAAGGACGAGGAGTAATTCGTGGCTACAAACGTAAAGCGCAAAAAAGAAAGCCGAAGTCATGTCAGAGGACGGCAGCATGACGCTGACCGGCCACCTGAAAGAGCTGCGGAACCGGCTGATCATCTGCGCAGCGGTGTTTGTGGTGGGCGTGATCGGATTTCTGGCGATCTCCGATAAGCTGATCGACCTGCTGACGGCGATGGCAATGAACGCGAACTATACCTTCGTGTTCCTTGCCCCGCAGGAAAACTGATGCAGTACTTCCGCGTCTCGCTGATCGCAGCCGTCATCGTAACCATCCCGGTGGCGCTGTATCAGATCTACGCCTTTGCAAAGCCCGGCCTGAAGCGGAGCGAGAGCTTTTTCTTCCGGCTCGTGCTGGTGTTTGGTCTGGCGCTGTTCTGTGTCGGTGTGCTGTTTGCCTACAAGGTCACCCTGCCCTTTATGCTGAACTTCCTCGTTACGCTGGAAGGCACCGACTACATCACGGCATCCATCAGCATCGAGAGCTACATCAACCTCTGCCTGACGATGTTCATCATCTTCGGCTGCGTCTTTGAGATGCCGCTGGTCACCATCATTCTGGCCAAGATGGGCATCGCAAACCCGGAGATCATGAAGAAGGGCCGCGGCGTTGCCATCGTCCTGATCGCAACCTCCGGCGCGCTGCTGGAAAACGCCAATGTGGCGGCGCTGGGCGAGATCTGGATGGGCACGGCGAATGTTTCGGGGCTGCCGCAGTGCGGTCATGGTCACACTGGGCACCGGCGTCGGCGGCGGCGTCATCGTCAACGGCAAGGTCGTCGATGGCACCCACGGTGCGGGCGGCGAGATCGGCCACATCACGGTCAATCCGCACGAGACGGCGGTCTGCGGCTGCGGCAAGCGCGGCTGTCTGGAGCAGTATTCCAGCGCCACCGGCGTTGTCCGCTGCATGAAGAAGCTGCTGGAAGAGAACCCGGAGGTAGACTGCGTTCTGCGCGGCAAAGAGTTCGAGGCCAAGGATGTCTTTGATGCGGCCCGCAGCGGCGATGCTCTGGCGGCCCGCGAGGTGGAAGAGATGTCCAACACCCTCGGCATGGCGCTGGCCAACAACGCTTCGACCACCGACCCCGAAATGTTCCTCGTGGGCGGCGGCGTGGCCCGCGCAGGGGATGTCCTCTTTGACCCGCTGGTCAAGCACTTCAAGGAGTATGCCTTCCGCTCCTGCCGCGAGACGCCCATCAAGTCCGCGAGCCTCGGCAATGACGCCGGTATCTATGGTGCAGTGCGCCTGATCGTGGGAGAATAAGGCTTCATTTTCCACAAGAAAAAAAGCGAAGCGGTTGAAAATTCAGCCGCTTCGCTTTTTTATGCGTTGATTTTAAGTTTTACAGCGTATCCTTGCCCGGAAGCTGGTTCCACAGGCGGTAGTAGACGCCCTGTTTTGCCAGCAGCTCGTCGTGGGTGCCGGATTCCTCGATGCCTTCGGCACCGAGGACGAGGATGCGGTCGTAATTCTTGATGGTGGTCAGGCGGTGGGCGATGGTCAGGGGGTGGTGCGGCCGTGGGCCAGCTTCTCAAGGCTGCGGCCCACCAAGATCTCGCTCTCGTTGTCGAGGGCGCTGGTGGCCTCGTCAAGGATGAGGATGGGCGGGTTCTTGAGGAAGACGCGGGCAATGGCGATGCGCTGCTTCTGGCCGCCGGAGAGCTTGACGCCGCGCTCGCCCACGTAGGTGTCAAAGCCGTCCTTCAGGGCCAGAATGAACCGCTCCGCGCCCGCCAGACGGGCCGCTTCAACGATCTCCTCGCGGGTGGCACCGGGCTTGCCGTAGGCGATGTTCTCCGCCACCGAGCCGCTGAAGAGGTAGACGTCCTGCTGGACGATGCCGATGTCCTGCCGCAGACTCTTGAGGGTGACGTGCTGGATGTCCTGCCCGTCGATGTAGATATGGCCGCTTGTCACATCGTAGAAGCGGGGGATCAGATTGCACAAGGTGGTCTTGCCGCCGCCGGAGGGGCCCACCAGCGCCAGACGCTCGCCGGCCTTGATGTCAAGGCTGACGTGGTGCAGGACCTTGTTGTGGTCATCGGGGTACTCGAAGCTGACGTCGTCGAACCGGATGGCACCGGGGCCGGGCTGCAGAGGCTTTGCGTCGGGGGCGTCGTGGATGGGCACGGGGGTGTCCATGGTCTCAGCGAAGCGCTCGATGCCGGTCATGCCGCGCTGGAACTGCTCGGCGAACTCGACGATGCGGCGGATGGTGGCGATCAAGGTGGAGACGTAGAGCACGTAGGCCACGAGGTCGCCCGCGCTGATCTTGCCGTACACCAGCGACAGGCCGCCCGCAAGAATGGCGACGAGGTACATCAGGCCGTCGAACAGGCGGGTGGAGGTGTTGAAGGCGGCCATAGCGTAGTAGCCGAGGGTCTTGATCTGCTCAAAGTCCTTGTTGCCCTGCAAAAACTTTGCCCGCTCCTGCTCCGCGGCGGCAAAGGCCCTCACCACGCCCGGACCCAGCAGGCTGTCCTCGATGGTGGCGTTCAGCTCGCCGATCTGGACGCGCTGCTGGCGGAACCGGGCGCGGAGCTTCTGGTTCAGCTTGACCGAGACGATGCCCATCAGCGGCACACAGGCGAAGACCGCCAGCGTCAGCGGGAAGCTGGAACGGCAGAGGATGAGGAAGGACGCCAAGATCTTGATGAAGGCGATGAAGAATTCCTCCGGGCAGTGGTGGGCGAACTCAGTCACGTCGAACAGATCGTTGGTGATGCGGCCCATGATGGTGCCGACCTTGGTGTTGTTGTAGTAGGTGTGGTCCAGCAGAAGCAGGTGGTCAAAGGCGTCGCGGCGCATGTCCGTCTCGATGTGGACGCCCATGATGTGACCGATGCCGGACATGAAATACTGGGCGGCACCGTCGATGATGCGGAGCACGAAATAGAGCCCGGCCAGCTTAAGCACGATGCCCGCCGTCAGGGTGATGCCCACCCCATGGCGGAGTTGGTGATGGTGCTCATGATCTTGGGCAGGATGATGTCGCAGAGCGTCGTCAGCGCGGCGCAGAACAGGTCAAAGAACAGCACGCCCTTGTACTTGGCCAGATACGGCAGGAACCGCCGGATCAGTGCGCGGCTGCTGGTGTGGTGGGCACTGGGATCTTGGATGGGTTTGGTTCGATCGTTTGCCATGGTTTCTCCTCTTTTACTCCCTCAGTCACCTTCGGGGAGGTTTATTTTTTGAATAATCCCGCTCCCCGTAAATGGCGGTGCCGATGCGGACGAGGGTGGCACCCTCCCGGATGGCGTTCTCGTAGTCGCCGCTCATGCCCATGGAGAGGGTCTCCATCTTCACGTTGGCGTAGCCGCGCTCCCCGGCTTGGACGAAGAGCTTGTGCACGGCGGCGAGATAGGCGCGGTTCTGGGCGTCATCGTCGTTGACGGGGGGATGGCCATCAGGCCGCAGACGCGGAGGTGCTCCTGCGCAGCAGCAGCGTCCAGCAGGGGCCAGAGCTGCTCCGGCGAAACGCCGGACTTCGACTCCTCGCCGCCGATATTCACTTCCAGCAGAATGTTCTGCACAAGGCCCGCCTTGGCGGCTTCCCTCTCGATGGCGGCCAGCAGGTGCTCGCTGTCAACGCTCTGGATCAGGCTGGCGCGGCCCAGCACCTTTTGATCTTGTTGGTCTGCAAATGCCCGATGAAATGGCTCGGCTTGCCGCAGTAGGCCCCGGCGTCATAGTTGGCGCAGAGCTCCTGCACGTGGTTCTCGCCGAACACGTCGATGGGCAGGGCCGCGCTGGCGGCCACGGTCTCCGCCGTGCGGGTCTTGCAGGCGGCGCAGAGCTGTACTTCAGCGGGGGGGCGCGCCCGGCTTCGCGGGCGGCGGCCGCCATCTTCTCGCGGATGGCGGCAACGGCCTCCCGCATCTCTTCCAGTGTCTTTTCAGCCATAAAAACTCAGTCCTCCTCGGTATAGCGGGCGCGCTCGCCGCCAATCAGCTTGGGGCGGGTGCGGGCGCAGAGAATGTTTGCTTCGCCGATTTTGGAAAGGCTCAGCCGGACCGGCACGGCCACCCGGCGCAGGTGCATCCCGATGAGGGTGCCGCCGATATCGATGCCCGCATGGGCGCGGATCTCCTCCACGGCGATGGGGTCGCGGAACTGCTTCCAGCAGGTCGTGGCCCAGCTGCCGCCCGCATGGGGCGGGGCACGACGCAGACTTCCTCCCAGCCGTATTTTTCGGCGGCTTCCCGCTCGATGATGATGGCGCGGTTCAGGTGCTCGCAGCACTGGGCCGCCAGCCAGATGCCCTGCTGGGCCAGCACGGGCGCGATGCCCGCGTAGACGGCTTGGGCGGCTTCCAAGCTGCTGTCCTTGCCGATGTGCCCGCCGACGATCTCGCTGGACGAGCAGCCCACCACAAAGACATCGCCCTTGCGGAGCTTGGCCTGTGCCAGCAGCTCAGTCACCGCCTGACGAGCCTCATCTTCGATTTGCTGTTTGAATGCTTCGGTCATAGTCAGATCACCTCATATCCTTACCCAATTCAATTCTGTTTCCCCGGAAATAGCCAGATACAACCGGCTGCCCACGGGGCAGAGCGCAGTGGTGCTGCCCGCTTTTTTGCCGGAAATGGTCAGCCGCCCCCGCCGGGGGCGGCAGCTTCGGCCCGGATGCTCCCGGCGGGCAGGGAGAACAAATTGCTGCATCGTCTGGCTCAGCCGGAGGGCGGCTCCCCGCAGCAGAGTGCTGTCCGCGTGGTTTTCCGGCCAGTCGGCGCGAGCCCAGCGATAGCTGATCTACAGGGTGCCGTCCTCGTCCAGCGCCAGCGCACCGGGGTATCCGGGCAGACCGGTCAGGGCCGTCCCGCAGTTCCTGCCCCCGGCGGTCAGGCCGCGGGCCGAGGCCTCCACGCTCCAGACGCAGCGGGTGCCGAGGTCGGAGACGTAGAGGGTGCCGTTTTCATCCAGCGCAAGGCCGGAGGCTCCGGCTGCCCCGGTCAGCACGGTCTGCACCGTGCGGGCGGCGGGGTCGTAGACGTAGACGCTGCCGGTGCCGGTGTGAGCGACCAGCTCCGTGCGCAGGGCGCTCTCCACGCCGTGCTTCGGCGAGACGGCGGCGGCATCGGTGAAGTAGACGCTCCCGTCGGCCCCCACAGCCACGGCGGTGGGGCAGGAGAGGGCGGTGCCGTCGATCTGGGTCACGATCTGTTCGGAGGCGGCACCCCAGCCGTCGTACCCGGCGCGGCAGAGGGCCCCGCCGCTGGCGGTGACCACGGTGTACCAGATGTCGCCGTCCGGGTCAAAATCGAAGCCGGTGATCTCGCCGTCCGCCGTCAGGATGGAAGAAAGGCCGCTGCCGTCCTCCCGCATCCGCAGCAGCGCGGCCCCGCCGACGCGGGTGTCGGCCTGTGCGGCGAAGTAGAGCCAGCCGTCCCGCTCCCGGATGCAGGAAATATCCCGCCAGCCGGTGACGGAAAGGACGTCGCCGCTTTCGGCGGTGGGGCCGGCGTCCGGCATCGGCTGGACCTCCGGGGCCGTGTAGGGCGTAACGGTGACGTCAATGGGCTGCAGCACCAAGCCCCAGACGAGGGCAGCGGCGGCGCAGAATACAAAGACGATGCTCAGCTTCTGGAAGCGCTGGAGCACTTCCTCCCGCTCGGCGGCGCGCTGGGCCTCCTGCGCGGCCCGGCGGCGGGCGGCGGCTGCCGTGGAGCGCTGGGCGCGGCGCATCCAGCGCTCCACCCAGAGGGCGGCGCTGGGGCCGATGGACAGGGCGGCGATGAGCAGGATGAGCAGTAATTCAACAAGTCCGATCCGCATGGAAGTATGGTCCTTTTTTCCTTAAAATGTGTGTGGTTTCGTATCGTTTCAGTATAGCACACTTGTGCGCAAAAGCGCAAGCCGCGCCCTTCTGGATTGCACCGCCGGAATGTGGTATACTGAAAGAGGGGTTTTTCCAAACCCTTCACCCAAACTTCACAAAAATTTCCAAACTTCGCTGTATGATATCCTCAGAAAATCAGCAATTATTCCGTGAGGAGGGAGCCACTGATGGCAAAAATTCTGATCGTTGATGATGAACCCCGGATCCGGGAGCTGATCCGGGAGCACCTGCAGTATGCGGGCTATGTCTGCGAGGAAGCGGGCGACGGCTCGGCGGCACTTTCTCTGCTGAGCGGCGGCGGATACGATCTGGTGATCCTCGATCTGATGATGCCGTTCATGGACGGCATGACCTGTCTGCGGGAGATGCGCACCCGCCACATCAACACGCCGGTCATCATCCTGACGGCCCGCGGCGAGGAATACGATAAGCTTGCGGGCCTTGAGGGCGGCGCGGACGATTATGTGGTCAAGCCGTTTTCCCCGCGGGAGCTGGTGGCCCGCGTCAAGGCGGTGCTCAACCGCACCATGCCCCGGAGCGAAAGCGCCGACGGAACCATGACCTTTGGCGAATTGACCATCGACACGGCCAGCCACACCGTCCGGGTGAGCGGCGAGGAAGTCAGCCTGACGCCCAAGGAGTTCGACCTGCTGGTCTTTCTGGCGTCCAACAAGGGCATCGCCCTCAGCCGCGAGAAAATTTTGCAAAAAGTGTGGAACTACGATTATTTCGGCGAGGACCGCACCGTGGACACCCATATCAAGATGCTGCGCAGCCATCTGGGCAAGTGCCGGGGCTACATCGCAACGGTGTGGGGCATCGGCTATAAGTTCGACCCGGACGCGGCGCGGTAAAACGGAGGAACGCAGTTGATGCGGCAACAGGAAAAAAACGGCGCTCCATCGGCATCCGGGGGCAGTTGATGTGGTTTCTGTGCCTGATCTGCTTTTTGTTGCTGGGGATGTTCTGGTTCCTGAGCACGCAGCTGCTGGAGCCGCTGTACACCAAGCACATCCAGAAACAACTGACCGAGGAAGCCGACCTCATTGTGACCAAGATGGACGAAGCCATTGCGTCGGGCACGACCCTTTCCTACTGGGCGTTCGGCGGTATCAAGGTCACGAACGAGGAGTTCTTCAACCAGCTCGGCAGCGAGATCTATTCCGGCGGGGAGCCGAGCAGCTTCTGCGTCGATATCTCGGACGCCACCCTCCGAACCATCAAAAATACGAGAACCTGTCCTATTGCAGTCTGCATCAGAAATCCTTCCCGGATACGCTGGACGACGACGCGTTCTATTCGACGGCCCGTCAGGTGTGCGCCAGTACTGCCGCGAGAACGGGGATTTTGCCCGCGTGCTCCCGGCGGCCAAGCCCTCGGCCTATAATCAGCTCGTTGTGGGGCGGATGACGTCGGACGGGGCCTATACCGTCCTCGTCAGCACCACCCTGATGCACGTTTCCGAGGCGGGCACGGTGCTGAGCACGGTGCTGCCGCTGGCGGCGGCGCTGATCTTCGCGTTCTCCATGAGCGCGGCGTGGTTGTTCAGTGAGTGGTTCACACAGCCGCTGCGCCAGCTTTCCGGCGCGGCGCGGCAGGTGGCGCAGGGCAACTACGCCGTCCATGTGGAAACGCGGCGGAACGACGAGCTGGGCGACCTTGCCGAGGACTTCAACCATATGGCGAAAGAGGTCCAGCGTGCCTCCCAGATGCAGCGGGACCTGCTGGCCAATGTCTCCCACGACCTGCGCACTCCGCTGACCCTCATCAAGGGCTACGCGGAAACGGTGCGGGACATTACCGGCGACGACAAGGCCCACCGCGACGAACAGATGAACATCATCGTGGACGAGGCCGACCGGCTGACGGCCCTTGTTTCCAGCGTCATGGAGCTGAGCAAGGTGACCAGCGGCGCGGAAAAGTGCGAGAAGGTCCACTTCGATATGGCCCAGCTCTGCGACGAGGTCAGCGAGCGGTACGATGCCATCTGCACCCAGAACGGCTGGCAGCTCCGGCTGGAACTGCCGGAGGAGGAACTGCCCGTTTACGCTGACCCCAACATGATGCAGCGGGCTTTGCACAACCTGCTGGGCAACGCCATGCACCACATCGGGGCCGACGGTGTCTTCGTGCTGCGGGCGGAAAAATGTGCCGAGGGCGTCCGGGTCGAGGTGGAAGACCACGGCCCCGGCATCGCCGCGGAGGACCTGCCCTATATCTTTGACCGCTACTACCGCTCCCGCTCCGACGCGGGCAGGCAGGGCACCGGCCTCGGCCTGTCCATCACCAAGGCCATTTTCCAGCAGCACGGCTTCCGCCTCGGTGTCCAGAGCACTGTGGGCAAAGGCACGACGTTCTGGTTCCTCATGACAAGCAGATAAACGAAAAGACTGCTGCACACTCCCTCCGTCACGGCTTCGCCGGGAAGAAAAGTTTGCAGCAGTCTCTTTTTTATTGGATCAAATTCAAGCGTCGGCAGAGCGGTAAACGCCGAGGCTGTTGTCGGGCTCCGGCATCTTGACGCGGGAGGCGCGGTCGTTGACCGCGACCAGCATCCAGCCCATGAGGGCCAGCACCACCACGATGATGAGCCATTTGACAGCATTGGGGAGTTTTTTCATGTTGACATTCCTTTTTTGTTAAAGTTCCGGACGGCAGCGCTTGCGGGCGCGGGCCAGCAGGGCGGCGGCATCCGCAGCGGAAGGAGCGTGGACCCACGCGGGGCGGGGCGCGGCCCCTCACCGGAGCTGCCTGCCTCCACGAACTGCGCTAAATCGGTATCGGTGCGGTCGTTCCAGCCGATGAAGCCCTCCGGCGAAATATGGGCCCCCAGCCGGCAGTCCAGTACGGCGGTCTTGCCGGTGGGCCGCCACGGACGGCCTAAGTAGATGGTGCCCGCCGGGCAGTCCGAGACGAAATCGCAGTCCCAGAAGACGAAGCCGAGGCCGTCGGCCGGGCCGGAGGGAGCGGTGATGTAGCTGTGGGGGATGTGGTTGTCCACCGTGCGCAGAGTGCACTGCTCAAACAGCGCGTCCGCCCCGCCGAAGATGAAATCGATGTCACCCGCGATCTCGCAGTTCTGGTAATACTGGGCGGTGGCGCGGCGGGGCGCAAAGGTGCGGGGGCCGAGGAAGCCGTCCTTTTTCCGCTCTTTTTTCGGGCAGCGGGGCGCAGAACAGGGTGTCCTGATTGCCCAGCAGCTTCACCCGGCGGAAGACGGCCCGTGCGCTGTCCACATAGGCGGCCACGGCCTGACCCACGGCACTGCCCGGCCCGGCGTCGTTCTCAATGGTCAGATCCTCCACGGTGAGCTGTTCCCCGCTGAAAAAGGCGGTGTAGCTGCGGAAGGTGTGGGTGGAGCGGCCATCCGGGTGGGGCAGTCTGCCGCCGTCGCCCCAGACAAGGCGGGTGGCGTCGGCTCCGGCTCCCCGCAGGGTGATGCGGCGCTTTTCGCAGACCAATTTTTCCCGGTAAACGCCGGGGCCGATGGTGATCTCGGCTTCCAGCTCATACGGCACGGCCAGCACAGCTTCGGAAATGGAAGCGTAGTCGCCGCTGCCGTCCTGCGCGACGGTGAGGTTTAACATAGAAAATATCCTCCAAAGATGAGGTTTTTCTTTGTACAACCTCTCAGTCTCGCTGCCGCTCGACAGTCGTCCCCTTCTGGCGTTTACACGCCACCTCCCCCGGCCGGGGAGGCTTTCCTAGTAGGGGAGCCTCTGGCGAAACCGGGAACTTTGCGAGGACTGCCAAGGCCTCCCCTACAAGGGGAGGTGGCATTGCGAAGCAATGACGGAGAGGTTGTACAGAGCAGATGCCATTATTATAAGCCCCGTTTATGAACAAATCAACGCCCACAGCTTTCCAGCCGCAGGACGGCGGCGGTGATATCGTCGGGGCGGCCCGTTGCTTCGGCGCGGGTGCGGGCAGTTTCTACCAGCGTTTTGGCCAGTTGTTCGGGCGGGTCGGCAGCGGCAGCGGAGAGTTCCAGCTGCTTGAGCACCCAGCCTGTGCCGTCCACGAGGAGGCCGTCCGACACCAGCACCGCATAATCCCCGGCGGCGAGGTGCACCACCCGGCTCTGGCCGTTTACCCCGCCCAGAATGCCGATGGGGAGGCTGGCGTCCCCCACGGGCCGCGCCCGCCCGCCGTGGACGAGAAAGCCCGGTGCGGCCCCGGCCTTGAACAGCCGGGCGGTGCCGGTGTAGAGGTCCACGCTGATGAGGTCCAGCGTCGCGCCGCTCTCCTCATCGCTCTTGAGGGCCAGCGCCACATTGACCAGCCGCGCCGCCAGTTCCGCTGTGAACCCGGCCTTCAGCAGCCAGGCCGTCAATTCGGCGGCAAGGCTGCCGTCCACAGCGGCGGGGCGGCCCGTGCCCATCCCGTCACAGAGGATCATCTGAGCTGCCGCCGGGCTGCAGAACTGCTGAACTGCGTCGCCGGAGATCGTCCCCCGCGCGGCGCTGGCCGCAAAGCCGAAGACGGCCCGCAGCGCGGGCTTTTCGGAAAAAAGAGCAGGGTGGTCATTCCCTTGCAGGAGAGGACCTGCGGCGGCTCAAAGGTGCGGCGGCAGAGCCGCCCGACCTCCTGCGCCAAGGCCGAAAGCTCGGCGGCAGCAAAGCGGGTGCGGGGCAGGGTGACCGCCGCCCGCGTCCGGCCAAGGTCGTCCAGCGAGACGGCGCATTCCAGCGGCGGGGTGCCGAGGCTCGAAAAGAAGTCCGCCACCCGCCCGGATTTGTAGGGCTCCGGACTGCCGGGGCGGCCAAGCTGCTCGCTGAGCACCCCCAGCGCATCGGCCACGGCGCTGTACTGCTCCGTTAAGGCGGTGCGCATGGCTTCGGCGTGGACGCGGGCCTCCTTCCGGCTGCGGTAAAGCGCGAAGGACTTGTTCGCCGCCGCGCAGAGCGCCGCCGGGTGGATGCAGCGGGACAGCGCACCGGGCAGGTCGCTGGTTTCCAGATGTCCGTTCTGTTCCAGAATGGGACGCAGTGCGTTCATCCCGTCCAGCGTGGCGGCGTATTCCTGTTTCCAGCAGCATTCCCGCCGCCCACAGTTGAAACAAAGGCTGTCGTGGGTGTTGTCGATGACCCAGCGGAAGCTTTCGCACCGGTGGGGCAGGGCGTCGTAGACCTCGTTGACCGTCTCCGCCAGCGAGGAAAGGCTCTGCGCCACGGCTTCCAGCCGGGTAGCCGCCGCCGAAAAGCGGGGCCGCTCCTCCGGGGCAGCAGCCTCTGCGGCGGGCACCGGGGCCAGCCAGTCCTTCGGCAGAAGTGCCGCCGCTGCCAGCCCGGCCCCGGCACTGAGCAGCAGGGAAAAGGCATTTCCGGGCGGCTGAACGCAGAGCACCCCGGCCACGCACCCGCCCGCGTAGGCGGCGAAGGCTTCGATGCGTCGGCCCGGTGCCAGCAGGGCCCCGGCGGCACTGGCGCAGGAAAGCCCGGCTGCTGCCGGGCCGAGGGAAGGGTCTGCGGCACAGAGGGCGGCCCCGGTCACAGCACAGTATGCGAGGGCGGCGGTGGGCTGGCCCCGGCAGCAGAGGGCAAGCTCGACGGCGGCACAGACCGCCACGCCAAGGCAGAGCAGCCCCAGCGAAACGCTGCCCAGCGCTGCCGCTGCCCCGGCCGCGACCAGCAGCATCCCGACGCCGGGCGTTTCGGGCGGGAACCGCCGCAGCGCAAAGCCCAGCGCCGCCGCCAGCAGAGCATCCGCTCCGCAGGTCAGCAGGAGATCGACCCCGCCGCCCGTGGGGCCGAAGGCAAAGCAGACGGCTCCCAGCCCCAGCGCCCCGCAGCCCGCCAGCGCGGCAGGGCGGAACCGGCCCGGCCAGAGCCACCGCGCAGCCACGGCGGCCCCCACCGCACAGAGCAGACAGAGGCTGTCCAGCGACAGCGCCCCGAACCCGTGGAGCAGGAGGCCCAGCAGGGCCCCTGCCGCCCCGGCGGCGAAGCAGTCCTCCGCGAACCCCAGCGTCAGCCCCAAGCCGAAGGGCATCAGCGCGCCGTACAGCACGGCCCACCCGCCGAGGAACCCGGCCAGAAATGCCGACCCCTGCCGCAGCGCCGGGCGGACGGCGGCCCGCGGCATCAGCGCCGCCGCAAAGGGGTGAGAAACATCCGTTTTCAGAACTTTGAGCATGAAAAATCCCCGCTTTCCGGCGGGGATCTTTTGTCGTTGTTCTGTTTCCCGCGCCGCTTGCATATACTGTAGCGCGGCCGCAGGGCGGTTTTTGGGGGCGTGCGGGGAAGCAACAAAAACTTACCCGTTCAGCTTCTCGATGGCGGCCTTCACGCGGGCGAGGGTGGTCTCGCGGCCCATCATGCAGGCGAGGTCGGTGCCGCCGCCGGGGTGCGCTGCTTGCCGGAGAGGGCGATGCCCAGTGGGTAGAGCAGCCAGCCGTTCTTCTTGCCCAGCTCCTCGGCCTTAGCCTTGCAGGCGTCGAAGACGGCGTCGCGGTTCGTGAAGTCCAGCGCCTCGTCGCTCAGCACGGGCAGCAGGGCCTCCAGCGCCTCCTTAGCGGATTCGGGGGTGGTTTTCTGCTTTTTGTTGGTGTACAGGCTCACATCGTACTCCGGCATGGCGTCGAAGAAGTCCAGCTTCTCCGGGATCTCGCCCAGCACTTCGCACCGGGGCTGGAGGTTCGCGCAGAGGAGCTTCTTGTCGATGGGGGCGTGCACGGCCTGATCGATCCACGGCTCTGCGGCGGCGAGGAAGTCCTCCGGGCTCAGGCGGCGGATGTACTCCGCGTTGATGGCCCGCAGCTTGAGGGGGTCAAAGATGGCGGGGGATTTGGAGATGCCGTCCGGACTCCAGACTGCGCAGCTCGTCGAGGGAGAAGATCTCCTGCTCGGCGTACTCGCCCTTGGGGCTCCAGCCCAACAGGCAGATATAGTTCAGGATGGCGGCGCTCAGGTAGCCCTTGGCGCGCAGATCCTGATAGCTGGCATCGCCGTTGCGCTTGGACAGCTTGTTCTGGGCGTCCTTCATGACCGGCGGGCAGTGGATGTAGGTGGGGATCTCCCAGCCGAAGGCCTGATACAGCAGATTGTACTTGGGGGTGGAGGACAGATACTCGCTGCCGCGGATGACGTGGGTGATGCCCATCAGGTGATCGTCCACGACGTTGGCGAAGTTGTAGGTGGGCATGCCGTCGGTCTTGATGAGGATCTGGTCGTCCATCTCGCTGTTCTCGACCTCGATGTGGCCGTAGACCACATCATCGAAGCCGGTGATGCCGGTGCGGGGGATCTTCTGGCGGATGACATAGGGCTCCCCGGCGGCCAGACGCTTCTTGACCTCCTCTTCGGGCAGGTCGCGGCAGCAGCCGTCGTAGTGGGTCATCTCGCCGCGGGCGCGCTGCTCGGCGTGGAGGGCTTCCAGCCGCTCCTCGGTGCAGAAGCAGTAGTAGGCTTTGCCCTCGGCGACGAGCTGCTCGGCATACTGCTTGAACATGCCCATCCGCTCGCTCTGGACATAGGGGCCCACCGGGCCGCCGATGTCCGGGCCCTCGTCCCAGTTCAGGCCCGCTTCGCGCAGGGTGTTATAGATGACGTCCACGGCGCCTTCCACATAGCGGCCCTGATCGGTATCCTCGATGCGGAGGATGAAGGTGCCGTCCTCGTGCTTGGCCATCAGGTAGGTGTACAGCGCGGTGCGCAGGTTGCCAACGTGCATATAGCCGGTGGGCGAGGGGGCAAAACGGGTGCGGACTTTGTTGCTCGGCATAAAAACGCTCCTTATCTATATCGACAAATCAATTTGCGAATCGCTACCCTTTAGTTTAACTGTTCAGCGCAGTTTTGTCAACGAAAAGGAAAAGACAGGATCGGCCCATCAGCCGTTCCCCTCCGCCAGCGCTGCCCGCTCGGCGGCGGCAAGGTCGTTTTGCGCCGGGCCGAAGAGGGAATCGTACCGGTAGAGTGCCCAGCCCTGTGCGCCCCAGCGGCGCAGGTCGGCCACCTGCCGGGCCAAGGCGCTGCCGGTGGCCCACTGGCTCGTGCTGTCCTCGTTGGCGCCGCCGTCGCCCACGCCGACCCGGTAGGCTCCAAGGCCGAAATAAAGCGCCACGTCCGCCGCGCGGGCCATGCCCAGCCACTCCGGCACGATGTTCTCAAAGGCAAAGCGAGTGCTGCCCGACTGCAATCGATAGCCGTAGCCCCAGTAAATTTGGGGGCAGAGATAGTCCACCACGGCCTCTTCGCCGGAGGCCGCCAGCCAGCCGTAAACATCGCTGTACTGGGTGGTAAGGTCGTTGTCCGGGTTGCCCTGCGGGCTGATGCCGAAGCGCAGGGTCGGGTCAGCAGCCTTCACGGCGTCGCGGGCCGCTTTGACAAGGGCCGTCACGTTCGCCCGCCGCCAACCGGCGAGGTCGGCCTCTCCGCTGGCGGCGAACTGGGCCGCGTCCAGCGCGGCGTCTGTGGTGGGGTAAAAATAGTCGTCGAAGTGGATGCCGTCCACGGCGTATTTTTCCACCAGTTCGGCCACGCCTTGCACCACATAGGCCGCCGCTTCCGGGACGGCGGGGTTCAGGTAGACCCCGTCTCCCACGGTGCAGCACCACTCCGGGTGGGTGTTCATCAGGTTCGTGTCCGCAATGCTGGGCGGCATGGCGGCGGAACTCTTCAGGCGGTAGGGGTTCACCCACGCTTCCAGCGAAAGCCCCCGCCCGTGGGCCTCAGTCACCAGCACATCCAGTGGGTCAAAGCCGGGGCCCTGCCCCTGCGTTCCGGTGCAGAGATGGCTCCACGGGAACAGGCTGCTCTCGTACAGCGCATCCCCAAAGGGCCGCACCTGCGCGATGACCGTGTTCAGCCCCAGCGCGGCGCTGTTGTCCAGCAGCTCCGCAGCGGCGGCACGGAAGGCCTCCTCGGAGGAAAAGTCCATCCGCGCCCATTCCAGATAGCTCACCCAGACGGCCCGCCACTCGCCGGAGGGCAGGGCTGGGTTCGGTTCCGGTGTCGCTTCCGGGGCGGTCAGAAGCTTCGACTCGTTTCCATTTTGGATAGAATGGCACGCAATATACGCTCCGGCGGCAAGTGCGGCCCCGCCGAGCCCTGCCAGAAACACCCGCCGCCGGATCTTTTTCCGGCGGCGTGGAGCTCTCCGCCGCTGGGTCATGCGTCCTCCTGCATCTTATACAGGCTCAGCGCGGCCCAGCCGCGGGCACAGGCCAGCAGCACCCAGAGCAGGTTGGCCCAGAAGCTCAGATTCGTCATGCCGCCGTAGACCGTCAGCAGTACGAACATCAGGTGGAGCACTTCCGCCGCGCCCACCAGCTGCAGCTGCCGCTGGATGGGCTTGCCCTTCTGGTATTCCAGCCCCAGCAGGGCGGGCCAGACCAGCGCCGAGCAGATGTACGCCGCCCAGCCGTTGACCACATAGCTGAGCATCAGCACCACGAAGACGCAGAAATAATTCCGCTTCTCCTTGGCCGGGCTGCCCTTTTCCGCCGCCAGAAACAGGACGGTGATGCCCGTGATGCAGAATGCGATCATCTCCAAGAAGGAGAAGTCCATCCCGCCCAGCACCGCAAAGCCGTTCAGCATCGAAGCCGCCGCCGCGCACAGCAGGAAAAAGTACCATGTCTTGTGGGTGAATTTCAATTTCATGAGGAACCTCCCGCCCGTGAGACCGGCACGGGCCGCCGTAAAATTTGGAATTTTTCAAATATTATAACACAATTTCCCGCGTGTTGTGTTACAATAAGGAAAACTCCCATCAAAAAACTCAGGAGGGCGACATGAACGCTGTCTTTTCCATCATTCTGCTGGCGGTGGCGCTGGGGGCCATCGTCCTGCTGCTCACCCGGCGGGAGAACACCCGCCGCAGCCAGTACGGCCCCACCGGCCTGAGCGAGTTCCGCACCGACCTGCCGCTGGACGACTGCTTTGACCGCCTCGACGAACATAAGGACACCGACGAGTTCGTGTACGAGTGCCGCCGCGAGAACGACGGCGGCTTCCTGCTCCACCTGACGCTCCACCAGCCCACCCAGCAGCCGCTGGATACCCTGTACACCCTCCGGCTCGACCCCGGCCGCCAGACCGTCGTCACCCTCATCTTCATCCGGGAGGCCTTCGGTTACAAGGAGCCGCTCTTCCCGCAGGAAATGCTGGACCGCTTCCTGATGCAGAAGCTGGATGCTCACCGCACCAAATAAGTTTGCAAAAATCGCTTTTCATTTCCCGTCTTTTTTGTTATACTACTCTGTAGCACTCCACCCGGATGCGGCGGCGCTCTGCGGGTCAGTAGCTCAGTTGGTCAGAGCTGGCGGCTCATAACCGCCAGACCTTACCGTATCCACCTTTTTCAAACAGCGTTTTTCCGTTGTTTTTTGGTTTTCAAGCAGCAAAAAGATCGTACTTGGGTATTTTCTGGGTACGAAAGCCGTTTGAAGAATCTCAAACAACGTCATAAGGGCCAGTAGTTCAGTCGGTTAGAACTCCCCGCTCATAACGGGGTTATCGCGGGTTCGAGTCCTGCCTGGCCCACCAAAAAAGCACGAAGGTTCCGGCCTTCGTGCTTTTTTTGCTCATTCGTACAGTTCCTTGCTCATCTGGTTGCGAATCTCTTTGCGCCGCTTGTCATAGACCTGCGTGTAGATTGCGAGGGTCGTACTGGGCTGTGCGTGTCCGGCTTCTGCGGCTACTGTCGCCACACCAATCTCCGGGTTGGACAAGAGGATGCTCACAAAAGTGTGCCGAAACATATGAGGATGCAGTCCTTCAATGCCTGCCCGCTGTCCGATCCTACGAACCAGTGCGCCGTAGCTGTCCGGGTTGATAGGAAATCCATGGTCGTTGCAGATCACGAAGTCCGTTCCCCGAAGGGCAAGGAGCGAGGGCGCATACTTGGAACTTTTCCTATCAAGGCTTTTCTGCCAACTTCCTCCCATCAATTTTTTCTGGGACTTCCAATACTTATAATATTCTTTGAGGAAGTCCATGTACTCTGGAGCAACGTCCACATCCCGGATGTTGCTTTCCTTTGTCGTGGTCAACTGGTAGCCGTAATCTTTGAATACCAGAAGCGATTTAGAAATATGTATGGTACATTCTTCAAAGTTGACATCTTTCCATGTCAGTCCAGCCAGTTCGCCACGGCGCACACCAGAATTGAGCAAGGACAGAACGATTACCTGTTCCAGCATGGAACTTTCCTTTAAGGTGTCCTGAAGCTGCTTGATCTGGTGCTTTTTAATAGTGTCTACTGACCTGCTCCGGCTTCCCAGCGCAGGAATTTTGTGCATGGGATTCTTTACGCCGTAATTTTCATCTGCATATTCCAGTGTAGAACGAATGAACAGAGCATATTCTCTCATGCTCTTTCGGGTCATAGGTTTTGCAATGGTTTCCACATCAAAAGCATCGTCCACTTTACAACCCAGCGCAATCGCCACCTGTTCTGCTGTTTTAATATCGACCACTTCGCTGCGAAATGCTTTTTCTATGGTTTTTGCGCCGCAATCGCATCTCTTAGCCAGCTTCGGGCAAGATTCCTTTTTCATCTCCAGACCACGCTGATTGATAACAGCATGGGTGCGGCATCGTGCGCCGCCAATTTCGATCTGTTCCAGAACCCAATCACAATCCACCTTTTTGATGGAATCAACGGACTTCTGTGCAAACTCAGGGAATTGCTGAATCTTCCGAAGGTAGTTTTCCTTGCCCCTCGTTGTGTTCGCCTTATTACGATGGCTGTCATAATCGCCCTCTAAGCGAGCAGAAGGAGCAAGTCTTGCCTTTTTAGATTCTATGTACTCCTGCGCCACTACCGCAAAGGTCTTTCCTGCGTTGCCGGCTTCTTTATCGGCCTTTTCCTGTTCCCGCCGTTCAAATTCGGCAGCGGCAACTTTCGCAGCAGCGTTGCGCGCACGAGCATTTTTCAGTTCGGTAGGGTCAAAATCAAACCGACCATAGCGGCGTTCGATTTTGCCGTTCACCAGAACATTTGCGATGAGCTTATAATAGCGAGGCTTCTTTTTGGGTTCTCTTAATTCAAACGATGCCATATATTTACCGTCCTTTCTGTGTGGTGGTTATCTCTGTCACGATGAGTATAGCAGTTCAGGCGGTTAATTTTTAGGATGTCGCAGTTTATGCCCGCATCCTTGACAAATCACAAAGTTGTCGTTCCACTGTTGAAATAGTCAGCCATCTTGCCAAGGTTGATGTACCACTTGATGCCTGACTGGAACGCCATGCCCGGCACTTCCCGGCAAAGGCGGCGGATGTAATATTCAGGCAAGCCCATACGCTGACTTGCCTGCTTGATGCTGACGATCTGCGGCAGAACAACCGCTTCGGTTTGGATCTCGCGATACCATCACTTTTTCATTCATCGGCATTCCTCCTGTCCCATTCATTGATTTCCAAACTGTTCATCAGGGCTTCTTCGATTCTGCGCATTTCATGCCGTGTAGTCTGTCCTAAGAAGCGCTGTATGCGGCTTTTGTCTATCGTGAAGATCTGTTCCAACTGAACCACAGACGGTTTCTCAAAGGCTGTATTGTGGGCTATCAGAACGTGTGTGGGCTGGTATTTCTTTTTTCTCGGTGCGGGAAGTCACTGTCGCCACGATAAGGGTAGGCGCATAGCGGTTTCCTACGTCGTTTTGCAGAACCACCACAGGGCGGGTGCCACCCTGCTCGGAGCCGATGTGCGGCTCCATGTCTGCATAGTAAATGTCCCCTCTGAGGTATTTCCAGTCTTTTGGTATGATAGCGATCAGACCTCCTATCCTTCTATATGTAGCAAGAGCCGCCCGTTTATGGCAGGCGGCTCTTGCAGGAAAAAGGAGTATGCCTAGAAAGGCGAAAATGTCACTGCTTGATGGGGAGATTGAAGCGGCGGCTGGAGCCGTTGTAGGTGCGAAGGATCAGCATCATATACTTGTAGCTGACGGTGCCGCTCATGGCCTTTTCATCACGCACCAGCGTCATGGGGTGAACGGTACGCAGCCGCTTCACCAGACGTTCCGGGTCATACTCGCCCTGATAGAGTGCCACAAAGCGAACCATGCCCCGCAGGATGCCGGAGCGGAGGGAATCGGGGTCACCCTCCCAGCCCTTTGCCAGCATGGTCAGGGCTTCTTTGTAGAGGTCTGCGCCATAGGTCTTGTACTCCTTAAAGGCCGTGCGGATGCAGATGATCTTCCACGGAGCGCGATAGGCGTCCAGACCAAGCTGCAGACCGGTGCTTTCGGTGGCTTTCACGAATGCGAGAGATTCCGGGTCTTTCCCCACCAAAGCGGCGCGCAACTCTGCACCTGCGGTCAGCGGTGTGGAAACGCCCGTCTGCCGGGAAAACAGCATGGCTTCTTCTTCCTCTGTCAGTCCCTCGTACACTTTGCAGATGATCGGAAGATCCTGCCCGCCGTTCATCGCCCGACGGGTCACGATGGTATGCTGACCGTCAAAGACGAAGTAGTGACCGTCCCGGTAGCTGACCTTGGGCGGGTTGGCAATCAGCTCGGTGAACTCTGCCGACATCTTTTCGACATTGGGAATGTTCAGCTTGCGCTGATATTCCGCAGGGATTTCGAGAAAGGCACTGTTGATGACCTTTTCCTCGTAAGGCCGCTGGGCAAAGAGGGCTTCGATGATGGCTTCATCCGTGATTTCGGGCATGATCTCAGGCATGGTGCTGACACAGTTCATATTCTTCATAGCAGTTCCTCCATCTTATCTTCCAAATTTTTCAGGTAATCTCTCAATTTCTGAATCGTTCGTCCTACGGATGCACGGTTCTCTGCATCGGATAGAATATCGGGATATTCCCGGAAAACGCTTTCCCAGCGGCGCATCATACTGTTGGCGGCTCCCGATACCTCACAAAGCATCGCCGCACCATTGGCAAGCTGCTTGACATGGTAGCGATTGTTTGCGATTTCAAGAATCTGCTGACGGTCAACTTTCAACAGTTCATTTTCCTTTTGTGGAAAGATTGGCTCGGATGGAGCAGGAGTGGACGTTGGTTCTTCGTCAGGCGCTTCTTCATCGGATGTACTGGCATCAGGCAGCGGTGCAGCTACGGCTGGGGAGTTTTCTGCTTTTTGTGCAGGTGGCTTTGGTGGCTTCGGTTTGCAGATCTCAGCCACCAGTGCAGGACGTTCTTCGGGAGGGGCACGGGCAACGGATGCAATCTCAGCGGCGGTCGGCTTGACCTCGCCGGAAAGCACTTTCTGCCGTGTGCCGGGAACGGCTTCTTCGGCAGCGTCTACACCTTTGGAAAACTGTTCAGCGCGAAGTACAGTGTTCTTGCTGATGCCGTTTTCAGTAGCAATTTTTTTGCAAGTGATTCGGTTGCCACCCAAATTCCCATTTTGGGGATTTGGGCTGAATGTGCCATTTGCCCCACGGTTGTTTCCATGGTCACCTCCCAGCTTCATTTTTTCAGCTTCATACTGTTTCCCGATAAGGTATTTCTTCTGTTCCGGGGTGAGGTTGCGCCGCCCCAACTGGTTTTTGCAGATCCAGATGATTGCTTCATAGCGGCTTGCAAACTCTTTCTCGTGAACAGTGAAAGGGATCTCCGGGTGCTTCTTGGCAATGGTGTAGCGGTTGTGACCGTCCACGATCAAGCCCCGCCATACGATGATGGGATTGATGATACGGCCATCTCGCAAGATGTTAGCTTCGAGCTGGTTCAGTTCTTCAAAGGTGAGCGGCGGGATCTTGCCCTGAAACTCTGGGTCGATCTTAAGCGCAGATAAGTTCATCATCGAACCGTCCTTTCTTCGTGTAGGTGGATTTCGGGCTGGTGGGCTGGATGTAGTAGTCGTAGCCGAAGTTGGTCTGGCAGTAGGTGCAAGGCTCCTTGGTGAGCTGATAGGGGTCTGCACGGCGAACACGGATGCCGCGTGCATTGCGGAACGCATTCAGGCAGCGGGGGCAGAAGGTGGTCAGGGTCGATTCGTCAGTCTTGTTGGTAAAAGTACGGCTCATAATCATTACCTCCGTGTCATCAGAATGAATATTCGATATGGAAAAAGCCCACTGCCTTGATTCAGAAGAATCCCGGTGGTGGGCTTTGAAGTTTTTGTTTTAAGTGTCCCACCCTATTTGTCCTCGACGCCCGGTGGGGGTTGGAATACACCTCGGTGAGGGGGACTGCACCCTTCCTCTCATTGGCCTTTCAGCCACCCCGCCTTCTTTATGGCCGGGCCGCGAATTACGGAAGTTTCATTGTTTTGTCCGAGGGAATGATATTCAGTTTTCAAGGTACGTCTTACAGCTTCGGGCTTCTCCCCGTCTGGGGTGTTGCCCTTGCTGTGACCATAGTGTACCTGAAAACTGAATGCTTTTTTAGGATGCATTCCTTCCGCTTTTTGGGCTTTTTCAGCTAAAAAAGCAGCAAAACCGGAAGCTTTCCTTCCGGTTTTACATAGACACGTTTGATTTTTTGCAACAAAAAAGAAGCCGGAGAACGCTCTCCGACTTCTCATAGATTTATTATTCGGCCTCAATCTCCATTGCAAATGCCAGAAGCTGTTTACCGAATGATTCTATAATCTGCTTCTGGTCATGGATTTTTTTGCTGAGTTCCAGTTCCTTTTTGGTTTCTACTTTCCCAAGAATGAGGTAATCCAAAGTGACATCAAAATGTACTGCTATTTCAACAAACAAATCCAGCGGCGTATAAGTGCCTTTTTCCAGACTTCTCATATGCCGATCACTGATATTCAAATTGATAGCGGCTTCCTCTTGCGTCAGTCCATGTGCTTTGCGTAATTTCTGGATTCGATAACCAGCGGCGTAAGAATCAAAGTACATAAGCCAGCCCTCCGACCACAGAGCAGCGCAGCCAATCGCCACACCACAGGGCCGGAGAACAGACAGACAATCGGCGGCAGCGCACTTGACTGCCGGGGCTGGGTTTGTACTCAATCAATTTCTTTTTCATGATTCTTCGTCCTTTCTTTGTCGATGATGGCAAGGTGGGCGGAGCATGGAAAATGTACGTTACATCTTCCATGATAGAAAAAGGGATAACCCCTATTACTATCCATGTAGAATCAGGGAATTGTATTCAGTAAATTCAGTACGGCCTCCTGCTGGTCGGGGCGCAACACTGACCAGCGATCAATGACCTGCATCTGCTGGGGCGTAAGTACCACCGGAGTAGACTTACTTCCCTCTGCCTTTGCAAAAAACTCGGAAAGTGTGATCTGAAAGGCGTCGCAGATCTTTACAAGCGAAGGAATGGATGGGATCGTATCTTCATTATACCATGTGGAAATGGTGGTCGATTTCATCTCTGCATGAATTGCTAAATCGTAAAGCGACCATTTGCGCTCTTCACGGTAGGCGTTTATGGTATTCAGAATGTTATCCACCGCCACTCCTCACTTTCGTACAATAAACTTTTCGCTTATTATACCGTACTACGCAGAAAATTATAATCCTTTTCGCCGTACAAAAAGCACGAAGTTCGGGAGTGCTGAAATCATGGATAACCCGTCCACATGGAACGGTTTATATGGTAAAACAAAAGCCGCCCGAAGGCGGCATGGGAATTTAATTGGACGGAAAACAGAGCTTGGTATCAAAATATTATGTGCGTCATATACTGCTCGCTTAACGAGAAACCGGGTCAGCGGCATCGTAGAGGGCCTGTGCCATACGGCTGGCATCCTCCGGAGTCATCAGACCCTGCACTACGTTGCGGATGGCGGTGCCCACCGCAAACTCGTATTTGGGGACGGAGAACTGCTCCGGGGTCCAGCTTTTCACACTACGCTGTCCCAGCCCAAAGCTCCCCTTGGAGCTGTTCACAATGCTGCCACCCAGCAGGGGCTTGCGTGGTATTGTGATTATCAGTTGATAGACCGACTCTCCTAGCTCCTTAAGCAGCTGTTTTAATATTACGCTATTCCAGGGCTCTGACCGGTGGTTACGGCACATGCCATTCCTAGACGATTACCTAAATTTACAATCAGGTACAGAAGTTTCTCTTTTGAAAAGCTGTAGTTGTTCCACCCATGCCGAGCGTGGTTTTGATACCAACTCCACAGTACGGTGAAAAAGAGAGCAATGCGTTCCACAATTCCAGAAGTGGTGGCGCAAGGTGAGCTTCAATCGTTACATTTCCGAGAAAGGACGGAATCCGTGTTTCTTTTAGTAGGTAACGTGTCGTATGGAGATTATAATCCACAATATGCAGACCCTGCTGTAAAGCTCGCAGCGCATCGGGATCCGTAAGAGCGTATTCCGGGAAGGCTACATTCCAATGCGCGATCAGACTTTGCAGAAGTAGATTCTCCTGCGGGAAAATCGCATATCGGCCGGATTGCTTGAAAGCACAAGGGGACAGAAAAGTCAGTTTTGCACGGTTTTCGCTGCCGGAACGTCCGGAGCAAATCAATTCTTCAGCAGAGATTGCCGGAAAAGTGCGAATTTCTGAAACAGATAGTGTCAATTCATGCAACGGGATATCCTTCGCAGATTCCAAAACGGGAGAAATGACCTGTCGGGCAACGTCATTCAGCAAGTTGATCGTCCAAAACGAAGCTCTCTTTTCTTGTGAAAAGTATAGGGAGTGAGCAATGGGATGCTCGCCTTGCAGATGCATCTGCTCTCCAAATTCAGAAGAAATCTGTGACATCAGCCAGCCATACAGACGGTAAGCCCAAGCTTGTGGGATGCGAACACCCTCGAGAGCGTTCAAAGTGAGCTGGAACTGTTGAATCATAGGATACTCACCCCGCAATATCCATAGGGATAAAGCCGACCACGAAAGCGGGCGTATTTCATGGTGTGCGGGGAGATGCCTTTTTCGGCATCACGCTCATGCTTGTGTTTACGGAACATTTGTGCCATTTGATCTGTTGTCCAGCGCAAACCTTCTTTTTCGCCCAGATAAGGGTATGCCAGCGACTTGGCAAAGAACCCGGAACCGCCGCCTAGGATCAGATAGGGCTGCTGCGGCAGGTTGACGGCACCGTGCGGCAGGGTAAAATGCCGAGCGTAGATCTGCTGATAGGATGCATCGAACTGTTGGATGGCTTCCAGCAGAGAGTCTTTTGTAATGCGGCCCTTCAACACAGACTGATCCAGGGTCAGCTTGAACCGGATGGCTGTGCCCGGTGCGGCGCATTCCCGGCAGAGGTTGATGCTGTGGGTTCCGCCATCCGTAGCAGAGTCCGTTTTTCCGGCCAGCATCATGCAGTTGTCCGGGATTGAGAGGCTGTCGGAAATCTGAATGCCGCGGAAAATGCTATTAACGGCGTCCGAAGCGATGCTTCCATCTTTCAGAGTGCGCAGATGCAGCTGGTTGACATATTTTTCTTCCGGAAAGGTGACCCGGCGGTTGGTGCAAGGCTGTGTCCGGTACTGCGGTCAGCCAATACCGCACTCAGCAACCATGCGGTACGCAGTGCACCCTTGATGCTGCTGCCAGGAATGTAGGCATGGCCCTGCGCATCACGCTGGAAAGCATGGATTTCTTTCAGCGAGTGCTCAGCATCCAGAGCATCTCCCACCTCGATCTGATAGCGGGTTAGCGTTTTCAGCTCCGCATCGGAAATGCCGCAGTCTTTGGTCAGAAATGCCCAGAGATTGGACTGCTCGCTAAGCATAAACTGTCCGTACTTGTCCACCAGATCGTGCTCGACTAGAAAGCTGAAAAATTTTTGCTCGTCCAGAAAGGAGACTTTGCCATTACGGTTGTTGTACATGTACTCTTTTTTTTGGTATAGCTGCTGCCATTGCCAACAAACAGAGGTGCCCATACATTCAGAGTAAGGTCAAAGATCTGCAGATGATCCTGCTGAATCATAATGTCACCCCCATAAAGATTGGCTTAGAATAGCGGTATACCGGATGCACATCCGACAAACCAACATCATACAAAGCACCTTGATAACGATTTTGCAGGACGGAACCTGCCGAAAGGGCATACTGCGTTTTTTTTCTTCAGTGGAGTTTCCACACGATCGGATGCCATGAAGCCGCTACGACGCACCAACTGAAAGGAGGCACCCTCTAATGCATTATCCATTTCATCTGCCTGTGGAAGGCTGGTACTCAGCAGCAGATAAGGTGCATGATCGGCAGAAAGAGCGTGATACATCCACTCCGTCTGATTGTCAAAAGGTTCGTTCAGATAAATCTTGGCCACGACATGGAACTTTCCATAACCAGAGCTGACTTTACCGCCGATGCCGGTAGCGCCCAGCCAATCCAGCAGATACTCCAGATCTTCATCCTGACCATCTTCGGTAAATCCGCAGATGAAATACAGTCCGCAGTCCGGCGCAAAACGAAACAGTCCTACCTGATACGGCATGGTATCCCCCTGCATGGGAACGGCTGCCTTGGTCTGCTCATAGTGGGTGCCAAAGCTTTCCGGTTGCTCGTCAGGGGTAAAATGACCTTCATGCAGACTTCTGGCGTAGCGGTCAAATGCCAACACAGGGATCCAGGCTAGCTTTTTTACCTTTTTACGCAGGGTGGTTTCCACTTCCTCAGTGGATTCTGACGCGGCAATGGGCTTTGGCAGGTAGAAGGTTTCACCGTACCAGGGCATTGTATCGCTGAGCAGGAATTTTCCCTGCCGGACCTGCGCACAAAGCTGTTCTAGGGCTTCTTCCCCGTGCTGGACGAGTGTCTCATGGCAGAGCGCAGAAAACAGGGTATCTGCCCGCAGTGTCTCCTCGGAGGTGTAGAGCGACAATGCGGAGTCCGAACCGCCGAAATGCACAGCGGTGTCGAACTGAAGCTTAAACAGAAAATAGTTCATAACTATCCACCTCATCAAAGAGGGATTTCAGGCGGCTGAGATCCGCCTGCGCGCCATAGCCTTCCAGCGCAAAGTTTTTCAGGCTGACACGGCCGCTGCCGCGGGAGCCGTGACCGCCCAGATAATCCCACTGCAGCAGCTTCATGCCCTTGGCCAGCAGAGCAAGATCTTCCTCGACCTGTGCCGGGTCGGTTACATCGTAAACGATGCTGACACTGAACTTTGCACCGGCGATCACACGTTCGATCTGGCGAGGATTGGCCACAGAGTTGGCACGGAAAATTGCGTTTTCGGTCTTGACCTCGGTCACACCCACATTGGAAAGCTCTTTTGCATTGGACAAAAAGGCATCCGCAAACTGCAGGCGGGAACGGCGCACCGGCTCCGAGGAACCGAACAGGCGCAGAATGCGCTCGTCGTCCTTGTCGAAAACAGGCATGTGTTCGATATCCTGACAGGTGCTGCGGGCCAGCAGGGTGCGCAGTTTGCCTTTCAGACTGCTGCCGGGTACGATGGGATAACCGGTATAGGGGTCACGCACCACCGGGCTGTCCACAGCACCAATGGCAGAAAAGGCAGAGGAACCGCCGATATGCATACCGGTGCGCACTTCCAGATCGCACCGGATCAGAATTTTTCCATACATATAATTACCCCTCCTTGCCGCCAAAGTAGCGGTGGAAAGCGACTAGCGCTTCCATGTAATGTGCAAAGCGGATCAGATCCGCACGGTCGGTGGAAATGCCCTTGAGGTATTCCAGCAGGTTCGTCTGCGCCACAAAGTTTTTTACGGTATCATCGCGCCCGCACTCATAAGCCACACGCACCCGCATCAGGTTGAGCTTTACGATGCTTTCGGGCAGAAGCTTTTCATCGGTGCGGATGTTTTCCGTATTAAAGATATCAGTCACAAGGCTCAACAGGTTGCGGATCTTGCTGGTGGTCACGGTCTTGCCACCGCTCATGAGGCTGCGCATAATACGCTCGGCTTCGTCTACATAATCTTCCGGCACCTTTTTCGGCGTGATCTCCGGCGGCAGCTCTTTCTGCTGTCCATAGCTGCTACGGCTGTTATAGCTGCCGGAACCGCTGCGGTTTCCGTTGTAGCTGTTGCTATATCCGCTTCGGCTGTTGTTATAGCCACTGCCGCCATAGCTGCGGCCATTATCATTCCATCCTGCCATCTGTGTCGCCACCCTTTCTGTTCTGATAGACATAAATATAAATTGCGGTGATGAGCTGGTGACGCTGTACGGCATCCAATGCCCAATCCATCATGTTGTGAGAGAATTGCTCGTAAAGTTTATAATCCGGTGCATTCTTTTTTTTGGGGAAAGCCGCGCCAGCAGGTAAGCGTACCGTGCGAGGTTGATGCGGTCGTTTTCGGCTTCCCGCAGCAGTGCCAGCAGGTTGTAGAGCATGGCGTTTCCATGCTCGGCGTTATCCTTGCCGAAGAAGCTTTGCAGGCAGCCGACCTTTTCGGTCAGGACCTTTGTGCGGAATACATCCCACGCATAGATATGTCCCTGCTCCGGCTGCACCAGCAGACTGCCCTTTGCATCCCGGACTGCTTTGCGCTCCGGCGTGAACAGTGCCACTGCATTTTTGCCGGGCAGATGCTTGGCGGCTTCTTCCAGCGCGGCGGTTTCCTCGGCGGAAAGCCGGATGGGGTAATGGTCATCAAAGATGCCGATGCCTGCGCTGAGGGTCAGTGCACCGCAGGAAAAGGCGGTGAAATTGCTCTGGATGCGCTGCGCTGCTTCCAGCACATCGTTCCATGCGCCCACAAGGAACACATCATCGCCGCCGGCGTAGACGATGCTCACTTGCAGCCCTTCGAGAATGCCGTTGATATAGCCCTTGAAGAACAGGGACATCTGCCGGGAGAATGCCGAGGTGCGGGACAGGTTGACATAGCGCATCCGCCGCACCGGGTCTTTTTCGTTCTCCTGCTCAAAACCGGAGATGAACGCATGGCCGAGGTTGTCCACATCCATGCGGCAGACCGCAATGCGGCGCACGCCCGCGGCCTGCTGGGCCAGTTCGTCCATACTGTTGCTGGCGGCGTAATCGCCCACATACAGGTTGGTGGTGGAGGGAAGGGGCTGTACGGGTGTTTTTGGTGTACACCCGCAGGACCGGCTCGCCGGAGGAAAGGCGCTTTTGCGCCGCAGCCCGGTCGGTCGTGGTCAGGTAAGCGCTGCCGCCGTCCAGTGCAGGCAGCGTGCAGTCATCGGCTGCCGAGGGCTGACGGCTTACCACCAGCACGCTCTTGTGCTGGATCTTAATGGAAAGGTCTACAAACAGTTTGCACCAAGGACAGAGATCATCCTTCAGGTTGGCACTGGTGCCGCACACCTTGCATTCCCGGCCATCCGGGTAAGCGGCGGTACTGTTCAGCTGCCGCAGATCCTCTGCGGTATAGCGGTGGAACTTGTGCTGCTCCAGCAGACGGTTCACCCGGCGGAACAGCTCTTTGTAGGGGCTTTTTTCAGCCGGGGTATTGGTCAGGTCGTTGCCGGAGCAGGGCGTCCATGCGTTGGCCAGAAACAGCTGGGTGCCGAACTGCTGTTGCAGCCAGCGGTTGAACTGCCGGTTCCACCGGGTCAGGGTATCGGCCACAGCGGCAGTGTTGGGCAGCAGCACATAGCAGTGCCCGCCGCCGCTGTAAATCAGGTTGGCGCGGGACACGCCGCACCCGGCCAGAAGCTCGTCCAGATAGTGCTCCATGAGCAGCTCCAGAAAGAACGACCGGCTGCGCAGGGAGCGCAGGGCGTTTTCGGTATGGACAGTATAAAGGAACTTCTGGATGCGGGAAAAATCGGCGGTATAGAGCAGAAAAACGTCCTTCTGGCAAAAATCCTTCTCCTGCTCAAAAAGCGCTTTGCACAGGTCGGTGATGTTGTTTGCCTGCACATATTCGCTGATGCACGCCGCAATGGCTGCGGTGGTCTTGGCGTGGTCAAACAGAGAAACATCCGGGCTTTCGCCGGTAAAGGTGCTGGACGGAAAACAACTGAACTGCGTTTCCAGCAGACCCAGCAACGAGTTGATCCACTCCGGCTGCGGCTGCAGATCCGGCAGGCACTCGCTCAGCTTGCGCACGGCATCTGCATAGACGGAAGCGGAAAGCGGCTGCTGCTGCCGTGGCAGCTTCAGGCTGCCGTCCTGCGGCTGCGCAGGCATCATCCAGCCGGGGTGCGTACCGTTCAGGTGGGTGAACACCGAGTCTAGCGGAAGGTCCCGCCGGAAGGAACTGCTTTCACCTTCGATCTCCCGGCGGTCCGCCGTGGCGGAAAGGGTGTCGGCCAGATAAACGATATAAGCGGGGGAGTCCTTGGGCAGTGTGTTCTGCACGCTTTCCAGCTCGGATGCATGGTGATAGCGTACACAATCCAGAATGGGTTTCCAGTCTGCGCCGGTCAGCATCTCGCACAGGAATTGATAGCCCTGTGCACTGTGGCTGCTACGCTGCCCACCTGCACGGTACACCGCTTTACCGGTGTCGTGCAGCAGCCCGCCAAAGGTGGACTGCAGGGTAAGAAGATCCAAAATATCATCTCCTTTACAAACAATGAAATAACTGCACAAAAATCCGGAAATAAAATTGGCAATTTTGTTTCAAACGTCACCATTTTGCTTTATTATAGCACATCCTGCCGGAATGCAAAAGATGCGAGGGAAAATATTTGAGCGGTTCCGGCTGGTCCTCTCGATTCTATACAGACCACCGCACAGGCAAGGTTAAGGCTGAACAAAAAGAAAAACTCCGCATCAAAAAAAAGGTGCGGAGTTTTTTGCCCCTTGCGGGGATAAGTTGCAATGGACTTGACCGACAGCAGATGACCGCAGCCATCAAGTTATCGTCCCCTTGCGGGGATAAGTTGCAATTTGTAACATTTTCTTTGATGTGCCAGATATTCTGTTATCGTCCCCTTGTGGGGATCACATTATCAAACATTGAGAATTAGACCGATTAATTCGGGTTTTCGCCCCCTTACGGGGATAAGTTGCAATGATGTCTTGTATGTTGCCCAGTACAATGGAACGAGATTATCGTCCCCTTACGGGGATAAGTTGCAATTCTGTGTTAGACGATGCCTTGTATGGCTTATTTAAGGTTATCGTCCCCTTGCGGGGATAAGTTGCAATCCGTAAATTTAGATACACTATTTGCAACAGAAGCGTTATCGTCCCCTTGCGGGGATAAGTTGCAATTTTTACATCAAATTATAAAAGGAGTATTGAAAAATGTTAAATGTTTTCGCCCCCTTACGGGGATAATATGTGAAACGGCATATCATGAGGTCGGACATTTATTTCCGCCCCCTTACGGGGATCATATACTAAATATATCACAACCCATCGAAAAAAGGAAGAGCCAGAAGGTTGGAAAATGTTTACTTTACTGTAATGCAGTAAATCTGCATAAAAAAGAACAAATGCAGACTCTCCGATTATAAACGCCGCAGTTGGTAAAAAGTCCCTTTTCAGGACGGCGAACCATACCGTCGGAACCGGGTAAACACGAAAACGCTCTGCTTCAGGGTGCTGCCGTCCGGGGAGGTGGTCTCCTGACTCTTACGGAAAGAGCAGGCAGCAAATACCGGGATGCCTGCTCCTTCCAGCCGCAGGACAACCCGGTAGACAAAGGTAAACTCGCCCTGACAGAGTACAGCGTCCGGTTTCATGTGCAGGATGCGGGCGGCATATGCGGATGCCAGCGAGTCCAGTGCCGCCTCATCCGCAGCAGGGTCGATGGCAGGAAAGGCAAGGTCGATCACCTCGCCGTAAGCCTGCGCTGCTGCCTTCTGTTCGGCGCTCCACTGGGCAGACGGATGGTTGGTAAAGTTAATGAACACAATACACTCCCCTTGTTACTGCAAAGAAAAAAAAAGCTCACAAGTTGCAGATAGTTAAGCAAGAAGTTCTAAATTATTCTTCCTGAAAATGATGTTCATTACAGCCGGCGCAACGAGATACATAAAAAGCGTGTACATAGAATAACCGCGTCTTCCTTTTCAGCGTTGCCCCCTTACGGGGAGCATATAAATATCTTTTCCATTTTTGGAAGATTGTCTTTAATCGGCGACATCGCCCCCTTACGGGGATTATACACTAAATATAGCACAAAATATCGAAAAAATGAAGGTCTGAAAAAACTTCATTTCATCTTGCATGCAGAACGGCTTCATGATATGATGCAGATAAAAGAAACCGCACAGGATAAAACTGTAGCAGAATTTCCCGGTGCGAACAAAGTGACCGTATCACAGCGGCATAAGACCTGGCAGCAGAAGCTGCTGCGGATACGGGCAGAACAGGAGGATGTGTAAGATGGAACGCAATGTATTGCTTTTGTATATGAGTCCGTTCGGCAGAAATCCGAATATCCATACCCAAACCAACGAAGCGGCCGTTCAGGAACTAAGAAAGCACAAAGAAGGCCCGGACTACATTCTGGCGCTGTGCAGTGAGTTGGTGCGCACCAGACCTACCGTGCATCTGCCGGACGGAAAAACCTGTACCACTGTAGAGTATTTCCGGGATGTGTTCCTGCCTTCAGTGGACATTCCGGCAGAGCGGCTTGTGGTGATCCCGGTGCCGGACAGCATGGATGATCAAGCGCAGTTCCGGGCGATCTCTTTGCTGCTGGGTAAAATCGAAGCAGAAGATACCCTTTCCATCGACCTTTCTGGTGGTATGCGGGACACTGCCATGCTGCTGGTGACAGCTGCCCGGTGTATGCGGGACCTGCGAGGCGTGGAGACCCGCAGAGTGATCTATTCTGAGTTGTGCCCGGATGGGACTTCCCGCATCCACGACAGCAGTATGCTCTACAATTTATTCGACCTGATCACAGCAATGGACGAATTCTTTTCTACCGGAACGGCACAAAAGCTGAAAAACTACTTGCAGAGCGAAGGCGAAAACGACCCGGCTCTGCACACGCTGCTGACCTGCATCAATCGATTCTCGGATGATCTGGCTTTGTGCCGGGTGCAGGCACTGAATGAGGATCTGCGTCAGATCGCACAGGCATTACAGACACCGCCTAAAGAGAGCAAAACCCTGATCAGCCTGTTTTTTCATCTGTTGAATGATCGTTTCCGTATGGAATTCGAAGGTCTGCTGGCATCACAGGAAAATAACCGGAGGGCTTTGGATAAGCTGCCGGAACTGGTGAGCTGGTGTGCAAAGCATGGGTTATATCAGCAGGCATTGACATTGCTGTGTGAGCAGATGCCGGAGTATATTTGCAGTCATATTTTTTACAGCCTACGGAAAGCGGGCTCAAATATTTGGAAACACGGAAAGAGAACAGAGGGAAACCATGGGTGTATCCATTGTTTCATTTCCATTTCTGCCGGATGGCTCTGCTGCAGCTAAACCTCCCCTATACGGCAGATTTGCGCTTGAACAGAAACAGAGGAAATGAGGACGGTAATATATTGTTTGGCGTGGCAAGTGCAGAAGAGGTCCACGACTATGTGAAGGAGGCAATTGATTTTGGGCAATTGGTCATAGACCATAAGGTACAGCGGCAGGTCGAAGGAGCGGCAATGCTTTATCAAAGGGTGATACATTACCGCAATCAGGTCAACCATGCAAACGATACCTCTTTTGGCTTGCAGAGCGACCGCATTCTCCCGCTGGACATTGCTCATATTGAGCAGCTCCTGCAGGAGGTGACGGACTACCTGCAGGAGCTCCGTCCCATGAGGCCAAATGTTCCTCAGGGTGTCAAAGCGCTTCCTGTTACAATGACCATTTCCGCAGGCATGGAGCTTGCCCTGTAACCTGTAAATAGAATAAGGATAAAACAACGCACCTCCGCTGCTGGTAAAACGCCAGTGACGGAGGTGTTTTGTTGTCCCCCCTTGCGGGGGTAAGTTGTAATGTTTATCCAAAGGATCGGTTCCCAGGTTTTTTCCGTCCCCTTACGGGGATAAGTTGTAATTTGTTCGAATATCAACACAAACACAAAGGCAAGGAAGTTTCCGTCCCCTTGCGGGGGTAAGTTGTAATCGGTATGTATATCACGATCGCCGACAAGAAGATGGGGTTTCCGTCCCCTCGCGGGGATAAGTTGTAGTTTAGGTGCCCATGGATAAGTTCCAAAGGTTTTTTACGTCCCCTTACGGGGATAAGTTGTAATGGTTTTTTTTGAATGGGAGGATCCGATTGTGCTTGTTTCCGTCCCCTTGCGGGGATAAGTTGTAATGGCAAACTTCTCTAAAAACATCGGAAAAATTCTATCGAGTCTGAGTGAATACACGCTACAATTATATTATACATTGAATTGCATGAAAAGAAAAGTGCATTTGGGGCAAAATACTGTTTTTCTTTGGTGCGAACCGGAGGTTTTCAGAACGGCAGAGGCTTGTGCCGTGAGGAGGTTCGCACTGCCCTATGAAAGGAAAAGCACAAAGGCGACGTTTCAAGAACGCAACACGCTCATGTTTCCCAGTACAGTGCCTCCAGAAAAAGTCAACGGTTCTGTTCCGCATTTGCTGTTGTAACATCAGTTCTGCGCCATATAGACCGCGATGCGGTGGTAGTATTCCTGCACACCGGCAGCGGCATAAGCGCGGCTGTCCGTTTCCATGGCCTGTGCGGCATAGGCGCTGTAGTCTTCTTCCGGGTCCACCGGCTGCGCCACCTCACCGGCATAATCGGCTGCATCGCGGAAAAGCCGCAGCCGCTGCAGTTCCGGGTCTGCGGAGGTGTACACCTCTGCAAGACGATGTTCGTAACAGTGGTAGATCTCGTGCAGCAGGGTGTCCAGCACCTCTTCCACCGGGTCATTTTCCAGATGTTCGATGCTGATGCTGACGGCCCGGCTGCTGTCATCGTAGCTGCCCAGCGTGTTTTCCGGAAGGTTCGCACCGCTCACCGTGACGGCACAGGGCAGGCCCAGATAATACACCTCGATGTTGCAGATCGTCTGCATCGTGTTGATGCGCTGGGCCGTGGTAAGGTCCTGCCAGACCTCGGGCTGCAGCTTCAGCACCTCACTGATATTCGAGGCAATGGTCTGTGCCTGCGCTTCATCCACGGCCGATGCCTGTGCTTTTACTGCGGCGGGAAACAGCTCCCCTTCCAGAAACGCATGCCACCCTACGCTGCCGATCAGACAGACACTGGCCGAGACCGCCGTGCACACCATCAGGTACTTCCAACGGGAGACTCTTGCCCGGAAACGGCGGCGTGAGAGCCGCCCGCCCCAGAACATCACGGCGGTAAGGCCCATTGCCAGCACAGCCGTCGGCACCAGGATCAGCAGGATGCGTGTGCGGAAGGTCTTTGCGTAAGCCAGCACCGTGTACAGCCCAAACGGCAGGAAGACGCATGCTGAAGAGATCCACCCGTTTTTTCTGCGGCGGAAGCCAAGGCTGAGCGCAAGCACCGCAGCCGCCGTCATCCACAAAAGAATGTGCAGCGATGCTTTGCGTTCAAGCCCCGCCAGCGGGCGGAACAGCAGGCTGCGGTACCATACATAGCCCACCACGAATTTCCAGAAAACGCTGTACAGATATTCAGCCAGCGTCATCGTCGAACGATCCTGCATTGCTCCACATCCCCTTTTTTCCTTTTTCAGTCCTCTTCCCCGGGCCAAAAAGCTCGTCGAATTTTTTCTCCAGCATCTGACCAAGGTCATCTTTTCGGGCGTCGCCCGGCTTACAGCCTGCGGCACTGCGGGTCTCGTACCGTTCCACCGGGGCACGCAGTTCCAGCACGAACTTTTTGTGTGCGGACATTCTCATAGCTCATCGCCTCCAAAGCGTCTGCGGCCGGTGCGGTCATTGCTGCAGCTGAGATACTCCTGGTATTCCCGGCTGTTCAGGGTGTCGTAGCGGGGCAGGCATGCCGGCCGACACCCTGACCTCATTACGAACACCTTACCCATCGGTGCATAGAGTACCTCGTCGTATGGCAAATCCATCCGTTTGGAGACGATCTCACAGGAGCGGTTATCGAACCCGCCGGGGAAGTAGGCGTATACTGCACAGTTCTGCCGGATGACGGCAGCTTCTTCTTTGTACATCGCTTCCAGCTGTTGCTCCGACTGCAGCAGAAGAATGGCCGAAAGCCCTGCCGAGCGGAACAGGCTGATGTCGCTGGCAAAGCCCTGAATAGGGGCCGTGCAGGCGAAATCATCAAAGATGTAGCGCACTTCCCGAGGCAGCTCACCGCCGGGACAGCTGGCCGCATATCGGAGCAGTTGCTGCTCCGTGCTGCGGTAGAACAGGTTCGCATAGTATTGCTGTGCGGTGTCTGCCGCCGAGGTGATCACCAGCAATGCTTCCTTGCGGCTTGCAAAACGCACAGGGTCGAACTGCGGTTTTTCTCGCATCATGCGGCGGATGGACTCCGGGAATACGGTGCTCAAAGCACCCGCCAGAGTATCCCGCACGCAGGATGCCGTGCGTTCTGGCAAGCTGCGCCAGCTGTTAAACTCCCGCACCGCAAAGCACCCCGGCGAGGCCTTTTCCAGCCGCTGGAACATCCCATACAGCTCCGGCTCAACGCCATAGGCATTTTCGCAAGGAATGGTCTTGTCGAACAGTGCCAGCACATCGGCCATGCCGGGCATACGGCTGCCTTTGGAGGTCATGAAGCAGCCAGCGATCAGGCCCGAGAGCAGCTGCTTTGCCTTGACCTGCCAGTAATCATCCACGCTCTTGCGGATGGACATATCCACGATGGCTGCCGACAGTGCCTCGATGTCCGCATAACTCTCGATGGAAGCAATGGGGTCGTAGCTGAGGGTGCTCTTCTTGGGGTGTGCCGCATTCAGGATGTGCACCATGTAGTTTTTGCGCTTGAGGTACTCTGCCATAAGGTAGGCGTCCCGCTCTTTTGCATAGCTCAGGATCGGGTTGCTGCAGTGCATCCGGGCCACTGTGGGCAGGATCACGCTAGTACTTTTGCCGCAGCCGGTGGTGCCCACGATCAGCGCATTTGCGTTGGGGCGAGTGCGGCCCACCTCGTCACCGGACAGCACACAGCCTTCCGCCACAACAAGAGAATCTCGTTTCATCGTACTCTCCTTTACACTCGGTCCACAATACGGTCGCAGATTCCAAAGGCCACAGCCTCGTCCGCTTTCATGAAGTTGTCGTAACCAATGGCCGCTTCGATCTCTTCCACCCGGTGGCCGGTGTCCCGTGCCAGCAGGCCGGTCAGTTCTCGCTTGGTGGTCAAAATGGATTCTGCCGTTTTCTGGATGGAGGATGCACTGCCGCATACCCCGCCCGAAGCGGAAGCAATCTGCGGTTCATGGATCATGACCATGCTGTGCCGCAGGATAAAGCGGTGGCCACGTCTTCCACCGGCCAAAATCACCGCCGCCATGCTGGCCGCCAACTCCACACAGTACAGGTCGATGGGCACAGTCATGCCCTTCAGCTGGTCGTAAAGGGCAAGGCCCGCCTGCACGGTGCCGCCGGGCGAGGTGATGATAAGCTTGATGGGGGCTGTGGCATCTGCGCTTTCCAGAAACAGAAGCTGCTGGATGATGGCGTTGACCGTGCTGGTGTTGATCTCACCGGTCAGGAACACCGTCCGCTGCGCCAGAAGCATGGCATCCAGCGGAAAGCTCTGGGTGCCGCTGCTGCTTTTTTGGATCACTTGCATGGTAATTCACTCCTTTGTTTTTTCTGGTTCCAGTATACCAGCTCTGCCGTGCAATGTGTATCACCCAGCAGTTTACAGCCCCAGGTGCTGCATTTCCGGTGCGCTGATCAGCTCCGCATACCCACGCAGCAATTTCAGGATTTTCTTCTCCGGGTCTGGCTCTTCCGGATCGATGTGCTGCTCGGCATAGATGCGGAGCGTACCTTCCCCTGTGGGTTCCACCCCCACAGCGGGCCCGTTCCGAGAAGGGTCACGGCATTCCATGCGGCGGTCTTTCTCCCACCTGGAGCCATCTACCAGCCGCCAGCACTGCAGCGTGCCGTCTAAACCGGCGTACAGATCAAATCTCAGCCCGCTGGGCAGGGTGCAGAAATACAGGGTACCCTGTGCCTGGCGCAGTTGCCGCAGGGTGATCTGCAGCTGCCGGGCAGCTTCTTCCACGGCCCACGCCGGGAACTCTGGTGCCGCGGCCATCAGACGAAACTCCCTGCGATGCGGGCCTGCTCTTCGGTGGGCACATAGCGTTCCCCCAGCCCTGCACGGTACAGTTCGGCCAGCGCTTCGCGCAGCAGGACAGCACGCTCCGGTTTGAGCACGCCGCCTGCGTGGGCTTGCTCGATTCGCAGCTGCACCACAAGGCTGATCGCCTTCCGGTGCAGAAAATAGGCTTTCAGGTCCGCAGGGTCGATGATATCCAGCCCCCTGTGCAGGTAATCACGGTAATATTCGTCGTTTTTTTCTTCCGGGATGCCATTGCACTGCAGATACTCCCGGATGCCCGCCTCGGCGGTCTTCATCTCCTCCTGGCTATAAAAGACAACGCCTTTTGCTGCCATATAATCAAATACCAGATCGATCATCATTTTTTGCTCCTCTCTGCCATCCGGGCCAGGATCTCCTGTGCCTCCCGGGTGGCGGCCACACGTTCAGTATAGTCATCGGAAATGGCACGGTCCAGGCAGCTGCGTAGGCTGTCGAACACTTTATCCCCTGCCAGTTCGTTCACCTTGTCTTCCAGCGCCTTCATGTTGCCGCCAAAGAAGGCTTCCTTCATGGGTGCTTCGCCCACCTGCCCTTCCAGTGCTGTGCACAGGTCTGTGGCATGGCCGTAGATCTGCTGGCGCTGGGCGGCAAGGGCACGTTCCTGGCTAATCTTGGCCAGCTCCCGGTTTGTGTACATGGTCGTGATACCCTCGTTCATTCCTCTGCCTTTCTCTGCATAGTTGGAGATCTCGCCATTCTTATCCGACTTGAACCAGGATGCCTGACGGGTGCCCACGGTATTGTAGACCATGTAGCCGCCCTTTGACGGCTCGGGCACGATGATCTCCCGGTTGAAGCTGCTGCAGTGCACCGTCTCATGGATGGCAGAGCGTTCCAGCTGGTTTTTGCTGGTGGCAAGCAGCTGGATCGAGCTTTTCCCTTCACTGTAGCGTAGCCGCCGGTCACCCCCTCGCCAAGGTCCTGCACCACCCGGATGCTGTCTGCGCCCTGGCTGACCCGGGCCGCATCCTTGGGCGAAAAGTAGGCCCCGTTCTCCTGTAGGATACTGGCGATGGTATTCTGGTGGATGACCTCGGCCTGCTGCTGCGGGCTGAGCTCCTGTACCTCTGTTGCCGGGGCAGGGGTGATTTCGGCTGCTGGGGCGGCGGGCGGTACTTCGCTGCCCTCGCCCAGCTGGACGCTCTCCAGGTTCCCGCCCGCAAGACCTTCGGTGCCTCCGGAGCCGGTCTGGCCTGTCTCGCCGCCTGTTTCGGGAGTGTTCATCTCATCGTTCTCGGCGCTGCCGCCGCTGATCTCGCTCATACAGTTCCTCCTTTCAGGTGGTTATGGTATGCGGTCACGATCTGTCGGCTCTCGCCCAGCGGCACCCCGGCTCCGGCCAGCATTTCGCCCAGCAGGCAGAGCTTTGTAGGTGCTGCCGCCGTGATGCGCAGCTGCTGCAGCATCTGTTCGATGTTCTCCGCAAGCACAGGGATGTTGTAGGGGTCGGCACGGATACGGGCCAGATGGTACTGCATCTGCCCTGCATCCAGCGGGGCCAGCAGGCCCTGCACGGCACTTTTCCTGCAGCGGAACCGGCTGCCGCACACAAGGCAGGCCGCCGTAAAGCTCCCGGATGTGCCGGGCTTTTCCGTCTGCAGGTGGAACACCCCGTGAGTGCCCCGCACCGTCATCAGGCATTCGCCGGGCCGGAAGGCGTGCAGGGCACGGCGCTGCAGCACCGAAAGGTCCATGACGCTGCCCATGCAGCCCCGGTCCTCGCCGGAATCCATGCCCAGACACAGCTTGACGGCGGTGTTGGCCATGACGGAATCCGGCATCAGGGAGGGCCGCTGGTCGCTGAGGACAAGGCCTGTGCCGCTGGCACGGATCTCGGCAAACATCTTGTCGAAGGCTAGGTTGGAGCGGGCCAGTGCGCTGTCCTCGGCGTCCGTTTTGCGGAACACGTTGTGGGCCTCTTCCAGCACGATGAGCCGCTGCAGCGCCGAAGACTCGGGCAGCCGCTGCAGGTAAGACTGGAAGCGGAACATCAGGATGTTCATGAGGAAGGCCGTGGCTTCCTCCGAGAAGTCGGCCAGTTCCAGAACCGTAGGCACCGTGAGCAGCTGCTTTGCCGTCATGCCAAAGGGGTCGGCGAACACGCGGCCCAACGCACCGCTGGTCATGGTCTCGGCGCGCAGTTCCAGCGCACCGGTCAGGTTCTGGCGCACCTCAGGCCCATAGCGGGCGTGGTGGGCGACATAGTCCTCCACCCCAGCCAGCACATCGGCAAAGGTTGGGAAGGGCTTTGCCGGGTCGGTGTAGGCCGCCATGCCGTACTCCCAGCCAAAGCGGTGGTAGGTCTGCTGCAGCAGGCCGCTGAACGCCTCCGGGATGGGGTGCTCTGCACCGGTGGAAGCCGTCAGCGCCAGCGTAACGGCGGCGGCGTGGTTCTCTATGAGCGTACCGTCTTCCGGGCGCAGCGGATTGATGCGCAGCAATGGGCCATCGGCACCGGAGGTATAGACCATAAGCGAAGGGATCTGCCCCAGCAGAGCGTTGTACTCCTTCTTGGCCGCTTCCAACACCACGAAGGGGGTCTGCTGCCGGGCCCACAGGTCCACCAGCAGGTTCTTCACCAGCGTGGTCTTGCCGGTGCAGCAGGCTCCGAACACCGCCGTGTGGCACAGCAGCGCCGAGAACGGGATCGCTGCCGGTGCGCCGCTGCCCAGCACGCGGCCCGCCGTGACGCCTGCCGCCGCGATGGGGCGCACCACCGGGAACAGCTCCCGGCAACCCTCGTCCTCCACAGGGTTCTGCACATAGAACCCCGGGCAGGCGCAGGTGGGCGGCACGCAGAAGGATGCCGCCGCTTCGGCGCTCTGAAGGCTTGCCACATAGACTGCGGCGGCGGTGCCGTCGGGCAGGCGTACCGCTGCGCGGGGGATGGCAAGGCAGGTCTCCGGATAGCGGAAATCCCCCTGCAGGTCAAAGCAGCGGATAGGCTCAAAGCCCGGCTGCTCTTCCCGCCCGGCAAGGCATGCGCGGATGATGCCGGCAAGCTGCAGATAGTCGGTGCGGCTGTCCGCACCAAAGCGGATCACCGCCTGCACAAGGCCGGTGCTGCGGGCCTTTTCCAGCAGCGTGATCTCCTCCTGCAGTGCATCCAGCGCCGCCGCCACATTCTGCACCGGCACCTCCACCGTGCGGCGGGAAGCGCTGCCGCACACCCGGGGAACGCCTTGCAGGGTTCAAGCTGCCGGGCAAGACGGCGGTCATCTTCCAGCAGGGCCTGAATGTCGGCATCCGCTGCGGGCAGGGCGATGAAGGCCGCGTAGCAGCGGTCCAGCCCTGACGAAGCCAGTGCTTCGGCCACGCCATCAGCGGTAAAGGTGCCCGGAACAGCCCCGAACAGCGGTAGCCACCGCTGAACCAGGACGCCTGCGGTCTGGTCTCGCACTCTGGCAAAAGCGACTGGAACAATGCTGCATTGTCGATGCTGCTGCCGTAGAAGGCGGCTGCACTGCCGTGATCCGTGCGGAACACGAACGCCGAGGCGGCACCGCTCTGGTGGGCGGCACGCAGCCACCGCGCCGCAGCCTTTTGCAGCAGGGCCTTGCCTGCTTCGGGCGGGCCGCTCATGCGGAAGCCGCACATCTGCGTCCAGCGGGAGATGTTGGGGAAAAACGCGCCTGCGTCCACCTGCATGGCGTCAGCATCGACCAGGCCGCGGTTTTGCTTGAGGGCAAGGATCTGGTCGGCCAGCGTCATGGCGCGGCGCAGTTCAGTGCTGTAGGGGTTCATGGCTTACCTCCTTCTTCTGCTGTTGGGAAATACGCTCCGGAATAAGATCCAGAAGCCGATCAGCATGATGAACAAGGGCATGTAGGCTGCGAGCAGTGCCAGCAGGAATGCCGCTACCACTCCGGAGCGGAACAGGTAGACCACCGTGCAGGCAAGGGCCGCAAGCAGCGCTGCCAGCAACCCCAGCGTCAGCCAGATGGCTGTGGCGCTGAGCTGCAGCCCGGGCTTCACCTCTGAGCCGGTGGTAAGGTTGTAGATGGACTTTACCACCCGGTGGCCGCCCTGTTCCTTTGCCCGGATACGCACCTCATCGCCGATCTGGATGCGCCCCAGGCAGTTGCCGTACAGGCAGAAGTCCGTCACCTCGCTGGGCACCTCGTCGGTGATGGGCTCGACCCGGACGGTGTATTCCAGCGTCTGGTGGGCGAACTGATACGGTTCCCTGCGCACCAGCGCATTGAACAGCTTGTGCGCCCGACTGTAAAACACAGCCTGATGGTCCAGTTCCAGAACGCGGCCGGTGCAGGTGATGCCGCCCCGGCCGTGCTGCATGAACACTGGCTCTGCCTGTGCCTGCGGCGGGCTGACAAGGGGCGAAAGCGGTAGGCTCACCCGGGGGGAGAGGCGGCAGGTGCCGTATCCTGCACCAGAACGCTGTGGCAAAAGGGGCAGTGGGTCTTGGCATCGCCGAAGAAGAACTCCGAACGGCAGTCCGGGTTTGGACATCGTTTCATCGTGCCTTCTCCTTTCAGCCAAACAGCTTGCCGGTGGCAATGTACTCCTGCACACTGTCCGCCCACAGCCGGGACACCGACTGCATCTTGGTCAGGCTTGTGACGGGCGAATCCCAGCAGACCCAGTGGTTGCCGTTCGCATCGCTCCAGCGGTGGGTACTGTGGCCGTCGCTGGGGCGACCACACAGGCTGGGCATCCGCAGGATGTACGCGCGCCAGGTGTATGCGTGAAGGGTGCCATCGTATACCCACTTGTAGTTGAACTGATATTCACGGTCCGTTCGGCCATGTGCATCGTTGGCAAAGTAGATCATGGGGCCAGTCTCACCGTGGGGGTCACGCCGGGCCGTTGCTGCCGAAGCCGCTGCCTGCTCCGGGTGCCGGTTGTTTTGATAGATCAAATACCCAACTCTGCCCGCAGCCACCACAAAGATTGCCAAAAGCACCCAGCCAATAAGTTCTTCCATAAAGTCTTCCTCCCAAAGTAACTTCAATAAAGATAGGTCAGGCTCCGCAGAAATACCTTCATGTCGGTATAATCTAGAAACTTCAGCGTTCCGGCCTTCAGCCAGCTTTTCAGAAGCCGGGAGGCTACCGGGCAGCTGCAGGTGAGCCCTTTGTCGATGAAAAGTGCATAGCCCACCTGCTCCTTCTCGAAGCCGATCCGCCCAGAGGGGCGACTGAACGAGGAAGGAAAGATGCACCTCTCATAGACATGGCACCGATCATCATTTAGGGACTGCTTGAGCATCTCGTACTGTGCATCGGTCCCCAAAACGAATTCCTTCATAGGCATTTCTCCTTTCTGGCTGCACATTTGCTGTGCTTCGGTCCCAGTATAAAATTTAGCCCGGCTGCTTTGAACTAACCGCTGGTTTACACCGCACAAAAAAGAAAAGCGGCCTGCAGACAGGTTGGCCACCCTGTCTGCAGGCCGCTGTGCTCAAAGCCGCCATAAGGCGCTTTGCGATCATCTCCTTTCGTTATTATCTGTCAGACGAATGACCAAGCGAGTTCCGACACCAGATGCCCGTCATGGATCAGCATATTGAGCTGCCTTCCATCCTCGCGAGGCCAGATGGCCTTCTAATCCTATTCGATCAGAACATCGGCTCTTTCCCCATTCTCCAGAAGCAGAGTCACCTTCTGCCAGCTCTCTGACGGGTCACCCTGCCGTTCGTCTCCATGGTGGAAGCCGCCACCGGGCAAGCTCGTCTGCTGCTCGCCGCCGTGGAAGCCACCGCCGGGCAGGCTCGACTGCTGCTCGCCGCCGTGGAAGCCACCGCCGGGCAAGCTCGTCTGCTGCTCGCCGCCGTGGAAGCCACCGCCGGGCAGGCTCGACTGCTGCTCGCCGCCGTGGAAGCCGCCGCCGGGCAGGCTCGACTGCTGCTCGCCGCCGTGGAAGCCGCCACCGGGCAAGCTCGTCTGCTGCTCGCCGCCATGGAAGCCGCCGCCGGGCAGGCTCGACTGCTGCTCGCCGCCGTGGAAGCCGCCACCGGGCAAGCTCGTCTGCTGCTCGCCGCCATGGAAGCCGCCGCCGGGCAGGCTCGACTGCTGCTCGCCGCCACGGAAGCCGCCGCCGGGCATGCTCGACTGCTGCTCGCCGCCGTGGAAGCCGCCGCCGGGCAGGCTCGTCTGCTGCTCGCCGCCGTGGAAGCCGCCACCGGGCAAGCTCGTCTGCTGCTCGCCGCCGTGGAAGCCGCCACCAGGCAGCTGGTTACGGGCGTTCATAGTTTCGTTCTTCATCTTCGCTTCCTCATGGATGTTGTGGGTGTGGATGCGGACCATTTCTGCGTTTGCCATAGGGCAAAGACCTCCGTTTTGTGTGACCACTGGGCTTGGCACCCCGGGTTGGGTGCCAGACCGGCGGAGGTGTATCTTTCAGCATAAGACTTGTGAAGCCTTATGTTGTTTGTATTATAAGCCTCCTGCGCCGGGAAAGGAATCAACCGCTGGTTTACAGGGCTTTTTTCCAGCCACCGGTTTGCGGCACAAAAAGCTCTCAGGTGTCGAAGCGGATGGTGCGGGTGTCCAGCCCTGCCCAGTCCACCTGCAGGTGGCGCAGGTCGCCGGTGCCGCCGCACATCTTGCATGGCTCTGCACCGAACTCGGGCCGATCCGGGTGCTGGGGCACCCAGAGCGTCTCGTCCATGTAGGCAAAGCACCCGGCGTCCCCGCCCAGCACCTGATCGAACAACTGGATGCCCAGCTGTTCCTTGAGGTCCGGGGCAAGGCGGATCCACACAAAGTTGCGGTCTTTCACCGCGTCCAGCATCGTGTTGAAGGGGCTGCCGGGAGCCTCGTGGTACAGCAGGAGCATCAGAGCCAGATACCCCTTTGTGGCGTTCATCCGCTCGGTGGCGAAGATGGGGCAGGCCGAGGAGTCCACGTCGTTCTGGTAGCCGTGTTCGTATTGCTCGAACCGGCTGCGCAGCAAACAGCGCGGGCAGCTGGCCGTCACACCGGGGTAGAGGAAGATCAGCTCCGCAGCCGCACCATGTGCGTACATCATGGCTGCCAGATACGGCATGCCGTACTTCAGCGCCAGCATGGAAGAGCGTTTCTGGGCTGCGAAGTTATCAGTGCAGCCAAGGATCAGGTAATCGGTAACTTTGCGACCGGGGAAGCGGTCGAGGTATGCCTTGAACGCTTCATCACTCATGGCATCGTCCAGCGCACGCGGGATGCAGAGCACCTGTGCGTCCGGGTTGATATCGCGGATGCGGTCGCGGATTACCTCGACCTTTTGCGGCCCATCTCGGAGATGAATACGGCCTGCGTCGCTACGTTGGAGGGGCTGACGATGTCCGGGTCCATGAGGATGAAGTTGCGCAAGCCCGAGCGGGCGCAGTTTTCCAAGAAACTGCGTGCCCCGCCCACGCCAATGCAGACCACCACTTTCTGCTCCAGCACCTTCTGGGGGTAGAGCGAACGCACCTTGCCGAAGTAATCCGGGGTCTCGGCAGGCTGTGCGGGGGCCTTGGCTACAGGGGCTTCGGCAGGCGTTTCAGGCTGCTCCTGTGCTTCCAGCGAAGCGCGGTATGCGTCCATCTCCGCCACAGAGTATTCCCTGTGCCACGGGGCAAACGTGCACAGCGCATAGCGGCTGCCGCTTTCCGCCCGCAGCACATGATCCAGATCCACGGTCAGAGTATCGCCCTTGAGGTGCACGATGTAGAAATACAGCGTGAACAGCCCCTTGCGGGCAGGCCGAAGGATGGGCAGGTAGAAGAAGTCCTGCTCAAAGAAGCGCAGATGGATCAGCGCCGTGGAAATATCGTGGTAGGAGGGGCGGATGCAGCCGCGGGGGTGGCTGTGGTAGATGCCGGTAACGCGGTAGCCTTTCTCGGCCCAGTCGTGGAACACCTTTGTCATGGAATCCACATCGTAGTAGAAGGTGCCCGGCGTGTTGCGGGAGAGGGCATCGAAGTGGCACAGGTCCACCAGCGCCATATCCCCGGTGCTGCCCATCATGCCGCCGGTCTCGGGGGCGTAGCGGCCCACATTGCTTCGGAAGTCCGCCAGCACCTGGCGGGAAAAGCGGACCGTAGGCTCCGCCGGTTTTTCCGGGCAGGGCAGCTGGTTCTGGCTCTCCCGCACGGGGTCGCTTGCCAGCTGGCGGGTCAGACGGTCGGCAGAGCTGCACGCAAGGCTGCGCACCGCGGCAGCACCGGCTTCAATGTTTGCAAAGAACTCGTTACGCATGGTATTCTCCTCTCTCTTAAGCAAGATCGAACTGGATCTTGCGCAGTGAACCGCTGAGGGCTGCCGACTTCCCGGCCAGAACCTCCTGCGGGTGGCTCAGTTGCAGGTGCAGCAGCTGCCGGCCCACCGATGCCCGGACGTTCCCGGCGCGGGTGCGGGCACCGTAAGCCGTATTGAAGTCAAGGAACTCGTTGAGCAGTGCCGGGTCGATGGAGCGCAGCTTGATGTCGTAATTCGCCAGCTCCTGACGAATAAACTTGATCACGATGCGCGCATTGGCCTCGGGGCTAAGCTCCTGGTAGACGATGTAGTTGGCGATCTTGCCGCTGATCTCGGGCCGGTGGCAGTATTTGGTGAAGGCATCGCGGCAGGTCTCGGTGCGCTCGAAGTCACCGGCTGCCCGGTACTTGTCCATGGGGATGGGGAGATTTGAGGTGAAGATCAGGATGCAGCGGCTGAGGTCGATGGCGGGGAATTGTCCGCCATGCCTAGCTTGCCGGTGTCAATGGCCTCCATGAGCCCTTCCACCACCTTGGGGTCGCTCTTCTCGATCTCGTCGATGACGATGATCTGGTAGGGGTTCTGCCGCACGGGGTCCAGCACTGTGGGCTGGCCGTGGCCGACGTAGCCCGGAGGCGCGCCGAAAAAGCGGTTCACGGTGTGGGAGCTTGCAAACTCGCTGCCCGCAACCTCGATGCAGCCGTACTCGGTGCCGTAGATCCCGGTCAGTATCTTCGCAAGCGACTTTGCGGTCTCTGATTTGCCTGTTGCTGTGGGGCCAAGCAGCATCACGGTGAGGATCTTCTCCTTCTTGTGCATCTTGTGCACCGCCACCAGCTCCGCGATGTCGTTCAGGGCATCATCCTGCCCAAAGACATGCTTCTTGAGCGGACCGCTGATCTTTTCCGGGTCCACAAGTTGGGGCTGCTCCCGCTTTTCCCGCTGCTCCAGCACCGCCGCCATGTCCACCACATCGTCCTCCGAAGGCGTTTCCTCTGCCACAGGGGGTGTTGCCTGCGCTCTGTCAGGCTCCGCACCAGCGGAAGGGGCCGCTGCACCAAACAGGGGCTGCAGCGCATACAGGAACTCGACCATATCCTGCATGCAGACAAAGCGTACCTCGCCCTGCTCCAGCAGGCTACAGAACTTTGCATCCTGCACCGTGGTCTTGATGCCGTAGTCGATGTAGAGGATATAGACGCTGCTGTTCTTTTCAAAGCCCAGCCGTGCCGTGCCCGGCGTGCAGCCGGGGGCAGCACGCAGTGCTCAAACACATGGCAGCGGCCATCGGCCAGCAGTGCTTCCAGCCAGTCGAACTGTGCGGCCGTGCCAAAGACAAATTCTTTCATTGCTAAGCTCCTTTCAGCCGAAGAAGGCACCGATCAGTGCCAGAACGATTGCAATGGCGGCCACCCAGCACACCACGGTGGCCACCGAGTAAGCCACCGGGAGAATGAAGAACCCTCCGATCAGGAATGCGCAGGACACGCCAATGCTGCCCGAGATGGTGCGGCAGGTGCAGATCTTCCATGCGGCCACGCCGATGTAGACCAGTACCAGCGCAATGGTGGTGAACTCAATGAAGCTGCTCATAAAGCATCCTCCTTTCAGGCTGCATCGCGCTCGCCGTCAAAGCGGCGGGCAGGCACTGCTTCCAGCAGCTCGTCGGCGGCTTTTGCTGCACCCAGCTCATACCGGCACACATACTCGATCTGTGCAGGCAGACGCTGGAACAGTTTGTTCAGCAAAAAGTTGCTGTGGTCCGCACGGGAAGTGTAGAGCTGGCCGAGGGTGATGCTGTGGGTCATGCAGGTGTCTTCATCGCAGACCAGACGGCCGTTCGCTTCAAAGAAGTGGTAGACCGTGGCTGCGTATTTCTTCATGCTGAGCAGGTAGGCGATCTCCTTGCTGCCAGCAGGCTGGTAGTAGAAGTTGTGTGCGCCAACATACCGCACCGGTCTGCCGGGTCTCTTTGCCAGCGGTGCACGCACGGTGACACAGAGGATGCGGTCTTTATCCTTCTTGCAATTGATGTTTTTCATGGTGGTTCCTCCTTGCGTTTCCAGCTTGTATGCGGCTTTGTTTCGGCTGTCTTGCGACCCCGCCGTGATCATGGTCAAAGTATACTGCCGATGCCAAAAAAGCACTATATACCAGCGGTTAACCCCGTGCAAAGCACTCTGCAACGCAAAAAACGCCGCAGGCATGAAACCTGCGGCGTTCAATAGAAGATCATAATAAAAAACGACGGGCTGATCCCCGTCTGCGGCCTCCCTTGCGGACTGCCGGTAAGTACAGATCAGCTCGTCGAGCGTGCAGCCGTACAGCTCCCGCAGGAACACCATGTGCGACAGAGTTGGCAGTTTTTTGCCGCTCTCCCACATGCTGATGCTCACCCGGGAAGCCGGGTCGCCTCCATCCGTCAGAATGCCCGAGAGCCCTTCCTGCGTCAGGTGGTTGGCGTTGCGGTACTGCTTCAGCCTTGCGCCAGTTGCAGCAGGGTCCACCCCCATAAGCCATGCGGTTGCATAATTCACGGTAAGTTTGTTTTCCATGATCTTTCCTCCTGATCGTTTTTGACGTGTGAGCCTTGCGGCTCCGAAAAAAAAAATTCACGCTGCGATCAATGGAAGGATCAACCCTGTTCAACTACCTGTAGTCTAGCAGATACAAGATGCCCTTGTCAAGAAAAAAACAGACCCTGTAAACTAGTGGTTTACAGAGCCTGCTTCTGGTTCTTGGAATATGCAATCAGAAAAATCTCGAAAGCAGTTTGAACGACATTGAAGATATCATTTCCATAAGATAAGAAAAGAACTTATAAAATAAGAGGACACAGCTATAGCAAGAACCAAAGGCAGTAAGAACGGAACACATTCAACGAAATCAAAGGACAATTATTCAGAACGGATTGCAACAAAAAGGGCAAAGAAAGAGCAGGTTACTGATATGTACCCCCAATACTGGGTGTCCAGTATTGGGGGTACATATCACAGAGCACATGATACGCTGGCCGTTTTGTTTGCCACCATTGCGGCAGATCCTGGTTTCTGCCGCAAATTGCATCAGATCCCGCCGTTTGCTCAATGAGTATTTCCCGCCGTCCCGTTATACTGGGAGGGAAATGGAATGAAACGATGGAGGAACAGACCATGAAATACGGTGTCATCGATGTGGGTGGCGGCCTGCGGGGCATTTACGGCGCTGGCGTGCTGGACCGCTGCTTGGAGGAGAACCTCCGCTTCGATCTCTGCATCGGCGTTTCGGCGGGCAGCGCCAATATGGCGTCCTATCTGGCAGGCCAGCATGGGCGGAACAAGCCCTTTTACGATGAATACTCCTTCCGCAGGGAATACATGAGCGTGCACAACCTCATCCGCAAGCACTCCTATCTCGATCTGGACTATGTCTACGGCACCCTCAGCAATGCAGACGGCGAGAATCCGCTGGATTACGCGGCGCTTGCCCGCAGCCCGGCAGAGCTCTGCGTGGTGGCCGCTAATGCACAGAACGGCGAGGCGCAGTATTTCACCAAGGCAGACCTCCACCCGGACGACTACCGCATCCTCATGGCGTCCTGCTGCATCCCGGTCATCGACCAGCCCTGCGTCATCGACGGCGTGCCTTATTTTGATGGCGGCTTGGCCGACCCCGTCCCGCTGGAATGGGCCTTTGCCCACGGCTGCGACCGGGTGGCTCTCATCCTGACCAAGCCCATCGGGCAGGTGAGTAGTGATGCCCGGGACAAGCATCTGGCACACCTGCTGCAGTCACATTACCCCGCTGCAGCCGAGGGGCTGCGCCGCCGGGTAGGGCGGTACAACACGGCTGTCCAGCGGGCGCGGGAGCTGGAGCGACAGGGCCTTGTCTGCATCATCGCCCCGGACAGCACCGAGGGAATGTCCACCCTGACCAAGAACCGCGCCGGCCTTGAAAAATGTACGCCAAAGGCAAACAGGACGCCGAAGCGCTGGTGCGTTGGATGCAAAACACCAAACAAGATGAATCGGTGGGCACCTAGAGATGAAACCCGTTCACTTCCCTTGACAATATCCGCCCCGGACATTATAATATAATATATACATACAGACAAAGGAGCCTAGAGCAGTATCGCTCTGGGCTTTTTTTGCATTTTGTTGTTCTGCTGCGGACAGATAGAGGGGGTCCGCAGCAGAGGATAGGAAACATCAGTCGGCCCGCCGCAGCGGAAATTTCGGCGTCCTCTATAACAACGACACGATGCAGATACAGTTGGAAAAAATCTTGATCGTCTGAGGAGGGGTTCCGTCATGCTTCATCTTCGAAAAATTGCACTTTTCCTCGCCGTCGTGTTTTGCATCTCGCTGGCGGGGTGTTCTGCGGATGCGCCGCAGTCGAAAGCGGCTGGGTCGATCGACCAAACGGCGGTCTACCGCCAGAATTCCGCTTCCCAGCAAACACAGAACCTCGCCAAACTCTGCAAGGTGTGGGGATATGCAAAATATTACCACCCGGCTTTTTTGCTGGGCACCTCCGATTGGGATGCTGAACTTCTGAGCCTTCTGTCCAAAGTATCCGCTTGTGAGACGAGCGACGACGTGAATGCTCTGCTTCACGAATGGTTCACGAGCCTCGGTGAGATCGACTACAAAGCCCGCATTCCCAAAGCAGCTTCCGGCAGCGATGCGAGCGTTTCGGAAGCGGACCTTTCATGGACGGCAGATGCAGATTATCTGGGAGAAGCACTGGTAGGTGACCTCGCCAAACTGCCGACAATGCTTCCCACAAACCTTGACCGGACCCATGCGCCCGTCTTCTTTGATTCGCTGGGGGTTCCGGATTTTTCCAACGAACCTGAACACGGGTCGGACTACACCGACCCGGACTTCCGGCTGCTGGGGCTGTTCCGGCTTTGGAATGCGCTGGACTACTATGCCCCTTACCTGCATTTGCTCGACTGCGATTGGGATGCCGTCCTTCTGGAAGCCATTCCAACGATGTTGGATGGCACCGACCGGGAAAGCTACGAAGCTGCCCTTGCGTCCGTTACGGGAGAACTTCAGGATGCACATGTCTGGTGGAGCAGTACGGTGGAGGGCACAAAGCTTTCGTACCGCGCCAACCCCGGCGGCTACTATCTTCCCGTTCCTGTTTCCGATGTGGGTGGTCAGTTGGTCGTGACCGGCACGGCGGACAACTGTCCCTTGGAAAAAGGCGATGTTCTGGTTTCCATCGACGGGGAAACCATCGACGAGTTAGCTGCCGAAAAGAAGCCTTATTATTCTCTGCCCAGAGAGGACATGCTTCTGACAAATGCGTGGCGGGCCATTGTGAATTCTGAGACAGAAACGATGGAGGTCGTCGTTCAGCGCGGAGGTGAGGAGTGCTCCTTTTCCGTGACCGGCTCGGAGCATTCCGTCTCCCACACGAAAAGTGTTTTGAACGGCTTGGATGCTTTTCAAGTCGTTGGTGGCAATATCGGTGTGCTCAACCCCGGCGTCCTCGAATCGGAAACAGAGCTTTGCAACGCCATGGAAGAGCTGCGGAACACGGATGCACTCATCATCGATCTGCGGCAGTATTCCGAGGTCATGGGGCTCTATTTCTATATCCCGACCAGTTACCAGCCCGCCATTGTTGTGGCAAAACCAAATGCCGCCGCTCCCGGAACTTTTACGAAGGACCCCATCTCCTGTGGTTACGACTCCAGCCTTTTGACCTACTCGCAGAGTTATTATCCCTATGAAAAACCGGTTGTAATCCTTATGGATAAAAATTCCGTCAGCCGAAGTGAATATCTGATCACCATTCTCAAACGGGCGGACAATGTGACGGTCATAGGGGAAGCTTCGACCGGTGCCGACGGCAATGTTGCCTTTCTGCCCCTCCCCGGCGAACTTCAATTGCAGTTCACTTCCTTCGGTATTTATGAAATGGACGGTACTCAGACGCAGTGCACCGGCATCCAGCCTGATGTTGCGGTGCACTACACTGCTGAGAGAATCCGCGAAGGCCGCGATGAGATCATGGAAGCGGCACTCGACCGGTTGCGCCGTTCCTAAAAGATCTCACATAAAAAGGCACCCTGCCGGGCGTGTTCCGGTCAGGATGCCTTTGCAGTTTTTGCTTTGTTTTTCAGAGCTGCTGTTCCACGAAATCGCCGATGTCCGCAAAGACTTCCAGCTTGTTCGTCTCCACCAGAAGCTCATGGCGGGCGCCGGGGTAGAACTTGACCCGGACGTTCCGCATCCCGGCGTTCTTCATGCTTTCCACGGCCCGCTTGACGCCCGCGCTCCGCTCGCCCACGGGGTCCGCGTCCCCGGCGAGGAAGAGCACCGGCAGGTTCTTCGGCATCCGGTCGAGGAAGGCTGGGTCGTGCAGGCGCAGGATGCCGCTGAACATACTGTAATAGGCGTTCAGCGTAAAGGTGAAGGTGCAGCGCTCCTCCGCCAGATACTTGTCCACCTCAGCCTGATCGCGGTTGAGCCAGTCGTGGGTGGTGCGGCCCTCCAGCCCCTTGTTGTAGCCGAGGAAGGAGAGCTTCGCCACCAGCTTGCTGCGGTGCTGCCAGCCGAAAAAGACGGCCAGCACCCGGCAGACGGCCCGCGCGAAGGTGACCAGCGCCTTGGGCTGGAAGCCGGTGCCCATGATGATGGCACCGTCCAGCTCCCGGCCATACTCGCACAGATATTGCCGGGCGTAGAACGAGCCCATGCTGTGTCCCAGCAGGAAATACGGCACGCCGGGGTAGAGCTGCTTTGTCAGCTTGGTCACGGAGTGAAGGTCCTCCAGCACGGCGCGGTTGCCGTCCGGCTCGGCGAAATAGCCGTAGTCGGCCTTGGTGCGGATGGAACCGCCGTGGCCCAGATGATCGTTGCCGGTCACAAGGATGCCCCGCTGGGCCAGCGATTCGGCCAGCGGTTTGTAACGGTCAATGAATTCCACCATCCCGTGTGAAAGCTGCAAAATAGCGCGCACTTCCCCCTCCGGCACGCAGCGGAACGCATGAAGCGTCCGCCCCGGCACCGTAGAGGGCAGTGTCAGGTCGATCATCTGGCTCATAGAGTCTCTCCTTTTATTACAGGGCTTCGATCTTTTTGCGGCACTCCGAGCAGATGCAGTAACCCGCAAACTGCACGGCATTGGGGTCCACTTCGCCGCAGAAGTCGCAGCTCCCCGCGGCGCGGTACTTTTTGAGGATGATCTGATCACCCTCCACGAAGATTTCGAGCTTCGAATCTGTCTCCAGCTTCATGCTGGTCCGAAGCTCCTTTGGCAGGACGATACGCCCAAGGTTGTCGATTCCGCGTACGATTCCGGTACTTTTCATATGATGTGCTTCTCCTTTGATGTGCTTCTCCTTTATTTACGACGCAGGGGTTCCTCATTTTCCATCTTTTTCCGGGCCACAATGCCCGGCGTTGATCCGCCACAGGAAAATTGTACCAGCGTCGTACGCCCAGTATACAAAATCCATCCCGCTTCGTCAATGATTGCGGTCGGTTTCGACAAAAACTTCTTCCTTTTCTTGGGAAAGCCACCAGTATTCCCGGTCTCGCGCTGCCGCTGGGCAGAACAAACGCTCTTTCAGGCAGTTTTATGTGGAATTGGGCTGAATCGGCCGCGCTGTTCTTCCCGACTGCCCCAGTGCATTTGAGTCCATGCGCCGTTTTCCTCCGGGAGGAAAACATACCAGTAAACCATTTTTTCCTCGCCCGGCCTGATCTCCACGGACGCGGCATCGACTGCCGCCACGATCGGCCTCCAGATGCGCTCATTCTTGTCTGTTTCGACCCATGCACCCAGCGCGTCTTCGGCTTCACCCGCCAACAGCCGGTTTGCGTCCATGCCGTCCGTTGCATTGCTGGGCGTGACCGAGCCGAGCTCTGCCAGCGTGTGCTTCAGCTGCGCCTTGTGAGCCGTCTGGTTCTCAGCGTGGGTCTGGATCACGATCAGAGTGCCCGGCTTCCCTTGGCACTGAACCGAAACGCTGCGGTGATTCCAGACCTCATAAACCAGCGCCAGCGCATCCCCGATGACCTCCGGTTCAGGTTCCGGCTCCGGCTCTGGTTCGGGCTCTGGTTCCGGTTCCGGGGCGGGGTCCTGCTTCGGGGAATCGTCCGTTACCGTATCCGCCGGCGGCAGGATGGGCGGCGGCACCGCGATTTCGCTGCCGCTGCACCCGGCCAGCAGCACCGCAAGACAGAACAGAACGGCTATCCGGCCGAGGCGCTTGCGAAAATCCGGTCGTTCCATCGTCTCATACTGCCTCCTTGCTCGAAAATGCGTCAAAATGTGTCGTTTTTATTGCACCGGGTTTCGGTGAGTTTGTCAACCGTTTTCCGCATTTTCGTGTCCAATCTTTTTCCTGCGATTTTGTGAAAATTGCCGGATGCGTTCCATCTGCCGACGGAGCGCACCAAATGCCCTTGTATGCAGGAAAAAAATGCGGTATACTATGTCTGTATAGCGCTTGCGAAAAGTGCACCTTTCTGCAATTTTTGAGGAGCATAAACCATGAAGAAAACAAAACGGATCGTTGCTTTTGCGCTGGCGGCAGTTCTGGCACTGTTGGTGCTGGCCGGCTGCAAGAGCACATTGACGTCCATTGCACACAAATTGACCGGCTCGTCGGACGAGGTGCAGGAGGAGGACACGACCCAGTGGGCCGTCCTCAGCAGTGACCCGCTGATGATCGATGGCATCACCGACACCTCGGCCAAGTATGCCACGGCGATGGCCAACGGCTCGCTGAACATCGTGTTCAACGGGGTATGGAGCCGCCAGACCGACTACTTCACCGCCCCGAACGGGATGATCTCAGTCTACGGCTGCGGTACCGCCGAGGGTGTCCAGAAGTTCAAAATCTCGCTGTGGAAAAAGGTCGATGGCGGCGCAGAGTATGTGGACAACACCACCTTCTACTTCGTCACCGACGGCCAGAACTACCACTGCGACATCGGCAACCTCGACCCCAATGCCAGCTACCGACTGACCATCTCTTATGATTCCAGCAAGTATTACCTCTATGGTCTGCTCAAGGTGGAGGGAATCGGCTGATGAATACCCAAACCAAACATTCTCTGATGCTGATGCTCTGCGCCTTTATCTGGGGCACGGCCTTCGTGGCCCAGAGCGCGGGTTCCGGCATGGGAGCCTATTCGTTTCTGGCCGGGCGGAGCTGGCTGGCCGTGATCGTGTTGCTGCCCACGGTGCGGGCGTTCGACGCCGTGCACCGCAAGCAGGGCGTTCCCTTCAGCGGGCCCGCCACCAACGCCGAGCGCAAAACGCTTTTGATCGCGGGTCTGATCTGCGGCACCCTTCTGTTTGCGGCCAGCGCGGCCCAGCAGATCGGCATCACCATCAACCCCTCCACCGCAAAGGCGGGCTTCCTGACGGCGATGTACGTTGTTCTGGTGCCGGTGTTCGGGCTTTTTCTGGGCCGGCGGGGGAACGTGCAGCTCTGGCTGAGTATGGTCATCTCGGTGGGCGGGCTATACCTGCTCTGTATGAAGAACGGCTTTGGCGGCATTGAGTCGAGCGACTGGATCCTGCTGAGCTGCGCCGTGCTGTTCAGTTTTCAGATCATGGCGGTGGATCATTTTTCGCCCCTCGTGGACGGCGTGCGGCTGAGTCTGCTGCAATTTTTTGTCGTGGCTGTGGAGAGCACCGCAGCGGCGTTCCTCTTTGAGACACCTGCGCTGGCCGAGTTCGGGGCCAACTGGCTGCCGCTCATCTACTGCGGCGTGCTGTCCAGCGGCGTGGCCTATACGTTACAGATTCTGGGCCAGAAGGAGCTGAACCCCGCCATTGCCAGCCTCATCATGTGTCTGGAAAGTGTGTTCAGCGCCCTCGGCGGCTGGCTGATCCTGCACCAGCGCCTCTCTGTGCGGGAGGGCTTCGGCTGCGTGCTGATCTTCGCGGCTGTGGTGCTGGCCCAGCTGCCGGTGGAGGAGTGGCGGAAATGCCGGGCCGGAAACCGGAAGTGACCCTGCGCACCGCGGGCGGCATCAACTACGAGGCCGCCCGCCGGAGGGTGAAGAACCTGAACATCCGCGTCCGGCTGGACGGCACCGTGGCCGTCAGCATCCCGCTGGGGTGCAGCTGGGCGGACGCTGACCGCTTGGTTTTGGAGCGGCGGGAGTGGATCGAGCGCTCGAAAGCCGAGCTTACTGCCCGGCAAGCCAAGATGTACCGTCAGCCCCTGCCCGAAAAAGCGGAGGCGCTGGCCCATTTCACCCGGATGAGCGACGAGGTCTACCCGGCCTTTGCTGCCGTGCTGGGCGGGCAGAAGCCTACCATCAAGGTGCGGGATATGACGAGCCGCTGGGGGTCTGCGTGCCCGCAAAGCGGCAGATCACCTTTGCGCTCCAGCTTTATAATATGCCCGCTGCGGCGCAGATCTATGTGGTAGTACATGAGTACTGCCATTTTCTTGTGCCCAATCACAGCATGGCCTTCTGGGCGCAGGTGGAGCGCATTCTGCCGGATTGGAAAGCGCGGCGGATGTTATTAAAATAGCCCTCTCAGGCGCTTCGCGCCAGCTCCTCTAGAGTGGGAGATTTTGACAGATCGGGAACGTATAAAAGAAGCGCCCTGTGGGCAAGGGCGGATAGTACAGGAGTGGAAAAACTGTGTCGAATGAAAAGAACACCGGCGACAAATATTCAAAGCTGGCCGGAAATACCATCATCTTTGCGATCTCAAGCTTTTCGTCAAAGCTGCTGACGCTGCTGGTCCAGCCGTTTCTGACCTATGCAATGGCCGAGATCGCCGACCTTGGCCTGTCCAAGATCCTGAGCCAGTACGCAAACCTGCTCATCCCCTTTGTGTCGATGGGAATGTCCAATGCCATCATCCGCTTTGGTCTGGACAAGGGCAACAGTGAAAAACAGGTATTCACCAACGGTCTGCTGACCATCCTCGGCGGCTTCGGCATCTTGGTGCTCTGCTGGCCGGTGGCGCAGTTCCTGCCCGATATGGCGCAGTACGGAATGCTCATCTACATCTACGTTCTGATGAGCTGTCTGCGCACCCTCTGCACCCAGTTCGTGCGCAGCCGCCAGTGGAACAAGCTGGTGGCCGTGGACGGCGTGCTCTGCACCGTGGCGACCATGGCATTTTATGTGCTGTATCTGCTGGGCTTCAAGTGGGGCGCCAACGGCTACCTGCTGGCTATCATCAGCGGCGACTTCGTCAGCGTGCTCTTCCTCAGCTTCACCGGCAAGCTCTGGAACTTTGTGGAGTTCAAGGGCATCAACCGCGACCTGTGGAAGCAGATGCTCCGCTTCTCGCTGCCCATGATCCCGGCTCAGATCAGCTTCTGGGTCATCAATGCATCCGACCTGTTCTTCGTGCGGGAGATGTGCAATGGCCTCGACGGCAACAATGGCGAGGCGTGGAGCGGCTTGCTCTCCACCGGCTACTTCCTGCCCACCATTTTGACCACGCTGGGCCTGATCTTCTACGACGCATGGCAGCTTTCCGCCGTAACGGAGGAGGACGGCCGCGCCAAGTTCTTCACCAAGATCTTCCGCACCTATTCCAGCGTGCTGTTCTGCTGTGCGGCGGGCATCATCTGGCTCTGCCGCCCGGTCATGCACATCATGAAATCGAATTACTACTATGCGTGGCACTTTGTGCCCTTCCTGACGCTGGCGTCCACCTGCAGCTGCTTCAACCAGTTCCTGAACAGCGTCTACGTCGTCAACAAGAAGTCCAGCCACAGCCTGTGGACGATGCTCTCCGGCGCGGTGAGCAACTGCATCATGAACTATTTCTTCATCAAGTGGTGGGGCCCTATCGGTGCGACCTTCGCATCCTTCCTCGGCCTTGGGCTGGTGTTCACCCTTCGTGCGCTGGACGCCCACAAGATGATCGGCATGTCCATCCATCCCGCGCGGGTGGCGGTCAACCTTGGGGCGCTGATGTGTGAAGCCTTCGTCCTGCTGGCAGGGGTGCCCCTCTACGGCCTGTGGACCGGCCTCATCACCGCCGCCATCATCCTGTACAATTTCGCCGGTGTCTGGGCTATGGCCCGCCTCCTCCTGCCGAAAATTTTCGGCCAGCGCGGCAAGGCGCTGGTCAATGCCGTGGATGGCTGGGCGAAACCGAAAAAGGCGTAAAAGCGTATATAAAAATCAGGAAAGGCGTCTGCCGTGCTGGCAGACGCCTTTCGTGTTATCCGATAAAATAGAGGCTCACAACATTTTTTCCAACCGCTCGCGGATGGCTTGGATGAAGCCGATGCTGTCCACGGGGGTGGGGGTGATGCCCTCGGCGAGGCCGCAGAGGTCCTTGGTCATGATGCCGTCGTTCAGGGTCTGGAGGCTGGCGGCTTCCAGCGCCTCACCGAAGCGGACGAGGTCGGGCAGGGCGTCCAGCTCACCGCGCTTTTTCAGCGCACCGCTCCATGCGAAGATGGTGGCCATGGGGTTGGTGGAGGTGGATTCGCCCTTGAGGTACTTGTAGTAGTGGCGGGTGACGGTGCCGTGGGCAGCCTCGTACTCGTAGTTGCCATCGGGGCTGACGAGGACAGAGGTCATCATGGCGAGAGAACCGAATGCGGTGCTGACCATGTCGGACATGACGTCGCCGTCGTAGTTCTTGCAAGCCCAGATGAAGCCGCCCTTGCTGCGGATGACGCGGGCCACGATGTCGTCGATGAGGCTGTAGAAGTATTCGATGCCGGCGGCCTCGAACTTGGCCTTGTACTCGGTGTCATACACCTCTTGGAATGTCCTTGAAGGTGTGATCGTATTTCTTGGAGATGGTGTCCTTGGCGCCGAACCAGAGGTCCTGCTTTTTATCCAGTGCGTAGTTGAAGCAGCTGCGGGCAAAGCTGCGGATGGAAGTGTCCTTGTTGTAGGAGCCTTGGAGCACGCCGCCGCACTCGAAGTCGTAGACCGTGGCGGTCTGCTGGGAGCCGTCCGCGCCGGTGAAGCGCAGCTCCGCCTTGCCGGGGCCGGGGATGCGGAACTCGGTGGCCTTGTACACGTCGCCGTAGGCGTGGCGGGCAATGGTGATGGGCTTTTTCCAGAACTTGACGGCGGGCTTGATGCTGTCGATCATGATGGGGGCGCGGAACACAGTGCCATCCAGCGCAGCGCGGATGGTGCCGTTGGGGCTCTTCCACATCTCGTGGAGCTTGTACTCATCCATCCGCTGCGCGTTGGGGGTGATGGTGGCGCACTTGACGCCCACGCCGTATTTCTTGTTGGCGTTGGCGGCGTCCACGGTCACCTGGTCGCGGGTTGCGTTGCGGTTGAGCAGACCCAGATCGTAGTATTCGGTCTTCAGGTCCACATAAGGCAGGATCAGCTTGTCCTTGATGAGCTTCCAGAGCACACGGGTCATCTCGTCGCCGTCCATCTCCACAAGGGGGTGGTCATTTTGATCTTTTCCATGATGGTTTCCCTTTCCTCTCTTACAAAAATCAAAAAATCTAGCGAAGACTCCGGCGGCACTGCCAGATGCGCACCGGAGGTTCGGCTTTATTTGCGGTAGGAAGCAGCCAGCTTTTCCAGAGCCGGGAGGCTGCGCTCGACCTTTTCGGTGTCGATGCAGTAGGCCAGACGTACATAGCCCTTGACGCCGAAGGTGTCGCTGGGGACGAGGAGCAGGTCATACTGCCGTGCCCGCATACAGAAGGCGTTGGCGTCCTCTTCCAGCGCTTTCGGGAAGATGTAGAAGGTGCCCTTGTCGTACAGCAGGTTCATGTTGGTCTCGTAGACGGACAGGTCGCTGGTGACATTCAGACAGCGGCTCACGGCCCGCTGGATGATGCTGGGCGGGCAGTTGTGGCCGGTGAAGCGGGAGATCTGGGCCATCATATCCACGAGAACGTCCTCGCCTTCGCAGCCGGGGCGGACCGCCACATAGCCCAGACGTTCGCCCGGCAGACTGGGGCCCCGGTGCCCTCGACGTAGGGGCCGTACTTTGCCACGGCGGGAAGTACTGGGGCGCAAAGGTCAACATCGCCTCGTCGCCGGGCTGGGTGCCCACGGCGCGGATGGCGCTGGGCGATGGCACTTGTGGTTCGGCGGCACCCGTGAACGATCTTTATTTTGCGGAGCGGGAAGTTTGATGATGCAGCTGTATTTGGGATCCTGCTGGTCAGCCATGGCAGAGCCGGGAAAGGTCTTGCCGCCAGATGCGCAGATCGTGGATTGGGGTCCAACTGGCGGAGGTGCTCCGTCAGCCGGGTGGCACCCCACGGCGGCGTCCGAGGTCACGATGGGGTCATAGTGGATGGTGACCTGCAAATTGTCTTTTTTCAGAAAATCCCGCTCGATGTTGTCGATGACGTCGTGGGCGGCCAGCGGGTCGGCCTCGGCGGGGAACTCGACGTGGAGCGAAGCGAACTGGTGGCCGGAGCCGTAGTCGTGGACCATCAGGTCATGCACGCCCAGTACGCCGGGGTAGGACATGACGGTCTGCTCGATGTGCGCCACCAGCTCCGGCGAGGGCGTTTCGCCCAGAGCAGGGGGATGAACGCAGCCACCGCTACGCCCATGATGCCGTCGATGACGTTCCAGCCCGTAACGCGGCAGAGGATGGTGGAGAGCAGGACAGCACCGGTGGTCAGCACGTCGTTGCGGCTGTCGGCGGCGGTGGCCAGCCGCGTTTCGGAAGCGATGCGCTGACCCACCGTGCGGTTGAGGCGGCTCATCCAGAGCTTGACGGCGATGGAAACGGCCAGCACCCCAAGGCTGAGCCAGCTGAAAACGACCGGGGTGGGGTGCAGGACTTTGCCGATGGACTCCTTGCCCAGCGAAAGGCCGATGGCAAGGATGGTCACGCTGACCACCAGACCGGCGCGAGGTACTCATGGGCGTGGCCGTGGGGTGCTCCGCATCTGGGGCCTTGGAGGCCAGCCGGAAGCCGATGAGGCTGACGACGTTGGACGAAGCTTTGAGCACAGCCGGATGGTGCGGATCAAAGAAGGGCTCCAACTTGGCGTTCTGGCGGTCCAGCGCGCAGGTGTACTGGGTCAGGTCATTGGTGCCGATGGAGAAGAAGTCGCACTCGGCGGCCAGATCATCGGCGATGAGGACGGCGGCGGGGTCTCGATCATGGTGCCGACCTCGATGTTGTCGCTGAACTTCTTGCCCTCGGCGGTCAGCTCCTGCTTGCACTCTTCGAGGATGGCCTTGGCGTCCTGCAGCTGGAACATGATGCTCATGTTGCCGTAGGCCGAGGCCCGAAGCAGGGCCCGGAGCTGGGTCTTGAAGAAGTCCCGGCGGGTCAGGCAGATGCGGATGGCGCGGTAACCGAGGGCGGGGTTGTCCTCGTGGTCCAGCTTCATGTAGTCCACGGTCTTGTCGGCGCCGATGTCGCAGGTGCGCCCATCAGGGGCCATGGCTTGCGCAGGTCGCAGGTCTTGCCGTTCTTCTCAAGGGTCGCGGTGCTGGAAAAGCCCTTGACGACCTTGACCAGAAGCCCGGCGGGGCGTGCGTGGATGCCACAGGCATCTTTGACGGTGTACTGGAATTCCTTCATGCTCATTTCTCCTTACCGGTATCCCTTATCATCATCTTAAAAATCCGGGGCCGTTGGCCGCGCCGGACGCAACCGATCTTGCTGCGGGATATCCTACCTATTATAAACCCGGATCGTTCATTTTCACCATTTCATTTCGCTGATTTTTATACGGTTTTTTGGTATAGTTCAACAGAATTTTTTGTGGAAAATTTTCAACAGAGTTTAT
>VOFG01000003.1_pt1 | contig 62000 bp, 94 predicted proteins | sample 5384171 | NCBI WGS metagenome assembly VOFG01 (sample SAMN12384726, study PRJNA508395) | human gut metagenome | isolation source: healthy gut F | host: Homo sapiens
TGGTTGCAATATTTAATGCAGAACCCATCTGCACCAAAAAAGCAAACCATCCCTGACTACAATATCCCATCCTAGCCAAAATGAAGCCCTGCCACATATATGTCGAAAATAATTTTGTTTTAGGTATCCATCTAGGGACGGATGCTATAGTCATTTATACCATCTCCAATATAACGACTTCCTTCTCCTCGCCCAGTACAACACACGCCCCAGATATGATGCCCACATCTGCAATGACAACAATTTCATCATATTCCGACAAATCCACGTATTGGTTTTTTTACAAAAATCCTTTTGTTTTCCCAATATACAATTCACAAACATCTGAACAACGATTACACATTTTTCTTTGCTTCCATGACCGAAAAATCATTATCGCTCCGATAAACATGTTCAAAAGATTCCAGTGTCTTCACAGAATGAATGCATATATTCCCTCTTCCTCCATTGGGTAAACTTAATGCCATCCCTTTTCTGTTTTCCATGCGGGTCATATATTACCCCAAGCCCTTACTCATTTATGCCTCTCTATTGCCCAAAAACTTTTCCACTCTCTTTTGTAGCGCAACATATATATTACGAACATAACAAATAATACGATTAAAACAACATAACGTCCCAGTATATGATTTACCAACAATGAATAAATCGTTGCAATAACAATCAAGTACGCTATAAAACTAGCAAAAAAAAATCTGTTCGCATACAATCTTTTTGCCTGCATATTTGCAATCATTTTCGTTATAGCAAAAATCACTCCATATGCAACAACGGTTGTATAACATGCCGCCACTGCACCAAATCGCGGGATTAACAGTACATTTAATATAATATTAATGATCGCCCCCACCCAACACACTTGCTGACAACCATAGATTTTTTATAAAATAACAATATTTCTGTGTAAAATCGATACAGCACCATCATACAGGCGCTTAATACAAACGGAACAATATATTCATATTTCCAATAGTCTCTCGGGGCAATGATTCTTACTATTTCTGGTCCTGCCAAAATCAAGACACTTGCCAGAATAGCAATTATGACCAAATACCATTTTTTGCAAAATGTACGTCTCAGATGTATCTTTCTTGTCTAATTTTCTAAATATCCATGCCTGACGCACTGGTGCTACCGCTTGGTCAACAGCCATCAAAGCGTACCCCAAATAGTAAATAACCGAATAAACCGCCGTTTCCTCTGCACCACAAAGATTGGTAATCATTACCTTATCACATTGTTGCATCAACATATATGATATTGACATGATAATTGTGGGCAATGCAATTCCTAAAGCATACTTCCAATAATCTAGGACTATAAGTTTGCCTTCACACTTCATGATTTCGATATATGCTATGGCTGCTATTACTCCAACGCCCAACACACTTCCAATAATCCTTGCTTCATATGACATATCAGGAAACACTAAAACAAAAATTAAGGCTACTAAAAATTGCAATGCATACGGTAATGCCAAAAGCCATTTTTAGTCTTATAGTCGTTTTCCATATTGGCAGAATACATCCGATAATTAATCAGGAAAAAAACCATAAGAATGCAACGCCCCCATGATGACCGTAAAACTTGAGAATTGGTGCGTTACTGCACAGCCAACTATCAAGGCGATCAGCAACATAATAACCATAATAATGGTAGATAAAATCAATACCGATTTTCGAAATTCCTTAATTTCATTCTTTTTTATCTATATACGCATTATTTAAGGCATAGAAAAGGTTTGCTCCTATCAGCACCGTAAAAATTGAAACATATGCATAATAGGTACTGTAATTCCCGTAATCAGCCTGACTCATCAAGCGAGTAAAAACAATAATCCCCCAGAAATGTCATGCCTTGACCAATAACAGTCGCTATAAAATACACCACAGATGCCTTTACGAATGGATTGATCTTTTTTCTCTCAATATCTAAACCTTTCTATTACTTCAAACACTGTATTAGTCGATGTATCGACTCGAAAATACTCTCTAAACGTATATGGGTTATCCTCTAAATCCTCTGGCAATTTTTCAGCAATATCGCACAGTTTCTTATAATCCATATCTCGTTGATCCACCTCACTATATGCTAAAATAAGTCGCAGTGGGTCTACATTCTTCTCATTACAACACTTGTAAATATCCTTAATATAACTGGAATGAAAGCCTGCGTATCCACAAATCAAATCCAGCGGATTTTGTACCTTGCCATCCGTAATATCTCGCAGTGAAACATAACCATATTCCAATAAGCGCGGGATATCTACGTCAAGATCATATCCTTTTTTCTTCAATGCCATTATCGTCATTTCTGTAGATGCATTTCCCAAACTCCGTCCCAGTCCCTGCATAGACGTATCGATCATATCGAATCCAAGATCTGCACAATATATACTATTTGAGACAGCAAGCCCTAAATTATTATGCCCGTGAAATCCCAATTTCACATTTGTTAATTTTCTTGTTTCCTCATAATAGCGTCTCAATTCATCCGGCAGCATACTGCCCGCCGAATCTACGATATACACACATTCAGCCCCTTGCTCGTGTGCCCACAATGCATTTTTTGCAAATTCTTCCGGCGATACAATATATGTCTTCATATAATTGACCATTATTATCAAGCCCAGGTTTTTGCATGCTTGATAAATTCGCCTGCTTGTTCCGGCATATTTGCATTAACACCGATACGTACGAAATCGCACCCACCTTGCCTTGCCATATCCAAATCTTCCAGACGCGCTATACCCGGAATACAGAAAAATCCTATTTTTGATTTTCCTACAACTGACTTTGCTGCTTTTAAATACTCTTCATCCGAATGCAAAAGCATAGCCATGTTCCTGAGAACTTGCATTCAGTCCCTGTCCATGCCCTATTTCTATATATTCAATATTTAATTTTTCTAATCTTGAACAAATATGCTCAACATCTTTACACGTAAATCGAAAATCAACTGCATAACTGCCATCGCGGATTGTTGTATCAAGTATTTTCATAATTTCTAAATTAATGACTCCACTACAGAAATAATATAGCGGATATCCTCCTCATCATATCTTTGATCTACAGGAAGAAATATTGTATTCTTCGTCGATCATACTCCCATGTTTCTTTATATTTTCATCGCCGCATTGATCCCATAAAGTTGGCACAAAAATTTTATTCTCAATCAATTCCTTTTTATGTTTTTTCCTATGTTTAATGGATAAATATAGGGTATACTCTCTGGCTCAACGGAAATACGATTGATTTTTCTAAATCTCTCCTCATATACCTGTGCATTCATTCGCCGTCGTTGCTTTACACTTTCATAATCAATACTCTGCATGATTGCATCCGCCAAAAGAGACATTCCTTCATATCGTTCTGCAATATATTGATCCATCTTCTTTTTTCCCTGATAACAGGCATTGGTTCCTTCTTCCAGACAAGTCAATAAATATCCCGCTTGCTTGGCATTACACACAAGGCGTGGCTGACTAGCAATAACAGCGTTTGTTATAAGATAAGCCCCATCCGGAACACCAAAAAACTTTCTACATGAATATATATAATTGTCTCCTACATTGGGTTTGTGATAAAAGGAATGACAATTATCAACAATATAATGCTGCTCTGGATGCTCACTGATATACTTATCTACCTTGGTATCCATTACTCCAAAATAATCAACAATGTAAATCCAGTCTTCTTCCTCGGCTCGTTCTATGATCGGAAGTAGATTATCATCTATTGAGTAATACTCAACCTCCAAGTCATGCCTTTCAATTTCCCTACATACATTTGGGCATAAGTAAAAAGGAACGAATATTTTCTGTATATGTTCCTTTTCTATCAATATATCAATTCCTACTTTTGCCGAGTTATATTTCAGCAAATTATATTTATCTTCCGAATAATACGCTTGTCCTTGTTTTAATTCTAATGGTTGAAATCCACCATATGAACTATGCTTTCTTTTCACCATCTACTTCCTCTTCGAAATTAATCTTATCTCTGATAACATATTGTGGTGCCTGATTAAGCGCTATATATGTCTGCCCTATATACTCGCCAAATATTCCCAACATGACAAACAAAATACCAAATAGTATTAAAATCACAGCCATCATTGAACTATAACCAGCACTTATCGCCGGATCAATTAATTTGCGAACAATCGTCACTATGCCGCAAATCAGCCCCCATAAATCCTACAAATAAGCCCAAAAACATCGTAACTCGTAATGGTTTCGCCGAAAAAGTTGTAAAGCCATTTAAGAAAAGTTCTACCATCTTTTTTAGGTTATATCCTGATTTGCCTCGAAGGCGTTCATTTTTCTTCACATCAACATTGCATACATTTCTTGTACTTCTCAGGATTAAACCGCCCAAATAAGGATGTGAGTTAGGATACTTGCACATCTCATCCACTACAAATCTCTTTACCAGCCAAAAGGTTGTTAAAACAACCCCCTTCGGTTTTATCAATAAGCCAGGATTGCATACTTTCATTCATGAACGTTCCAAATTTTTCTGAACCAAGAACGCTTTTCATGTTCAATAAACCTTGCTTCGACCGCATCATATCCTTCATCAATTTTTTCAAACAAACGCGGTAATTCTGAAAATGGCGTCTGCCCATCATCATCACCGCACACCACGTAGTCACCTTTAGCGTGATTTAATGCTGCCATTACAGCCGACGGTTGTCCAAAATTGCGTGCAAGATTGATGCCTTTAACATGTGTATTTCCAGTAGCAATCTCACATATTTTTGGGTAGGTTGTCCCATTTGGCGAGCAATCATTTACCAGAATAATCTCATATTCATATTGTGATAATTTCTGGCACATAACATCTTCTATTTGAGATACAACATCCTCTAAGGTATTTGTAGAATTGTAACAGGATCACAAAACTCACTAATTCTCTTTTCACCCTTTTTGCTCCTCAAAAAGTCACATATACATTATTCAAAATGTCTTGTGCTAATTTCTGTGCTTCATCATAGGAATCTGCCCCTACAATGAAATGCCCCGGTCTCAATCGTCCATACTTTGGATTCTCTAATCGATCTCCTTCATGGATCTCCAACTGATAATCAAGGACGTTCGCATGTTGTGCTAAATATTCTTTCCCATGTATTTTCTGTACAATTCCCTCTCCAAAATCAAAGAAGCGCATAACAACACATCGCTGTTCTGGCAAATGTAACTGATCCAGTGCCTTCTGATCAACACTCTGCCCCAATGCTTCTTTTATCAGATACTCATAATTATCAACGCCTGACATATATGGTACGATTTTCCCTGAAAGGTTGCTTCCGCCTCCCCTTGCGCCAGCCTCTATCAAATAAAACTTACCTTTATAAAATTTGTATTCTGAATGAGTCAATCCCATCGGCAGACCAATGCTTTCAACCAGTGCCTTATTCGTGTTCCGTAATAATTCATAATCATATACCGGATGACTATATGTATATGTCTGTACTTTAGAAACATTCGGATTTTCTTTATACATTTCCTTTATTGAAATACATAAAGGATAATGTGTTCCATTCACTACAAGTCCATCAATGGTAAACTCATCTCCGCCAATATATTCCTCAGCAAGAATTTCTTTTCGTCGATTTGAATATGACATTGTATCATCAAATTTATCTCTCAAATTTTTTTCGTCTGTAATTGTATAGACACCTCGACTAGATTGGCTGTCAATTGGCTTTATGATAATTTTCTTGTGTTTGTTCAGCATTTCTAATGCATCATCCAGCGTTTTACAAATTTTAAAATCCGGCACTGGCAGACCTGCTTCTTTGCATCTCTGACGCATCAGTGTTTTATCTGTAAAAATATCTGCCTTGTCTGTACCGATGCCTCGTAAGCCCATTTTTTCATTTACATAAGCAACAGTTGGTACTGCTATATCACAACGGTCGCCGCATGCTGATTTCCTCTCAGTTCTGATAAAATGCAGATATCAACTCAATCACTTTATCTATTTCATTCTCTTTCAAGCCATAATACATTGGTAACCTCATAAGTCTTTCACTTTCCTTGGTCGTGTACTTATCTTGTCCCACAAATTGACCAAACTTTCTGCCTGCCGGTGCACTGTGCAGCGGAATATAATGGAACACTGCCAACGCCATGGTTTTTAAATACTCGATCAGTTTGTTCTCTCTTCCAAGTCCTTCGCCTTAATATAAAACATATGTGCATTATGTATACATTCCTCCGGAACATATGGTAACTCAATATATCCCGCCTCTGCCAACGGCTTCAGCATTTCATAATACTGATTCCAACTGTTCATGCGATCATCATAAATTTCCCTGCGCCTTCTCCAACTGCGCCCAGAGATATGCTGCATTGAGTTCACTTGGCAGATAAGACGAGCCTGCATCTACCCATGTATATTTATCAATCTGCCCACGGAAGAACTTGCTTCAGTTCGTTCCTTTTTCACGTACAATTTCTGCTCGGTCTATATAATCTGGATTTTTTGATTAATAAAAGTCCACCTTCACCCATGCTATAATTCTTTGTTTCATGGAAACTATAACATCCAAAATCACCAATCGTCCCAAGAACTTTCCCTTTATATGTACTTCATGACACCTTGCGCTGCATCTTCTATAACCAACAAATTATGTCTACGCGCGATATCCATGATCGTATCCATCTCACAGGAAACTCGCATAATGAACCGGCACATTGTTCTTGTCTTTTGGTAATCGCATCCTCGATCAATTTTTCATCTATATTCATTGTATCCGGTCGGATATCTACAAATTTCACTCTAGCGCCACGCAAAACAAAGGCGTCTGCTGTCGATACAAAAAGTATACGACGGCATGATGACTTCATCCCCGGCTGAATATCTGCCAGAATCGCTGCCATCTCCGTCGCATGTGTACAAAGAAGTCGTCAGTAACGCCTTTTCTGTGCCTGTAGTATCTTCAAACCACTTTGCACATCTTTTGCAAAAGGTCCATCACCGCATATTTTATGATTGCCAATCGCCTCGGCAATATATTTTCTTCGTCTCCCACATGAGGGGCGGTACATTAAAATTAATCATAATTTTCTCTCTTTCAGGGTAAACTGACCTCATTGAAAACCAATAAGGTCATATCTACTATACTATTATTGTCGTATTTTGTCTAGTTTGAAAAAATCAATTAACAATGGAGTTTCCATGATGTCTGATTTCCCTTTTCTAATGTAATATTCACAAAAATAAGGAGTGCCATATCATTATGGACACACCCTATAAAAACTATCGCTTTTCAATTGTGCTTATATTATAGCATTCTCTTTCAAATTATCAACAATTTTTTCGTATAAAATCATATTGTTTATGAATTACATAGCATTTCCACAATTTCTCTTTTCTGCTCCATTCTGGGATGTACGTAGCGATCCATGGTGATTTTGATAGAACTATGCCCAAGTATTTCACTGACGCATTTATAATCACCGCCATTTTCAACACACCTTGTAGCAAATGTGTGTCTGAGGCAGTGGAAATTACGGTAGGGAATTTCTAGCCTATTCAAAATCTTTTCATATATAGAAGGTACTCTTATCTACACAGACCCAATTGATGAACTGTTTCATTGTGATATTGGGGAACTACCATACCGTTCCTTACGTTTCAAATGGCTACTTTCGCTATCTTGCATCACACTTTTTTTCTCATAATTTATCACCAATATATTTTTGGTGATAAATTATTTATGTTTACAGACATAGGATTTGATACGATTTCCATTATTCATCCCTTTGCAGCCGCAGCCGCAGATAGCCATATCGGAAGCCTGAATGACTATTCCTTTCAATCGGGACTGGGTGGTGGTTTATACACTCTGCTGATTTTATCTCAATCCAGCGCAAATATTGACCTATATTGTGCCATCAGCCCTGCTTCCCTATACATATATACTGAGTATGTATATTTCCACTATGCTTGCAGGTATTTACGGTTATCGCATTGGTAACATTTTTACTAAAACAATATGCTATGTACCATTGCTTCAATACTTTTTTGCCTACTCCGGATATATCAGTCTTTGGGGACAGCAGCCTCTTTTCGGCAGTGCTTATAGTTTAATGATTATTTACACTTACTATTTATTAAAATGTAAGTTTGAAGATTTACGCGAGGAGTTAAAACTCCTGCTTTCTCTTTGCCTCATTTCTTTGACCGGTTATTATTTCTTATATATGGCAGGGATTTTTTCCGCACTTTACCTACTTATCTACGGATTATATAAGAAGGAAAATGCACGAACGATTGTCCGAAAACTGCTACACCTACTGCGAGCAGGGTTGCTTACTGTCTTATTGTGCGCTTTCTCTCTACTTCCTAATCTCTATACCTTTACGCAGAGTACAAAGATCCACCAATATCTCTTCTAATGTCGCAGTGAATTTCCCTATATGACATCAAATATTTAATCACTGACAGCGCAAGACTCTTATCTAGCAACCTTTTGCGCATTGGTAACGATTATACTGGGGCATACAATTACTATGAAGGTACAATCCTCTGGTGCTCCCTTCTGTCGATCATGATGCTGATTTTCTGTCTGTTCTTTCGGGGGAACCATAAAAACGCATCATTTTTTTGCTATGCACTTTAACGCTGCTCTTTCCGATCGTCACAAAACTCTTTACGTTTGATGCAACCAAGCAGCGCTGGACTTTTTGTCTATATCATAGCGCTAATCTGCCTATGTATTTACACATTAGATGATATTACAGAATATGTCGACCATATTCCTCTCAAACGCTGGCTGCTCATCAGCGATGTGATTATTTTACTTTACTTGCACTTGTATTCGGATTTTCCGTGACCGGACAGATAGCGATTAGCAAACGCGCTTTTTGTAAAGGTAATCTTTATCCTATTTTTTGTACAATATGGTTTTTATCGCAATGGTCAAGAAAAGCCGGCAATTTGCAGCCCCTCAGTTTATTGCTCGTGGTCTGCCTTGGTATTGCACTAGAGACTTATCCGATTGCTAATACCAGAACCGCCATTATCAAGGAGAACTATGAAACATCTCTGTATAATGACGGGACAAAAGAGGCTGCTGCTGACATACAAAGTAAAGACCTCGGGCTCTACCGTATCACCATGCACTTTCCCATGACGGTTACGATAAGTTTGAGTCCTGAACAGAAAGCATATGCTATGACTTCCGGCTTTTATCTGACAAAGTCTGAAAATGAGTCTGAGTTGCTCTCACAATATGCTACCATTGACACGTCTTCCCTTTGTGTAGAACAAGCCAATCTCGCATTGGAACAACTGCAAAAGAATCCTTATATGATATATCCTATGTCGACCATGAACTAAGCGGAAAGATTAATAATACCGAGATAGCCGATGCCATGTTATGCCTCCCTATCTTTTATGATAATCGTTGGTCTACCTATATCGATGGGCAAAAAGTCACAGCATACAATATTAACGGTGGTTTGACAGGCATAAGCATCAGCCCCGGTGAGCATGATGTACGTTTGGCCTACAGTGACCCTATGATATATGTCAGCATCTGCATCAGCGGGCTTGCGCTCATGGGCATGGCTCTTTATCTTCTGCTATACCGCAAACGCAATTTTTCACGCAACGAACGCCAAAAACTGTACCGCTGCACAGCCGTTATTCTTATCCCTTGTATGATACTGGTGATTCTGCTTTATGAGCGACATACCGGGGAAGATAACAGTATTCGAAAGCGTCTTGCTTCCGGAGAAACGATCATCACACAATATGGCTATGACAGCACCACTGCAACGCAATTTAGTTTTTGGACGGTTGAAACAGCAGACTCCCTTTTCCATCATTGACGGCGGTATACCAGCCTATGGCTGACCTTGTTCGCACAGTTATAAAGGAACATAATAACCATGTGGATAATTGGATTATTACGCACCCCACACAGATCATATGGGAGCCTTTAATCGTATCATGCAGGATGACGCCGTCTCGATCACAATCGACCATCTGTATACAGTGGAATTTCCATTAGAAGTTTATGAACAGATTGCACGTGATGTTGACGATATTGACACCTACTATACTTTTTTAGATACCACGCAAACACTGAAGGATAAGAATATATTATCTGTCGAATATCTACACGAGGGAGACACCCTGCATCTGGGAGACAGCCAGTTGAAGGTATATAGCGAATACACGCCTGAGATTATAGAACGAAATCTTGATTTGCCGAACAGTAGTTCTCTCATTTTCAAAATATCCGGGAAAAACAAAGTATGTTATTTTTTGCTGATTTTGAAGATGCCGAATTGGCTGACAAACTGTATGAAAAATACGGACACGAACTGGACGCCCTACACCGAAAAACCTATCCCAATACTCCTGAAAATCCACTCTTTTATATAATGTATACAATCTATCCTGACTCAGTTCATCATACAATTTTTGAAAGTTTTGAGCAAGATATAGTATATAGTAATGTATATCAGCATATCTCATCTCTCTTCCACGCCTCTGCTTTTGTTTTCAATGGTATCAAAAGCATCAATTTCGAAATGACAAAATCTCTACAGAAGCAAAAGATTATCTCGCTTTCAATGGTACAATTTGAGTTTTGGTTTTAATTGTCGTTTGATTATTATTCCAACTCGCATAAATAAGGACAGGTTGTTTATATTCGTATAACTGTTTTCTCATTTCTTTAAATAAATCTTTTGTTTCAAAATAAACTAAAAGCATAAAATGATTTCCTTCATACGGAAAGCGGAACCTTATAAAATTCTTCTCTGAATCATAACTATAATAAGAACACTCAACAAGTTTGATGCCCGAAATATACTTGGTATATAGGTAAGAAGTTTTTTCGTCCCGCGAGAATATATTTGACCATAATTCCATTAATTTTATCATCATCATCATTCTCAATACATATCGCATACAATTGGCGTATTGTATGTATATATAATTGTCGCTTCTCTTCATCTGCAGATCGCGCCACACTGTATATAGATCTTTTTTTCACAAATCCTCGTCTGCCTTCTGATTTTTGTATATTATTCAATAATGATTCTGGCGAGAAATCTGATGTGTCATAATTTTCTTTATCTCCTGTATCCGTCAAAACCACATTATACCAGCATCTCTCCACATGATCGCTACTAGGAAGTTTGACGAAATGTGTTCTTATCTTGTTGGAGTTGAATGCTGATACTGTAAATTTACAGTTGCATTTTGGATTTGGGCAATAGAAAATATGATCTTGTTCTTCAGGACGAACGTCCGCAGCATATCTCTTATTAATATGTTCCTCTTCATTATATGCTATAAATGACATCTTATTTCTAGCTCCTTATACCTTCTCTATTTTCTTATAGTTCTTCACAAGTATGCCCCAACAAATACGTCGCCGATGTCTCTCTCTCCGAAAAACATCCACGATCTCCAAGACAATAAACGCATCTTTGGCACGTGACACGGCAACATTCATCATACTTTCATCCTTATCAATAAAATAACAGTTTTCTCCACTTCCATAGACTGTAGAAAACAAGATAATCCTTCTTTCTGCCCCCTGAAAGGTATGCACAGTTCCCACAGACATATTTGACATTTGTTTGGCCAATGGTGAGTTTATCAATTCTTTTTTTATCAAAAGTGCCTGTCCCTTAAAGGGCGTAATAATTCCAATCACGTCTTTACTTTCCATTTTTCCCGCATCAATATCTTGCTGATATTCTGCAATAAGCAAAGTATAGTTATGGATCAGCCAAGTGACTAGAGCCTCCCGCTTTCCGCTCTATTCTCTCTACTCCCCCCAATCTTGTGTGAATACTCAACAGATACCTGATAATGTCCCATTGGAGGAAGCAAATTCTTCTTTCCGGCCTCATAGGCACTTCCTCGTTTAGGTTGTAGCCTTCCTTTATAAACTAGTTTATTGCAATATGAAATTATCTCATCGTAACATCTCCGATGCTCATTCAAAAACATACCATGTTCGTATTTGTTATAAGCACATGATAATGCTGCAACCTTCATAATGTTTGATTGAGAACAATTTAAACCATTATTCTCTAATTGTTCAAACTGTCTCTCTTCAGCAATCACCCCATAAATCATAGCCATAGTCTTATCTATTCCCCCGTCACACCCCAAACAGGAGATATCTGATGTTCATCGCCCACAACTAACGCTTTTTTGCAAGCGAAAAATTCCCTGCAATCATCTCCGGTGAAATTTGACCAGCTTTCATCTACAATCAGAAGATCTATGTAATTATACAGATACTGTCCACCATATACCTGGAATTGCTTGGGTAGCATAAATGTCGTCATAACCATACATGGAGCAATCATCGCCATCCTATGATAATATTCGTCTAGAACTTTTTCGAAAGTAGTAGGAATTTGCTTAACTGTTATAGTCGTATCACGTAACAACCATTCTCCCTCATAATAGTGCGCTGCCATCCAGAATTCCTTATAACGGATTTTATCAATCAGTTCATTCAGATCTGTTGGTGTAAATTGATTCCAAATAAATTTCTGTTCTTGCTTTACATCAAATGAATAGATATCTGCTAGTTTTTGATTGATTTCCTCCATCTGTTTCGTTGTGCTCTCCATTAATTCTTGAGCACTGCTTATCGCCTCTTCAAATTGATTGATCTGTTCACATGTCAGTCGATATTCCATATCATATTCCGACAATTTTGCTTGATACTGTTTTTGCACATCATGATACGTCACACTATCTTGTAGTATTTGGCACTCGTCTAAAAAGAGAAAAGGTTGATACATATGCTGCTTCTCGATTCTTACTCCATGGTAAAAATGGAAAAATCCTCACCCACAACGGTAGCATTTGGTAACTTTGTTGCCATTCCAAATATCGTTTTTTACATACTTCTGCGTCTTTACTGATCAATTCCTGTTTTTGCAGGAACATTTCCTTCTGTTGTTGGTCCTCCTGTATCTGTTCTTGCAACGATTTTAGATAAGCACCCCCTTCTTGATTTCCCATAGCCTCAAACAACTGATGCGTCATATTCAATATTTGCTTCCGTTCTTGATCTATATCGTTTAAATGTTGATAGACTTTCTCCACACATCGTTCTAACTCTGCTTCTTCGTGTCCAAAATAAGCCTTAAACTCCTGACGATATTTATCCTTAGAACTTCTTCTATTACTTTCTGCTTCTATTTTCTGAAAAAATTCTTTCTGAATAACACTAGAGCATTGATATCCTGTTTCCATGGCATTTTTCATTTTACTTGATGAGGGAAAATAGATAGCAAACTTGTCCGCACCTGTGATCCATTTATGTTCTAGGTTCTTTATCCCTTGATTTTCAATACTTCGAAAAGATTCAATAATATTGGTTACCGGCTGATTGTTCATCGAAGTTGCCACAATAAGTGGTGCATCTTTTTTCCTAATGCGGCATTTACATACATATCCGCCACTATCGATTGTAGTAGAGTAGTTTTTCCTGTCCCCGGTGGTCCACCAACCGCTAAAATATCCCCCTCTTCCATTTCATTAAAATGATTGATTGCCTCTCTCTGAGATGGTGACAAGGGATATTGTCCATTCATTTGTCCTGCATGTTGCATCATCTTATTTACATCATCATTGGAAATCGCCTGCTTTTTTCGGTTCAGTCTTTCCATTTGTCAACTTAGCATATAATTTGTTTTCTTCCTGGTTCTGCAACTCATTGTATAAACTTAATATATGCTTTGTGGCATTGACCATTTTATCCTCAAAGATATAGTATTTATTATCTAATGCAATTTTTTTCACCACAACTTTGTACAAAAGCATCATCAAAAGAACTGTGCGTAACAGTTTCATACATAAATATCGCGTATTGGACATATTGTTCCCATGTCTCGATTTCATAACGTGCACTTGTCATCTTTTCTACGTACTCATCATAGGTTGTCATATCGCCAACAGATAATTCCGGGTCAATCATTGGATATAAATATTCTCTAGGAAACCATGGTTCTTTTCCAACATCCGCTCTGGACAATTTTCCTTCTCCGTCTAATTTTGCCGGGACAAAGAAAATGGAATTCAAGTCCTCTATCTTCTCATCTATCCTATCTCCATTTTCATATATGCTTGCTAAAGTTTTAAAGGCAATTATGACATTGATAGTTTGCTTTTTGCATCTGCTGGTCTGTTTTACATTTTCCAAATAAATGCTCCAGAACAATATCTCCGACCTCTCCTGTCATTACTTCTTGCTCTGGAATCAAACAAAACTCCCCATCTTTATACTCGCATTTCGGATTTGTTTGTACCGCCACGGCATTTCTAAAATATCTTGTAACCTCTCTCATTCTCTCCCTATGCCCCTCTTCGTCCCTCTCGCACACCATAATTGATATAGTGTAAGTAATACGCCTTCCAGTCACTTCCATAAGTTTTCTGCAAGTCCTGATATCTTGTACGATAATTCTGCACACTAAAATCCACCTTTGCCTGACGTCCTTCGTTCATTCCATACTGGACAAAGTGCTGTAATACTGCGGCATCATCATCTCCATACGCACGATATACATCCGGATTTTTTGATATATAATAACTATAGTCATACACCGCGCTATAATCCACGCCATTCCACAAGGTCAGTCCATTCTGCAGCGTATTGCAACCGGTTCCTCTTCGTCCTTCCCGAGCGCCCCAATTAATATAGTGCACATAGTAATTTTTCAGATCGTTTTCCATACGCACGGCGCAAATCTGCATACTGCAGACGATAGGATCGTACATCAAATGTACTCTTTGCCTGACGTCCTTCCTTCATTCCCCCACTGGACAAAATGCTGTAATACCGCGGCATCATCATCTCCATACGCACGATACACATCCGGATTCTTTGATATATAATAACTATAGTCATACACCGCACTATAATCCACGCCATTCCACAAGGTCAGTCCATTTTGCATAGCATTGCAACCGGTTCCCACTCGGCCCTCCCGGGCTCCCCACTGGATGTAATGCATATAGTAATTCCTAAGATTATTTCCGTATGCGCGACGCAGATCTGCATACTGCAGTCGATATGACCTGACATCAAATGTACTTTTTGCCTGGCGCCCTTCGTTCATTCCCCATTGAACAAAATGCTGTAACAGTAGATTTGTATCATAGCCATATGCCTGTTTCAGATCACTGTATCTGCTAGCATAATAAAATGGGTCGAATATACTACTATAGTCAACTCCATTATAAACTGCTGTATAGGAATGATTTTCATTGTTACCCTGCTCCCCTCCAGGTTCTTCATTTCCTCCCGGATTCTGACCACCAGAAGAACTACCCGTATTACTATCTGTATCTTCCTTACCATAGTCATACTTACACTCCGGACGATTGACCGTACTCCAGAAAGTCTCCGGTACATGTGACCGGTTATTTTTCCGCAAAGTCTCATCACTTACATTGTAATATGCCAAAGTGCCGGATGTATCCGCCCACGTCGGATCTACAGCATACCAATAATTTCCTATATGGATCTGATTCCATTCGTGCGTTGTGCTTGTCACAATGATCGTTTCAATTCCTGCTCCATTGCACAATAATTCAAATGCTTCTGCATAGCCGGCGCATACACTCTGTCCTCTCATAAAAAACGCTATAACAAGACTGATTATAGGATGCACCATCCTTATATATCGTATTGGTTATCACCAATTCATGTGCCTTATACTCCTTGTCCAAAAACGCTTGCCTGCGCATTGACCTGACTCATCCAGTTATCGATCACACTCTGAAACTGGTCGGTATAATTCTGGCGCGTTGCACCATCTACAAATTCGTCATAGACATCAACATAGATCGTTCCTGCATTCTCCACACCGGCATAATATTCCCTGACATAATCCTCACCATCCAGGAAATAAAATTGCGGATTAGAATTAACAAAGGCAATCGTTGTATTGATTGCCTCTGTGTCTGTCAAGCCGCTATATGACACACCTTGTGTATATTCACGGCTTGCGTTCATGACAGCAGTCTTTCCATTGATATCCCTGTTCCAGTCAGATATGCCATACACATCTGATAGAGACCATCATAAAGTTTCTTCTGACTCGCTGTCATTTGGTTGTAATAATAATCTGAGCCATACTTTGCCCAGTAACTGCTGCCTGCATTTCTGGTATAACTCGGCTCATATACATCGGTGTACTCTGAAACGACCTGTTCTGTGACTTGCGGTGCATGGTATCCCTCTGCATTTGTTATTTCATTCGCCGCATAAACCGGCAATGCATCCAGCGCTGACACGGTCACAAATACCGCACTACATAATACCAGCAACAGTTTCTTCATTCGTTTCATAGGTTTTCTCCTCACTTACTATCGCACACCGCTTCTTCCTTCAATCTGTCCATAAGATATGTAATGCATATAATATGCCGGTAAATTATCACCGTACGCAGACTGCAAGTCCGCATATCTGCTTCGATAAGACTGCACTGCAAACGTTTCCTTTGCACATCTGCCTTCTTTCATTCCATAATTAACAAAATGCTGCAAAACTGCCACATCGTTATTGCCAAAGGCTTTTTTTCACATCCGCATTATTTGCCACATAATAGTAATAATCATACACCGCAGAATAATCTACACCATTATATATTGTTGTGGCTCCTGTACCGTCGTGCAGCCCGTTGCAACACGCCCTTCCTTTTTGCCGTATCTTATATAATGCTCATAATAGGACTTCAACTGTCCGCCATAAGCATTGCGCAGGTCCGCATATTGCAGGCGATAGGATGTCGCGTTAAAGTTGCTGCTTGCCTGCCGTCCCTCATTCATGCCATAGTTGACAAAATGTTGCAGAACTGCAATATCATCATTTGATCCATAGGCATTTTTCACATCTGCATTATTTGCAAGGTAATAATCACAATTATAAACGGATGCATAATCCACGCCATTGTACTGTGTCACATATCCCTGTCGGGAAGTACAGCCGGTTCCTTTTCTATGTTCACGATATCCATATTTCAGATAATGTTCATAGTATTTCGATAGGTCATTGACATACGCCTGACGCAAATCTGCATATTGCAGTTTATAAGAGTTGACATTAAACGTTGCACAGCCCTGCCGTCCTTCATTCATACCATAAACCGCAAAATGCGTACAATACTTCTTTAAATCATCGCCATATACCGCAGCCAGATCCGGATTGTTCTTCTTATAATATGTAATATCAAAGATCGGGCTTGCGATACGCCCTCTGCCAGACCATAATTCAGGAAATGGTCAAGCAATGCCTTTTCATCATATCCATAGACCGCTTGCAGATCGGCATAATTATTGTAGTAATATGACGCATCAAAAGCCGCAGAATAATCCTCCTTGGACAAGCCATAATAATTCAATACGCGGCATCTGCCAGACCAAGTTGCTGCAATCCACTTTCATTTCCCAGGAAACGCTGGATATCTCCGGCATTTGTCAGATAAGCATGCTCTACGATGATACCCGGAAATCCCAACAATTTACTGTTGTGGTTCACACTATAATAGTCCGTCACACTTCCATCCGGATAGGTGCTTCCATCGTTTGAATTGCGGATCTTGACTCGCGTTTGACAGACCGATCCACTGTAATACATTGGCTATGCTCTGTGACAGTGAATGGCTCTCCGCACTCAGATCCGGTCGGTAGCCGCTACTTTGTGCATACACTTCCACACCGGATGTCGCCGCTGACTGTGAGACATTCAGATGCAGGCTGATATAAACATCTGCCCCCATATTAGAAGCCCACACCATACGATAGTAATTATCCATGGTAGATGAAGTTCCGAGATTCGGACATGCATTTGATGATCTGGTCAAATACACATCCACGCCTTGATATTGCTCCAACTCCGCTTTACAATACTGGGCAATCTTTAATGTCAGTTCTTCCTCTTTCAAACCGGAACAGGATGCCCCATGATGTGTACTATCATGTCCCGCATCCAAGACAACTGTCAGTCGTCCCGTATTTGCATATTTTTTGATACCTGCCTTTTGCAACGCCCAGTCAGCATCACCAAATGCTTCTTCCAACTCCTTGCGCATCTGCGCTGTCGTAGAGTCATCACCATCCTTTGCGTGCACTATGCTGCCTGACGGCACATACAAGCAAGTGCACATAACAAGAGCAAGCAGTATGGTTATTAATCTTTTTAAAAATTTATCTTTCATCGTCTTTTCTTTGAGAGTTCTAAATTCCGCTTCTGCCTTCTTTTTTTACCGAAGTTCATATAATGCAGATAGTAACTTTTCAGATCATTTCCATATGCGCTTTGTAAATCTGCATAGTTTTCACGATATACCCCTGCATTGAAATCTGCTTTCGCCTGACGTCCCTCTTTCATTCCATAATTCACAAAATGCGCAAGCACTGCCTGGTCATCATTTCCATAAGCATTCTTTATATCGCTGTTATTTGATACATAGTAGTAGTAATCATACACAGCAGAATAATCTACGCCATTATAGACGGTCGTAGCTCCCTGCACAGTGGTACAACCGGCCCCTTTTCGTCCCTCTTTTTGCTCCATAATTCATATAATGCAAATAGTAGTTCTTAAGGTTGCTGCCATATGCATTTCGTAGATCCACATACTGTAAGCGATAAGAGTTTGCATTGAAAGTGGATTTTGCCTGTCTTCCTTCTTTCATACCATAATTGACAAAGTGTGCAAGCACTGCGTTTTCATCATCTCCATAGGCTTTTTTACATCGACATTATTATTTACATAATAGTTGTAATCATAAACACTGGCGTAATTAATGCCATTATAGACCGTTGTTGCATTTTGCAGCGCCGTACAACCGGTTCCCTTTCGTCCCTCTTTCTGCCCATATTTGACGTAATGCAAATAGTAATTCTTCCAGTTCTTACCATATGCACTACGAAGATCCGCATACTGCAAACGATAGGATGTTGCACTGAAAGTAGAAATTGCCTGACGTCCTTCTGCCATACCATAATTTACAAAATGCTTCAAAACCGTGGCATCATCCGTACCTAATGCATTTTTCACGTCGACATTGTGCTCCAAGTAGTAGTAATAGTTATATACGCCAGAATAATCAATGCCATTATAGACCGTTGTCGGTCCCTGCATAGTCGTACAACCGGTTCCCTGGCGTCCCTCTGCCTTTCCATAAAGCATATAATGCTGATAGTACAAAGGCCAGTTCGTACCATAGGCATAGCGCAGATCTCCATATTGCAGATAATAAGATTTTGGATCAAAGGTTGCGCAACCCTGTCTACCCTCTGCCATGCCATAATTTTTAAAATGGCTCAGCAATGCTCCGGCATCACTACCCACTGCACTTACGACATCTGCATTGTGTTCTCCATAATATGTAGCATCAAAGACAGCCGAATAGTCCTGCCCGCTGATGGTTCCATCATCATACCAATAGTCCAGATCCACATAACCGGTGATACCCGGTACAGATCCCTGGGAAGAGAATTGGAAGAAATCGTATGTCTTCTCATAATCTGTCGTTGCTAAATATCCTGCATTTGATAAATAACCTGTCCACTGTGGTTTGAATAATTTGCTATCCATACGCGTCCATTGGCTGCCAGAGAGTCTCCGTCAAAGAAATTTCTTAAGGTTGATTTATTGGCATACAATGCTCCGGTATAGCCATTCAATGCGCACTGATTCATAAAAGCATTTGCCACGGCTGTTCTCTGTGCAGCATTCTGCCTGGAATTGTATAAACGGCAATCGCTACGATACTGCGAAGGACACCATTCGTAATCCATACAGATCGGCAGCGTAATATTATACATATAAATGAGCCCCGTCACATAATTTGCTTCCTCTCGCCTCAGCCTCTGTTACAGCCTCTGACCAGAAATAAACGCCCACACGAAGTCCCGCCGCAAGTGCTCCCTCTATGTTCTGCTTATAGCACTTGTCTGTATAAAATGAACCATCATTATAGCGACCACCAACTTTGACAATGACAAAATCAACTCCGGAATTCCTTACAGCACTCCAGTCGATCGTACCACGGTCATTCTGCCAGTGCGATACATCAATTCAATTCTAGGCCACTCGTCTACACGCGGACTGGTTTTGGTATAGCCCATGACACTGGTGGAATCGTCATCAAAAAAGCCCTCATCTACCTGTCCTGACATACGATAATCATTACCATCAAAATGGGCCACTGCTGCCTTAGCCTCAAGAATGCCTGTGTTCATGAACAATCCGACAAATAACGTCGTGATCAACGAGACACATAATCCTCTTACCTTTTTTGAATACTTCATCTCTCTTGTTTTCCTTTCTCCACTTTGGTAATCTTCACCTTTGAATTCATATCATAAAATCCTACTGTGTTTTTGTCTGAAACGACTGAAATATTTATCACATCATACAAGCGATGGTAGACAGTAAAATCCCCATCGCGATATCAGTACAACTTATAGAAAGCAGATATTCACCGCCTTGTAGATTCATCTCCTGATTGAACTCACAAAGATATACATCTCAGCATTAGCCACATCTATTTCCTGTTTTTCGTACATTGTATTGGTACCGGTAATCGCTGTGCCTTGGATATTTTTAAAAGTATAGGTAAATATCGGATTCTGAACCGTGTCTTCAAATTTGACCTCTGATAAGATAGAAAACCTGGTTCCTTTTTCTATACTGCTTGTTATTGTTCCATCTTCATCACGAACTGCAAAATCAATGATATGTGCCTTACCGTTCCCATATTCGTCAAGAGCTGGGTTGATTTTTATACTGGTTTTCCACAATTCCACCTTATCACTTGTATTATCGAACACCGGCGAGTTTATTCTATTATGTTCCTGTTCGTCCTCCATAACCATTTCCTGAGTTCGTTCATCAAGTTCTAATTGGTTGACGAGAAGTTTCTTGTACATTCAATCATTTGCTTGGGATTACCTTCTGCTATCTTCGCTCCTTTGTTCAATAGAACTACCCGATCGCAATATTTTGCAACACTACCTAGATCATGACTGACAAACAAGATTGTTTTTCCCAACTTCTTGAAATCTTCAAACTTCTTATAACATTTAGCCTGAAAGAAAACATCTCCTACAGAAAGTGCTTCATCTACTATTAGTATCTCAGGGTCAATATTTATTGCAACCGCAAATGCTAAAGCGAACAAACATACCACTTGAATAGGTTTTGACCGGCTGGTAGACAAAATCACCAATATCTGCAAATTTTAATATATCATCAAGTTTCTTATCTATCTCCTCCCGGGAGAATCTATCATAGTCCCATTCAAATATATATTCTCTATACCTGTATACTCCATATTAAATCCGGCTCCTAATTCTAGCAGAGCCGAAATACGACCATTGATATCCACTTCTCCATCTGTTGGATTCAAGACACCAGTAATAATCTTTAGGATGGTTGACTTTCCAGCACCATTGGTTCCAATAATTCCGACTGTTTCCCCCCTTTTTTCACGGAGAAATTTAAATCATGCAAAGCATAATGTTCATGATACCGTGGCGCTTTTGATAGTCCAAACGCATCCATAATACGATCCCTATTACGATCGTATAACTTGTACATTTTTTACATTTTTTACTTGAATCGCATATTCGCTCATAGTTATCCCTCGTTCCAATCTTATAATACATCCGCAAAGTGGACTTGAAGTTTTTTAAATATTGTGCTACCGATAAGGAAAAGGACAATAGTCACACCCCAAAAATAAATCGTCGTTTCTGGTCGGTTCCAAAACCAAATGCCATTAATCATAGAATCTCTATAACCAGATACGATATAATACATCGGATTTAATTTCAGTATGATCTCAATCGGCTTGGAAATTCTGTCAACCATAGCATCCATATTCCACATAATCGGTGTCATCCACATCAAAATCTGCAAAATAATATTAATCAACTGTGTTAAATCCCGAAAGAAAACCGTCATCGCACTAGTTGCATATATAATTCCACGCATAAACAAATCATTGCAAAAGAGTAGTACAAAATCTGAAGTGTATATACGGTTGGATAGTAATGATATGCCGCATACAATACGACCATAAAGCCAACAAAAAAAGATGCACAAACAGACTTGAAATGATTTTTACAATAGGCAATACACTGATCTTGAAAACAACTTTTTTACAAGATAATTATATTCAACCAGAACATTGCTGCCTGTATTAATTACCTCCGAAAAAATAAAACCATGGCACCATACCTGCCACAAGCCATATGACATATGGCACATTAATTCCCCTTTTGTAATCTGTGTTCCGGCATTTAACGCTTTGTCGAATACAAACCAATATACCAAAATTGTAATAATTGGTTGAATGAACGCCCAAATAATACCAAAATATGAACCTGCAAACTTGGCTTTAAAATCGTTTTTGACAAATTGAAAATCAGTTTCTTATTCTGCGCAATTTCACGCAAAATTCCACCTGATTTCTTTTGTTTTGCTATTACTCATTTCTATTCTCCTCGTTATACATGATACTATCTGTCCATTTTAATTTCCATCCAAAGACAGAATTCTTTCTCACTTGCACTCCAACTTGATATTTATCCCAGCCTGTCAAAAAACTCCTCTTTAGGCAGATAACATGAGAATCCTACATAGCATGTACCATCATTCAAATTATTTGCTACATCCTCTCGCATTTCTTTTAATGCTAATGCTCGCACATAATGATTTTGTTCATCACGTAACCAGACATAAACATCGCTGTCATTATCACATTTGGGTTTTCCTGTAGAGTACCATCCACGAACAAATATCTCATTTTTCGTCATCATCGAAATTATCAATAATGACAACATAATTGTCCTCATATTTTTGAACAATAATGCGTAACCTTTTGTACATCCGCATATACGATTGCCGGTGCACTGTTTCTCACTTCATAATTTACTTTGTCCGGCACTAAATTAACGTTATAAAATGGATCTTTACCATTATACTGAGGATGGCTTTCATACAATCTCTGTCTTTCTTTTTAACAGCCTTTTTCTCTTTGCCCCATCCTCATTATCCGTTCCGCGGCTTAATGATTCGTAATGATACAAGGTCACATCATTACGCACGACATTATACCAACCGCATTCAGATAATTTGAAGCACAAATCGACATCATTATAGCCTATCTTCAATTCTTCTTCAAAGCCGCCCACTTGCTCAAACTTGCTCTTTTGAACCACCAAACACGCCGCTGTCACTGCCAGCCAGTTATATTCAATTTTGTTTCTGCCAAAATAATAAATGTCATTATCTGAAAATCCGATCTGACTATGAGACGGTCCTATTTCCAAATTTGTAATACCAATATGCTGTATCACGTTGCTGTCTGGATATAGCAATTTCGCACCGACAGCCCCAACATGTTTTTTGTGATGCATGTCCAACCATTCTCTCTAACCATTCGTGACGAAATACTTCTGTGTCATCATTCAAAAACAGCAAGAACTCTCCATTCGCTGCCGCAGCACCAATATTACACATTTTCGAAAAAATTAAACTCCATCGGCGTATATATATACTGCGCATTTTTTTCTTTGAGATAATTTTCTATCTTCTTTTTATTACTCTCCTTGCTCCCATTATCACAACAATAATCTCATACCGATTTCGCGTATAATATGATACAGAATCGATACAACGCATTAGAGTTTCCGGATTATCCTTCGACGGAATAATACTTGTCAACGCATCTTTAGGTGCATGGTATACGACACGATACTGATACATATCAGGTACATACTCCACTTCTGCATCAATTCCGCGTCGCGCCAACATTTCTTCTTTCATTTGACGCATTACTTCCAACGCATATGGCTTTGCTTCTGGATTAGATGCGATCGATTCACCTCTCTCTCTCCAATAATACAGTACTTTGGGAATATGCCCCACGCGTTCATTACTACTATGCTCCATAAAACGGAACGTAAAATCATAATCTTGCGTTCCATTATATTGTGTGCGAAGTCCGCCAACTTGTTTTACTATGTCTGCTCGATATACTCCCAAATGGTTTGTGTACATTAATGACATAAACGTATCTGGAGACCAGTCCGGCTTTGAAAAATGGCATGTGACGCTTTGTTCCGTCTTCAGACAACTTATCTTCATCAGAATATATGAAATCCAGTTCAGGATCTTTATTTATTGCAACAGCCATTTCATATAATGCATGCTCTGACAAAACATCATCGCAGTCTGAAAAAGACTATGTAATCTCCCTTAGTAGCATTAATCCCTGTATTGGTACATTCTGATATATGTCCATTTTCCTTTCGATATATTACCTTTACTCTATCTCTTTTTCATACTTTCTCAGTACATCACGAACTTCATCCCAAGTCGAACAGTCATCTACCAAAATCAACTCATAATTATGATATGTTTGTCCTAATACAGATTCGATACATTCTTCCAGTTGTTGACGCAATACATTGTATACTGGGATAACAATCGAAAACATCGTACTGGGTGAAATTTTTTTCCGTAGTCCAAACGGCTGGTTCCTCTTCCCTAATCCAGTTTTGATATGCATCCGTTGTTTCTTCTTGTGTTTGACAAATAAGATAATCTGCAACTTTTTTTTCCATAAGTACGACGTAATGTGCGGTAGTCCTGTTGGCAATTCACACATTCATCTTCCGTAGATTTTTCTTTCGCTACCAATATATTCTTTAGTCTTGGATCCAAATCTGGTCTTGACAATAAGCCTTTTTTTCCAATAGATTTCAATATTAGGATTTTTCATGTAAGTATCATAATCCAGACAATTTAAATATTTTTTTTGTATCTTTCTGAACAACAAACCCATCTACTTCCGGTATATCTCCAATTGTCACTGCCTCTTCTTCACTTGGGTAATTGATTAAGCGCATAAACCCAGCCAATGTACTTTTCGCCTCTTCTCGAATCCCAAATGCATCATACATTGGTTCTGCTACCGTGACAAAATCTATAATTCCCTGACACACATTTTTTATAATTTTCATCATTTCCTATGGTTTCAAATATTAATTCATCTTCGCCATATTGAAATAATGATTCTGACGGCGCGCCAAAAACAGTTCTAATAAGGCAACAACCGAATTCAACTCCTGCTGAATCGCTTATTCTTGTCAATATCGAATAAATATGTATCATATTCAGTGTTTTTCAGTTGGCGTCTACTCTTAACAGTATCCAATATACCGACATAAACAAATCTATTCTCTTTACTGTACCCAATATTCGTCAGTACACGATTCAATAAATATTGGGAACTGCCATTCCAACCACAATCAAAAAATAATGCTGTCATTCTGCAACAGGCCAATTTTCTCAAAGTAGTTTTTTGCATTATTTCGCTCTTTCTCACACCTTTTCAGAAATAATGCCTCGTTCATTAAATACAGTTTTTACTTTTTCCATATCATCAACTGTATTAATCTTCGCATCTAATCCTGCGAATCCCAAAGGATTGAACTTGCTCCTCGGTCACACCCTCTAAAGCAATATAATGAACAACCTCTCCAATCGTCTGCCCCAGTGTATACGGCGGCAATATGCGAAGAGTTTCTTCATTTAATTCCGTAATTCGCCAGGGTCAATGCTCGGCGCGATGTATACATATATTGGCATCCGATCCACTCTTGTTTCTCGCTCAGTTGAAACAAATTATATCCATCTCTCGCTAATAAATAACAAGGTCGATTCGGATTAGCCTTTCTCATTTCTTTCAGCCATTTAACAATGCCTACATATAATGGACCACCTACATACGCTCCTAAATCATGCCAAAACTCTCCCGTTTGCACATATCGGCCAACCCCCAGATCGAAAATGCCCATATTTTCTATTTTTGTTTCATTTGGGATTTCATTACGTATGTACAAAAAGCATTCCATCCGCTTCTCGCGCTAAGCGAACATCAGAATTTTCATTGTCGCCAATATGTAAAATTGTATTCGGCTTTACCTTTTCTTGTTCAGCAATATAATGATATATATCCCCACGGAATTTTGTATGATTCTCCGTTGCAGAAACATAATATTGCTCAATATCATGATAGCCACAGCCTTCAACTAAGTCTTTTACTGTCGACTTATCCAAATACATATCACTTGTAACGATGATGCGCTTTCCTAAAGATTTTGCATATTGATATATTTCATAGATTTCATCATTTTTCTTAAAACTTGTTTTTCTATCGCAATTTCTTCTTGCTTTACTTGCTCCCAATCCACTATTGATCCATGATTTTTGGCAAGATACTCATAGGTGTCATCCAAATCAGCATGTGCTTTTTGTTCTGTTTCTTCCACTTCCTGACTTGCCATCATTTGACATCTCTGTCTCCAATTAGCCAATCCACGAATACCCGTTTTCTTTTCAGTAATGTAAACACATCTTCTGGGGTATTCGTCATTCTTACAATTAAAGTATCAAAGACATCAAAAGATATTATGTCTGCTTGCAGAATTCCACTTTTTAATTGTTCGAGTTGGGGTTCTTTCCACATACTAATCTCCCATTTTCCTATTCAAATAATTTTTATTAGCCTTGTTAAATGATATGCTTTATACCAAACAGTAGGCATAAACTGATCTATCATTGTTGTCTTTGCATTGATTATCTCTTGCTGTTCTAGAATTGTTGATTGTGCTTCTCTTTCTATTTTTTCAATATAGCGTTGTTTTTCTTCACGTAGTGCCCTTTCATATGATACCACTTCATTCAACCATTCAAAATCATCAGCACACATAATTTCATATCTCACGCAAAACGTTCCTTTTTTCCTTCCAGATCAACAATTATTTGTGGATCGTTATGATCAAATCCTATCACATTTTCAGACATTTCCACACCATTATATGAGTAACTAAGTGGTTCTCCATTCAAGGATACTTTATCTATCCGAATCATGCACGACTGCTCTATTGGATCCAATCTCAATTTATCGTATGCCTCTTTTATATCTATTTTTATCGCTTCGATCATCTCTTCTCTCCCAATAGAAAGTGCAAGTATTTTCCTCGTCATATCCTTTTTCCGTTGGATAGTATACTTTTTAGTGGTTCTTTTTTTATTTTCGTTCTTATAATCTTTTGATTGATCTGATTGATACTGAACTGCGGTTTGCATTCATAATTGGCCTTTGTTCGGAAAGTTTCTGTCTGCCCGCCACATATCGTTGAAAGCAGGCCTCCATTTTTTTCAAATATTTCTGCTTCAATAAGCGAAATCTCTCCTAGATCCAATACCTCTTCCCAAGTATGATTTTTCAGCGCATTCGATGTACTGTTCCAATACAAAAGTGCTCGATACAAAATAAACTTCTGTGGAATTTCAAAGTCAAATGTCCATTCATAATCAATTACATGCCACTTTTCCTCATCTACCAGAACGTTCGGAAAAATCATGTCAATATTGCTGACTTTCGCCAAGTCAATATCTCTCATTTCTACGTTTCCGAAAATTTTCTGTTCATCTGCATTCGGTTGGAAATCACCTCTATACGAGCCGTGCCTCAACAGCCTTTCAACATATTCATTGAGCAATTGACGTACTTTTTTCTCATTTCCTTGCAAGATATACAAATCTAACTTTGACTGAATCGACTCTCCAGATACAAATGCGAACTGCATTCCCTTGTCTGTTTCTCTTTACATCATTAATATCGATTGCTGTATCCCCATAACGTTCCACCAGCCACTGATGTTTTTCCGGCATTAACGCTAGATGTTCTGAGATCTGTCCATTTGGATCACTTTTATATATGACTTTGTTTCCATCTGCGATGGCAATCCGTGTTTTGCTGCAGAATTCAGGCGCTCGATCTTCTGAAAATTTTATATAGATTGTCTTCTCCATTACCTATCGCCTTTCTATCTTTACAGCAAATGAGTTCGCGAACTCCGAGAACAGCCCTTCCTCAATTATATTATCCCACACCTTGCTTTCATCAAAGAAACGATAACGAAAGTATTCAAAATTAAAGTCATAATTTTCCAGACTTCCCTTGCTCGGCATCCATTCATCAGAATAGATTTCCATCGGATAGCGATAATCTGGATACGGATAGTAGACTGTACTGTCTACTTCAGGCATCTCAAGGAGCAGATTCATTATTTTCTGATATGAAATAACATCCTCATTCTCTGTCGATTCCAAAGTACGGAAAAAACCGCCCTTTTCATATTGCATCCCTGACCAATATTTTAAGCCAAATTTATTATCAACACACCACAACAACTGTCCATGTTCATCCAATCTTGCCGCAAGAAATTTCATCACTTCTTCCATCGTAGACTGCGTCAATCCCCCGAAGCATTCCAAACAGGATAATAACATCATAGGATGCCTGCATATCAATCTTGTCATCTGTTTCTTCAACAGATAACCCTCGTTCTCTTAAGTCTTCTGCAAAAATGGGATTTTCATTATTGACCACAAGAATTTTTTGTTTCTTGTCAAGAATTAACAAATCAAGTATTCTGGCTTGATATTTTTCTTTTGCACTTGATCCATAATTATATTCTATCACCTATCTCAAAATCCATCTCTCCGTCCACTGCACGAACCAATCCTGGCGCTTATCTCCGGAGATCATAACACCTATCTGATACTTCTGATCGGATTCCTCCAATTTATCCTTATCAACCAGTATCTCAAAACCAACATTTCCATAACGACTGTCATAGGTTCTTCTCGCTTCATCCGATACAAATCTTTCGACCTCGACACGATAACACCTGCCGGATTCACCGCGTAAAACCAAATACAATTCTCTCTTACTATCCACCCGAAGACTACCTGTATAGAACCAACCAACAACACGCACAAGTGAATTCAGATATTCCACACTATTAATGCGCGCCATAAAATTGATAGACTCTGTATCAAAATCAATGACAAAATCTTCCATGCTGCTCTCTGTCTGCAGCGGCTCATGATCGCCAGCCCCTGCATCTGGATACTAAAGGAGATATTATATCCCCCAGATTGCGATTATAGAAGGGATCATAACCCTCAAATGCAGGATGATTTTTTATACAATTTGCTGCGTTCCATCGCAAGTCGAAGCATCTTTTTCATCATTCTGATTGTCAAGCCCACGGCTCACAGACTCATAATGATACAAGATGACGTCATTACGACATACATTATAATAACCAGCCTCTGCCAGTTTAAAACACAGGTCAATATCATTGTAGGCAACCGGAAATCCTTCATCAAAGCCGCCAACCTCATAGAACTTTGCCTATCAACCATCAAACAGGCGCCGGTCACTGCCAGCCAATCATATTCCACACGATTTCTCGCGAAATAATAAGACTGTGCATCATCCATATGACTAAATGCATGAGACGGTCCGCAAGTCAGGTTTAACACACCATCATGCTGGATATCTGTCGAATCCGGATATAAAAGTTTGGCTCCAACGGCACCCACATGTTCCTGGGCGGCATGTCCGGTCAGACGATCCAGCCATCCCTGATGCAGGATTCCAATATCATCATTCAAGAATAAGAAATATTTTCCGGATGCATGCTCCGCACCAATATTGCACATATGTGAAAAGTTAAAGGTCTGCTTTTTCATAGATGTAGTGTATATTCTTGCCGGCAATATAATCATTGATCTTTGTCCTGCACATCCTGCGCACTGCCATTATCCACAATAATGACCTCATAGTTCGGATAATCCGTAAACTCTGCAATGGTAGCCAGACAATGCTTTAAAATATCAAAATTGTCTTTAGACGGAAGGATGATACTTACTTTCTCGTTTGTGTCATTGTGGTAGACCAGACGGTATTGGTACTCGCCGTCCACATACTCCACATCGGCATGCAGTCCGCGTCGTGTGATCATTTCTTCTTTTAATTTCTTTGCCACTTCAGTGCATACGGCTTGGAATTCGGATCATACGCCACCGATTCTTTTCGTTCGCGCCAATGGTAAAGAATTTTGTCTACATGTCCCACGCGCTGATTTGTCGTATGCTCCATAAAGCGCAAAACAAAATCGTAATCCTGACTGCCATTGTACTTTTGTGCGCAGACCGCCTACTTCTTTGACGATCTCGGTTCGATACACAGACAGATGATTGGTATAGTTCAGACACATAAAGGCATCCGGTGACCAATCCGGTTTAAAGAAAGGTGTATGACGATCTTTTACAGGTATTGCAAACGTGCCTTCCCTGTTTGCCTGACACTCCTCGGTAATTTTATCCTCATCACTATAGACAAAGTCCAATTCCTGGTTTTCATTCAAAAGATATGCCACCTCATATAATGCCTGCGGAGCCAGAACGTCATCACAATCCATAAAGGCAATGAACTCCCCTTGCACTTGTGCAAGTCCTGTATTGGTCGCCTCTGAAATATTGCCGTTTTCTTCCCGATAGATCACACGGATCTTCGGCATGTCACTGTATTTCAGACAGCACCTGTCGGACATTCTCCCATGAAGAATGATCGTCCACCAGGATGAGTTCCCAGTTTTCATATGTCTGTTTTCTGACAGAATCGATGCAGTCGCGCAGCATCTGGCTTGAAACATTATAAACCGGTACTACAACAGAAATCAGAGGGGCATATGACAAGACCCCCTGATTCCAGACCGTCGGCTCTACTTCTTCTATCCACTGTCGGAATACATCAATATTCTGATAGTTACCAATGCGCAATATTCGTTTTATAATACGTTTTGCTTTTCTCGCTGCTCGTCTAACCATGCCGTAAAACTATAACCCTTCTGCAATCTCCATCAGATACTTTCCGTAATCTGTTTTTAAAAGCGGCTGTGCCAGTTTTACCAATTGCTCCTTATCAATAAATCCTCTCTTGTATGCAATCTCTTCAATACAGAAATGTAAAGTCCCTGTCGCTTCTGAAAAGCAGATACAAAGTCTGCTGCTGCAAAGAAGCATGTCATGGTTTCCTGTATCAAGCCATGCAAATCCACGTCCCAATGTCTCTACGTGCAAATCTCCACGCTCTAAATAAGCGTTGTTTACTGCTGTGATCTCAAGTTCTCCTCTGGCAGACGGCGATTGTCTTTGCAATCTCAACGACCGAATTATCATAGAAATACAGACCCGGAACCGCGTAATTTGACTTTGGATTTTCCGGCTTTTCCTCGATCGAAATAGCCTTACCATTTTCGTCAAACTCAACCACGCCATACTCTCTCGGATCTCTGACATAGTAGCCGAAGATGGTAGCCCCAGGTTCGTTCTCAGTTCTATCTGCTGCACGTCTTAATACCTGTGAAAAACTCTGACCATAGAAGATATTATCGCCAAGTACCAACGCCACTGCATCTTTTCCTATAAAGTCTGCACCGATAATAAACGCTTCTGCAAGTCCATTCGGCTGCTCCTGAATGGCATACTGGATATCCATGCCTAACTGACTACCATCTCTAAGAAGATCCTCAAAGACAACCACATCCCTTGGTGTAGAGATAATTAACACTTCACGAATACCTGCCAACATCAGTGTTGACAGCGGATATAAATCATCGGTTTATCATATACCGGCATGATCTGCTTGCTGATCGCCTTGGTCAATGGATATAATCTGGTTCCTGAACCACCTGCTAAAATGATACCTTTCATCTTAAAATTCCTCCTTTACACACCCAGCGCTGCCATGAGCACCTTGTCCATATCGTAATACTTGTACTGTCCCAAACGTCCGCCAAAAGATCACATTGCCTTCCTTGGCAGCAAGTTCTGCATATTTCTCATACAAAGCATTGTTCTTCTCGTTGTTGACCGGATAGTATGGCTCAACGCCCGGCTTCCACTCAGAAGAATATTCTCTTGAAATGATGGTTGTCGGCTGCTTGCCAAACTCAAAATGCTTGTGCTCAATGATACGGGTATATGGAACTTCGCGCTCTGTGTAGTTGACTACAGCGTTGCCCTGATAGTTTTCCATATCCAGTTTCTCTGTCTCAAAGCGGACAGAACGATACTCCAGTGGTCCAAACTTAGAATCAAAGTATTCATCGATCTGACCGGTAAAGAGTATCCGATCATAAGAGACTTCAGTGCCGTCAGATAACTTTCCGGACTTTTCGATCAAAGAAATCCTCTCCGGTAACGACATCAATGCCATCCAGCATCTTCTCAACGATCTGTGTATAACCGCCCATTGGGATACCCTGGAAACGGTCGTTAAAGTAGTTGTTGTCATAAGTAAAGCGCATCGGCAGTCTCTTGATGATGAATGCCGGAAGTTCTGTACAGTCTCTTCCCACTGCTTCTCGGTATAACCCTTGACCAGTTTCTCATAGACATCTTTACCGGCAAGAGACAATGCCTGCTCCTCCAAATTCTTTGGCTCGTCTATATCATACTCTGCCTTCTGCTTCTCGATAATATCCTTAGCCTCCTGCGGTGTGCGGATGCCCCACATCTTGCTAAAGGTATTCATGTTGAATGGCAGGTTATAAAGTTCGTCCTTGTAAACTGCGATCGGAGAGTTGATATAATTGTTAAATTCTGCAAATTGATTGATGTATTCCAGATAGCCTTGTCCGAGGTATGGAAGATATGCGCACCGTAAACATGTACGTTGATACCGTCTACTTCCTTGGTATAAATGTTACCCGATGTGATCGCGCTTATCGATAACAAGTACTTCCTTTCCTCTCTTTTTTTTGCTTCGTATGCAAATGTGGGTCTGAAAAGTCCAGCACCTACTACGAGATAGTCATAATGCTTCATGATCTCTGTCTTCCTTTCTTATTTAAATCCGAACATAGTTAATTGTATTGTAGCAATTTTGTAACATTTTGACAACCTTATGCTAGCAATTAGACAGGATAAAGCCTCCTCACCCATATAGAAAAGGCAGAAGTCATCCTTTGACTTCTGCCCTCTGTAAGTTAGTTTCCTTTACGTCCTTCCTTGTATCCCCAGTTTATATAGTGATTATAATACATGGCTGTATTGTTCCCATATGCCTGGCGTAAATCCGCGTAGCGCTTTATAATTATTTACAACGAAAGATGCTTTCGCGATACGACCTTCTTTCATACCATAATTTACAAAATGAGCCAGTACTGCCCGATCATCATAGCCATATGCACGGAATACATCCGGGTTTTTATCTATATAGTATTGATAATCATAAACCTTTCCGTAATCAGTACCATTATGTTGTTATCGCCCCCTGCAGGCGTATGCAGCCACTGCCCTTGCGTCCTTCCTGTCTTCCCCACTGCAGATAGTGCAAATAATAAGATTTCAGATTGTTCCCGTAAGCACGACGCGATCGCTATACTTGCAGGCGATATGAGGTCACATCAAAGACGCTTTCGCAATGCGTCCCTCATTCATTCCATAATGGATGAAATGAAGAAGTACCTGCCCGATCATCGTAGCCATATGCCCGAAATACATCCGAATACCGGCTCACATAAGTATTATAATCATAAACTGCTGCATAATCGATGCCATCATACCTTGTCAGTCCGTTTTGCAGCACATTACATCCTGTTCCCTGACGCCCTTCGCTTCTTCCCCACTGAAGATAATGCATATAATAAGGCTTCAGATCATTTCCATAAGCGCGACCCAGATCACTGTACTGCAGACGATATGAGGTCGCATTAAAAACTTGCCTTGGCCTGACGTCCTTCACTCATGCCATAATTGATAAAGTGCTGTAACAGTTGACTGCAATCATAACCATATGCCTGTTTCAAGTCAGCATACTGATCCGCATAATAGTATGGATCAAAAACACTACTGTAATCCACTCCATTATATACCGCATTGTAGGTTCGCTCCACCGGTGTTGGTGTCGGCTCAGGATTTGGCTTCGGTGTCGGTTCCGGCTTTGGTTCCGGCTCTGGCTCTGGCTCAGGCGTTGGTTCCGGTGTAGATGGTATCTCATCATCCAGAGCCTGATAACGCCTTACATCCATCGTCCCATCACTCTGTGGTGTCGATGCACAGTATAGAATTCCATCCATTCTTCCCAGCGCAGTTCCAAACGCCGGAGAATAAACCGTACTTCCCAGCATTGTCGTGTCGGTCGGATGCGCCACAGTAGAACTATATACATTTACTTTCCCATCTGCAGTTACAATGGCATAGTAAAGATTTTGTTTTCCTGCTGTCAGACCGATATCCAGAAGGTTACTGCCCAGTGAAGACATAACCGTTTCTGTAACGCCTCCTGACATATCCATTGTGGTTAATTTGGCACTACCTGTGCTTTCATTACTCAAAAGATATACATGATCCCCCCTGTTGTTTTGACCACGATTCTTCTTCGCATACGCATCGGTATTCTTATGCGTAAAAGTCCATTGATCATTTTTATATACCATCACACTCGTTGTCCGCTCTGTAAAATCACCATATGCCAGAGCAGGAAATCCATTATACGAAAACAATACCGGACTTACCAGATAAGAAACATTTAATTTGCGGTCCCACAGCCTTCCAGGAATCATTCTCTAAAAGATATAACTGTGGATTTTTATTGTCCTTAGCGACGATCGTAGCCAGTTTATCTCCGATCCCCCAGCACGGGATGATTAGTAGCATATGCATTCATAGTCGTTATTTCCTTCCAGGCATTCCCGCTATATTTTTTTCAAGACGCTGCAGTTATTGCGATAATCAGAAATCAACGCATACAAACTACCATTGCAACTCTCTATGCTCACAGATGATGACACATTATCTATAGGTTTGCCTAGATTCGTCCAATTCGCTCCATCATACTGTAAAACAGTCGAAGAATTTGTATTCTGTGCCAAAACATAAATAGCGTTTCCATCTGTAGCCAACTGTGTAGCACTGGCATTCATCGTGGACAATGGGGTCGTCCCATCCTGACTCGTCACCGTCTCCCACAGATTCATATTTGCATAATCTGGAAATGTCACATCGAATGTGATTGAGTCATCCGTCTGCGCAGTCACACTGATTGTCATGCCGGAATTGCGCCCGTCACTGTAACAGATGGCATTATCAACAATCGTTTTTGACAAATCCTCCGATCCGATAGACTGTCTGCCGGATATGTAGGTCGGCATCCCTGCCGCAGCCTTTGTAATATCGCGCAGATGCATTCCCCCGGTATCATCCGGTCGAAATACATAGATATAGTCATTACCACGCAGATTTCCATCCGTAGCATATGCCGGATTCACACGATATACGATAAGCCCGGCTCCTGACATGTTCTGATCCAAGTCCGCTGAATACTTTTTGCCCGGTTTACGGTATTCCACCACAAAATATTCACTGGATGAAAATGGTGTATAAAACTTATAAGCCTGACTCTTTCCGCCATTCGCATATGCACTATCCATATCATACAATGTGTAGGTTGAGCTTTTGTCGCTGTCTTTTGGGCAATCTTTGCCCAGCCTATATTCTCTCTTGTCGTTGCCAAAAGTGATGGTCTGCCCAGTGATCCTGCCATAAGATCCCACATTCCAACCGGTGTTCCATTCATTCCTGATGTACGGTAATAATCCGGCACACCAAATGTGTGCACATACTCATGCGCTGCAGTTGCAATATCAAAAGAATCCCAAAATGTGCCCGACGAAAGTGTCGTTGTACAAGTTTCAAGTATATTATAATAACCTATGGTCTTGCCGGCAAAAGCCCTTTATTTCCGGCATTGGTTGTGTGCGGTGTAAACTGCCCTGTCTTTGGTACAGATGCCAGAATCATCAGGTTGTCGATTGCCCCATCACCGTCCCGATCCAGAAGTGTCCCATCATAAGTTGGATACTTTTCCGTCAGTTTTTGAGCGACCTCAGCAACCAGAGAAATCTCATTTGATCCCTGGTATTCCGCCAGTGTCTTGTCCAACGTGATATATTCCACTCTTTCACCTGACACAGTCTGCGGGAAAAGTGACTCCACCTGATGTGCCCCACCGGAAAGCCTCGACAGATATTCCCGAAATGATCCGATCGCAAAGGTGTCATTCTCTCCATTGAAACGCCTTTGCAACAAACCCCAATAAGTTGTCGGGGCTCCCGAGATCTGTGAGGTATATGGTGTATTATAACCCGTATCGTCGTCTCCCACAGTATCTCCCTGATAACGTACAATGACAACCAGGTTCGCTGCCCGGCCTGTCGATGGTGCTGCCTGAATCGTCATCATCCCTGCATCCCCCAATAGCATGATCGCACACAGCAGAAAAACTGACATTACACGACCCGATCTTTATATTTTTTTCCTTCGTCTTACCATATACATCTCCCTTCGTTTATCAAATTCATGTTCACTTTTCTTCACTTTAACCTATGCAACCAGGCTTTTATAACATCAATCAAAGAAATATATACACACTATAGTCACAACCCCAGATACTTCTCCCAGTATCCAAGGCTCGTGATCTCTTTTTTCGCCTCTGCCCACTGCTGCATCATGACATCGTGGTTCTTTCTGATTTTCTTTGTCATCTTCAGATAGTCACAAAAATCTTTCCAGCCTCTTGCATAACTCTTCTCTGTCATATAGCCTTTGCGCTTTTTCTTCATCATAGTGGAAGATCTTCTTAGCACCAAAAGGAATGCCACTATCGCGCAGTCCGGCGACCTTGAGTGCCCTTGTGCTCAGGAAGAATCCAGCGTATGACGCCCAGACACTCCATGCCAGATAATGACTGTGGAATCCATTTTCTTCTACCATATCCTCGGTCAGATCATAGGCAGACAATTCCTCGTATTTATAATTATACTTGGTCAGTGCTGCGTGCTTCTCAAGCGGATCCAATGTCTTAAAGAAGTCCGGTCCCTTGTAAAATCATCGATAGCCTCATAGATGATCTCTGCATCTTCATAACGATAACGGTTCAAGGCACCGACAATACGGTTTGATAAATGATGGATCACATCGCCTGCTGTTGCACAGGTTTTCGGACCCTGCCATGCCGATCAGCATATTGCGGATATCGTAATAGGTCATACGCGTTGCCGCCTTGTTGATCCCCTGTGGATGCCATACACAGATACCGTTCAGAAGAATTGTGCCATTTTTCTCATTTCGCACCCCATATTCCATATCATCATAATGGATAAACAAAGGTATCGGCAGATTATCTTCCGTAATAATAGAGGTCGGGATAACACTGTACCACCAGCCACTGTAATTGATCGGATTTTCACATTCATTGGTGGCAACACATTCCTGTCTGCGCAGATCCCACATCTTATTGTAAAGTCACCTGCGTGCCACGCCATCTTGCCCCAGCCTCAAACTGCTTATAGCGAAGATTTAACATGAACATTTCACCGCCAACCATCATATCATGATGCTCTTCATCAACGAATTGCAGGAAATGATAGGTTCTCTCCAACACATCTGTAGAAAGAATAATATCGTCATCCATCAATATGATATGGGTAAATGGCGAGTCCTGGCGATGGAAAAGAGACTCGATCATGGTTCTTGTAAAACCGCCTGCTCCACCGGCATTTTTATTCGGGAAAAGATGCACCTTATCACTCTGGAAGGTATCCTGCGGCACCGTCTGTCCGTTATCTGATATATAAATTTCTACATGATCGCACAATGGCGACATGGCATTATTGACGACCTTATCCAGTACCAGATTCACATTTTTCTTTAAAAATTCTTCCCTCTGGAAAGTGCAGATGCCAAGTACCAGTTCCACCGGATTGACATCCTCTTTCTCTACGTCTGTGGTATATGCTCCCGACAAAAGAGAAACTGCATCCTCGCACGGCGCCATCGTAATATAGTAAATGCCCTCATCGGCTAATTCGGAGAAATGAATGATCGTCCTGATCGCCTGCTGCCCCTGGTCCGTTACAAATGCTTCTGCTTCCTGTGGGCAGTCCATTTCCCGTCTTTTGTTGTGCAAGAAACTGTACATGGTCTCCTCATCCGGGAACTCCTGCCACATATGCTCTGTTTCTACCATGCCAACCGTCTGATAGGCTCTGACCTCTACCGGACCACTGGTCACGATCTCCAATGCCAGATTCGACAACTTGGTGTATTTCTTCCATTTTCCAATGGAAAAGCATTGAAATACGTATCCAGGGATAATATCTCTCCCTGCTTGATCTCAAGTGGGAAAGATTCTGCTGCCACTTCCGATGCTTTCACGCCATCGATCGGTTTATGGAACATGACATTCCCATCATCATATGGATAGGTCGTAATATCATTTCCCTCTTTATCCACTTTTCTAAAATACATCCCCCACTCATTGCATACTTCCTTGCTTGGTCCGATCAATTTTTGAATAATCACTGTTTCCATCCTCCTATCTCCGGTGCAAAACGCATCCCAGCCGTCATTCCTTTCCACATCGTAGCAATGCGCATTTTCTTTCCATCCCTACTCTTAAACAGGATGCGCAGCATATTTAGGAAAAATGCCGCAAAGTAAATACAGACTTCTTTTGTCCCATGCCTTTTTGCCGTGCAAGATCATTACGAAATGCATAAAATATCTTGGCACACGTTCTATATCATCAATCACAATATTACTTCCGGCATTGGTCTTCATTTTGTGGATAGCCACGCTTTCTTTGACATGATAGCATGGATAAGTCTCCGAAATACGAAGCGTGTATTCCTTATCATCACCCCAGATGAAATACTCTTTGACCGGCAGCCCTTTGTTTTCCACTGCCACTCTTGTAAAGAGAAGTGAAACAAAGGTTGCACTATCCACCGCCTGCAGGGTCAAGGCACTTTCTTCTGCACCCCTTGCCGGACACAGTCACTTCCTGTCCCACATAATGCTGACGGTTCATCTGGCAAGGACTTCCATCTGTCCAAAGGACCGTTGATGAGACAAAACCAATCTCGTCCTGCGGTGCGACCTCATTTCCAGCGCACATCATGCCATCCAATAATTTTTGCAAGGCATCTGCCTGCGGTATCGTATCATCATCCATGATCCGATCGCATCTGCCCCATGTTCATACGCCCATTTCATACCGGTATAAAATCCACCGGCTCCACCCGTATTCTCTGCCAGATGGGTCGCATGATCCGCCTGTCTTCGGCATCGCCTGCCGATACCATGCCATCTATCCACTCTTTTGTGCCATCCGTACTGGCATTATCCACGAGAAAAATATCTAATTGTGTATCCCGGTCTACTTTCTGCTCTCGAAGAGCCTGTAGACACTCTTTTCAACAAATCTATCCGATTGTATGTGACTACTACTGCTGTTACATGTTGCATCCTGCTCTCACACTCTTACCTTTCCATCCATTTTCTGCCCTTTTACAAATATGAAATATATAGCGTGTAATAATCCAGCAAAAACACAAGAGATGTCAAACCCAGGGCAGCCATGACCATATGGTTTTTATCAAACTTAATGCTTATGCCATCAATTCCCAGAGAGTAAGCCAATGGGAACAGCACCGGCAATAAATACCTTCCCTGACACCCTTGTAAGACTTGTCCTCCTACTGGTGTATAAACAAGATAAAACACGGTTACAATCACCGCCACCAGGATAAGGAACGTTACCCACTGACTGATCCTAAGCCATGTAACTTTTTCGCTTTTCCTCACCACAATCCAGATACAGAATCACTGCAATAAGGATCAGGAGAAGAATTCCATAATCTCCCTGCCCTAAGTATCCCATATTCGTTGTGTAAAGCGGTGCTACATTAAATCCCAGATAACCTGCCATAAAACCGATCAACTTTTGCAGATAACTGCCCGGAAGTTGTAAGATCCACCATAATTGTTCGCTGGCATTGATCCCTCCCCGCCTCTTGTGTCTCCCATTCCGAGCCCATGATGCAGAACCGGAAGTACAAACAGGAAAATATGATTGCCATACCGCCGATCAGAAAAAGCGTACCATACCCCTCTCTGCCGCTTATCTTTAAATTTTTCCTTTGGGAAGAAAAACAGTGGCAATAGCATCACACAGTAAACCCACTTGGGCATGATGCTAAGCGCAAAACAGGCGACCATCATAAAGAGATCCCGATATTGCAAGGTCTCCTCTGGCCTTTGCAGATTTCCGATATAGTAGGAGGTTCCGCCAATGTCAACGCAATCACCCACCAATCATAACTATAGGATGATGCAAGTACCATGGAAGTCGGTAAAAGAGCGATCACAGACATCAGGATCTTGCCATAACGCAAGCGCTTGATCGCATAATAAATGATCATTGTATATGCCAGTAAGATACTTATTTGGCCTAGTAAAAAGACATGGGCGAAACTCAGATGCAGGCCTTTTCCAATAATGATCGCGATCGCCGGCACAATATATGCAATGGAATAAATTCCACCCAGACTTTTTTATAGCCAATCGTTGCTTCATCATAGGGACGTAAGACTTCCTGATTGTCTGCATGTGCTCTGTCATAAAGCCCATCCAATGTCTGACTGTATTCCGCAATGACTCATAGGAATATGTTTTATCCGTAATCTGCTGGTTCAACTGCGGAAAATCCTCAACCAACTTGTTCTCTGCTTCATACTTTACAGAATCAAACATACTGACAATAGAGATTGTCCGTACAAAATGTGTTTCGTCATCCCAACACACACCCACAATCCTTGGCGACGACAGGATAAAAAGTCAGCCCCAGGATCAGTGCCGTTACAGCAAATGCCCCTTCCGTCTTTTCCGCCATCTGCCTGCGCATGAGCCAGAATGTCAGGATCAGACTGGCACACCCTGCAAAAAAAATAGTATTTCCACCATGGGAAAACTGTCCCATGCGTTGCGATCCGGACAATAACTCCCAGCCCAAGCCACAAACCAACATAATAGGCTGCATATTTGATAATCTTTTGATGATCCTTCCTGATCTTCTGCCAGCCTTGTTCCAAATCTGCCAAGGCTTTTTCCACGGCATCGCGTGTCCATGCAAAATGCAGCAAAAAAGCCATGGAAAGATTATGATCCCCACAACATTAACCAGCACCACCAACACCTTATGGTATGCCAGCATACCGTCCATCCAACACAGGGACAGATCCAATAACCCCACTAAGACAATACAGCATACCTCAACGATCAGTGCTGTACGATCCCATTTTACTTCCTTCTTCAAAACGTTCTTCCCAATCTTACTTTTTATTTATCTAATAGTGATAGTCCGGATGTTTCCCCAGTTTCCCCACTTTGCAATCCTTTATCACATCATGCAGGATCTTTTGGTTGCTCCTGCCCTGTTCTCTCGTCTCTTTCTTCCAGGTCATAAAAAACTGAGAAGCCAAAAGACCCGATACTGCCACAAGATCACCCAGGCAGACAGGCTTCCCAAATGCCGTTTTGCCGTATCATAACGATTGCGATAACCATAATACTGCCGCCAGCCGATCCGATGTAAGACCCCTTTGGTCACCATGCCCTCCTTGGAAAGCACTGTTTTATGATGAAGCACCGCTGCCGGCACCACCGTCACACCACCGCACTCCTGCAAGCGCAGGCAATATTCAATATCATCGTACCAAAGAAAATATCCCTTTTGGGGCAGACCAATCTCCCCGCATCTTTTTTCCCTGTAGCAAAAAGTCCGCAAAAGTTGCAGCATCACAGGCGAAACTCTCCTTTGATATTCCTCGCTAGCAACATTGCTCTCCACATAAAGTAATCGGTTTTGTGATCCGCCTTCTATGGCTGACATCAATATGCCCCTCGGTCACAACCTTTCCCCGCAAGACCATAAATACCTGTATGCGCATTTGCATAGTCCAGAAGTTTTTCCATGTAGTCCGGTGCGATCGTTGCATCATCATCAATGATCAGCACCCAGTCATATTCCCCTGACTTGCACGCTGCAGACCATCATAAAAATCCACCTGCGCCACCAAGATTCTCCGGCTCCCGTATCACGTCCAGATCTTCCCGGGCAGCAAGGAATTCTGCTGTTCCATCCGTACTGTGATTATCCACCACAATAACACGCGAAAAGGAATGGTTTTGCCCACATACGCAGGCAAGACATTCCTTTAATAATTCTACGCGATTATAAGTTACAATAACGACTGCATTATTCATTCTTATACATTTCCTCATAATACTCCTGATAATCACCGCTGGTAACGTTTTTCATCCAGTCCTCATGTTCAAAAGAACCAGGCAATCGTCTTTTTAATGCCATCCTTAAACATAGTCTCCGGTTCCCAGCCTACTTCCTTCCTGATCTTTGTCAGGAGCAATGGCATATCTTCTGTCATGTCCTTACAATCTTCCACATATGTGATCAGGTCTGTGCTGACATTGGCGTCTTGGATCATCTGCCGGAAGCATCTCAAGCAGTGTATCTATAATGATATTGATAATTTCAATGTTCTGCTTTTTCATTGTGGCCACCGATATTGTAAGTCTCGAAAAGTTTACCTTTTTCCTGTACCATATCGATTCCCTTTGCATGATCATCTACATACAACCAGTCACGTACATTTTTGCCATCCCCATATACCGGCAACTTCTTGCCCTGTAATGCATTGTTGATGATAAGCGGAATCAACTTCTCCGGGAACTGATAAGGGCCATAGTTGTTGGAGCAGTTTGTAATATTTTGCAGGGAACTTGTAGGTATCCATATAAGCCTTTACAAGCATATCAGAAGATGCCTTACTTGCTGAGTATGGGCTATGTGGGTCGTATGGTGTTGTCTCGTAGAAATATGCGTTTGGATCATCATCCAAAGAGCCATATACTTCATCTGTAGACACATGTAAGAATTTCTTACCTTCCTGAAAGTTCCATCCGGCAACTCCCAAGCAGCCTTAGCACAATTTAACATAACGGCTGTACCAAGGACATTCGTCTGTACAAAAACCTCTGGATTCTTGATGGAACGGTCTACGTGAGACTCGGCTGCGAAATGAACCACGGTCAATATCATTTTCTGCAAAGATCTTTGCTGATGGCTTCCTTATCGCAGATATCAGCCTTGACGAAGGTGTAATTGTCCCTGTCCTCAATATCTTTTAAATTTTCCAGATTTCCTGCGTAGGTCAACTTGTCCACGTTGATAATACGGATCTCATTGTCATATTTGCGGAACATATAATGAATATAATTGCTTCCAATAAATCCTGCTCCACCTGTTACTAAGTATGTTCTCATAATCTTCTCCTTTTTGATTACTTTATTGTCTCTTCTTTTTACAGTTTCTTCCAAATCCTCTACTTTCTTATACAACAAGCCAACCTCTTGTGTCAAGCGTTTTTACACTTTCTGGTCAGATTGGAAATAACGATCGTCTGGCTGAAAATGATCGTCAGGACAAACAAAAAGTCCCAAAAATGTCAGCATATTGATCGGAAGTGTGATCCCCAGTGTCTGTGACATAATCGTCAACAGTCCCGGAAACAGATCAAAATCAGCAGCAAAAGTCCCACAAAAAACCAGATCAAAGCGTATTTCAATTCAGCCGCCGGATACGTACCAGATTTCCAATATATAAGATAGCGACGATCGCACCGATCGCGATAACCACCTGTAATCTCAGACTCATACAGCCTCCTCTTAATTCCCGATGGCAGTCATGATACATGCCAAAGGAACTTTGATCATATAGTAAATAGATTTCTTGAAGGAAATGGATGATTTCCCGGATGCCCTGGCTTTCATTTCCACTGGGATCTCCCTTCACATAAAACCCTTTTTTCAGGACGGTAACTGCCGTCTCCGGCCCCGGATAGTCCTTAGGATAATCGTTGGCAAACATATGCATGACTTCCTTATCCACCATACGCATGCCGCTGGTCGGATCTGTGATCGTCTGCCCTGTCAATAAACGGATCAGCCAGGTAAAAAACGGATACCAACGCGTCTGAGACCGGTAGACTGAAATCCTCACCCTCTAAAAAGCGAGAGCCGATCAGCATATTGATCTCCTCAGCCTCCATGACATCTGCCATCTTTTCCAGGAACTTGGCATCGTGCTGCCCATCTCCATCAATCTGGATCGCATAATCATAGCCAAACCGGTGTCCGTACAGTATCCTGTCTGTACGGCGGCACCAATACCGGAATTGATACTGAGAGTTACCATATTATAGCCCAGCCGATCGCATAGTTCCTTGGTACCATCCATGGAATGATCGTTGATGATGACATAATCAAAACTCGGCGCATTTTTTTGATATCTTCTACTGTCCTCTCGATCGAACCGACCTCATTAAATGCCGGTATGATCACCAGTCGTTTCTTCATTGTTACCTCACAAAAATCTTTTAGATAAATGCCTCTGAGAAAACTCATCAGCCGGCGTATCATAACACTCAGATTCACCTGCCATCTAGACAGGTGTAGTTCCTTGGCATATCGCTCTACCAATCTTTTTATGTTCTTCCAGATAGACATCTTTTTGTCGCCATTCATAACCTGACTGGTATTCGAATCGTTTCGGATACGGAAGGAATTGAGCGGCTCATGTAATATATAGATCTTTGCCCTTACAGCAAATGCGCATAAAGAAATCATAATCAATGATATAGACAAAGGAGGGATCAAAACTGCCCCATGCCTCATAGGCACTTCTACGGATCAGATTGGCAAGCGGTGCCCCAGATAATCTCTGGTAAAAGCGGAGAAGCGACAGGCTTTCCTGCCCTCCACAAGACCACTTGCGTGATAGCGCTTATAATAGCCGGTGGTCTTGCCATGCGTAATCCACAAAGCGCGTATCCGTCTGCACCAGATTTGCCTCCGGATACCTCTCCACGATCTCCACTTCTCTTGCCAGCAGAGTTTCATGGATCGGATCATCCGCGCATAAGAGTTTGATAAAGTCCCCTTGCAAAGTTCCATGCAATGGTTCCAGTTGCCTGCCATACCAAGATTTTTTTCATTCTGATAAAGATGCAGGCGATCGTCCCCCTGCCTGCTTTGCAAAAGTCTTCACCACCTGATAGGTATCGTCCGTTGACCGATCATCCACAACGATCGATTCGAGATTCTGATAAGTCTGTGTCAGAACGGATTGTATGGTTTCAGGATCGTATCCGCATTGTTATATGCCGGGATACAAACACTGACAGTGGCGATTCCATTAGCAATTCTCCATGTCAAAATCTTTTAAATAGACATCTAATGCATCTTCCCAATTTGCCATGGCAAACTGATCTGTTGTCAGACGCAGCATGTAGTTATCCAGATTTGAATATGCCGGACGTTTTGCTGCATCCGGGTTCATATTGGCATACTCTGACTGGTAATGTGATTGACCTTAGTCTTGATTCCCAGTTTCTTATAGAATGCCTCGGTGAAATCTGCCCAGTTTGTCTCACCTTCACAGGTCGCATGGAAGATACCATAGTTGTCTGTTCCTTCCAGGAAATGGATCATCTTGGCAAGTTCTACTGCTGAAGTCGGAGAACCAAACTGATCGCATACCACAGACACCTCGTCATGTGTCTTAGATGCACGTACCATAGTCTTAACAAAATTCTTGCCATCGCCATACAGCCATGCGGTACGAAGAATAAAGAATTTCTCTGCAAACTGACGTACAAAATGCTCGCCCTCTAACTTGGTCTTGCCATAGGCACTGATCGGATTCGGCTCATCAAACTCTGTACGTGGCGCACGCTCTGTTCCGGCAAAGACATAGTCGGTAGAAACATGTACCAGTTTTGCCCCTACTGTCGTTGCAGCGATCGCAAGATTACGCGGTCCGATCGCATTAATCTTGTAAGCAAGATCCCACATTTTTTCACAGCCGTCTACATTGGTCAGAGCTGCGCAGTTGATGATGACATCCGGCTTTTTATCTAAAGCCAAGGTCATGACTGCATCAATATCTGTAATATCCAAAGAAGTGATATTCTCTCCCTCTGCTACGTCTGTCAGGATAAATTCCACCTGACCTGCATATTCCTTTTGAATTGCTCGTCCAAGTTTGTCCGTTACAGCCCGTCACAAGTACCTTTTTCATATCATCTACCCTTTCTGTCTATACATAATCATTTGCCTTTTTGCAAGCCGGTTCATGGCAGAGAACATACCGCGAATGGATGCTCTCGTAATGTTTGAACTAACGCCCACGCCAAAGGTGATATTTCCGCTGCGGTTGTCACGCATCTCAATGTAGGCTGCTGCCTTTGCACCTGAGCCCTTGCCCAGAGAATGTTCGCTATAATCCAGCACAGAGAAATCAACCTGCGGTACACACTGCTTGACTGCAAGTTTTACCGCATCGATCGGTCCGTTACCATCTGCCTCGGAATGGATTGCCTTGCCATTGTACTTAAAATCGAGAGATACATGTGTCTCATCATTTGCCATATTGTCATCGATATCCACAAAGACGAGTTCAAACGGCATCTTGTTCTCAAAGTATTCTTTTTTGAAGGCTTCCATCATCTTCTGCGGCTCAACCTCGCCGCCTTCCTGCTCGGAAATATACTGGATGACATCTGCAAATTCTCTCTGCATCTTCTTTGGCAGTTTGTAGCCATAGACGGTATCCATCACAAAGGCAACGCCGCCCTTGCCGGACTGGCTGTTGATACGGACCACCGGCTCATATTTTCTGCCAATGTCTGCCGGATCGTCGGAAGATACGGGACTTCCCAATATTCATTTCCGCGCTCCTGCATCGCATGTACGCCCTTATTGATGGCATCCTGATGGGATCCGGAAAAGCGGTAAATACCAGTTTGCCGGCATAAGGATGACGCATATCTACATGCATCTTGCAGCATCTCTCATAGATCTCAACGATCTCCCTTTTGACATCCTCAATCTCCAATTCCGGATTGATACCCTGGGAGAACATATTGTAAGCAACCGTCAGAATATCCACATTACCGGTACGCTCGCCATTGCCAAGCAAAGTACCCTCAACACGGTCTGCACCGGCAAGCAGTGCTAATTCCGTGATGGCAACACCGGTACCACGGTCGTTGTGCGGATGCACACTTAAGATGATATTATCACGATCCTCAAAATGGGTACTCATCCATTCGACCGATCGGCATATACGTTCGGTGTATTCATTTCCACTGTTGCAGGCAGGTTAAAAATGATCGGTGCATCCGTCGCACGATCCCATTCTTTCTGCACAGCCGTACAGATGCGAAGGGCAAAATCTACCTCTGTACCGGTAAAACTCTCAGGTGAGTATTCCAGTTGCACATTACCGTCAAAATCTGTCAGATGCTCTTTGACCATACGTGTTCCTGCGATGGCAATGTCAATGATCTCATCCTGACTCTTGTTGAATACCACATCTCTTTGCAGAGTAGATGTGGAGTTGTAGATATGAACCACAACATTCTTGATTCCCTGGATAGGCTTCAAAGGTACGGTCCACCAGTTCCTGACGACACTGGGTCAGCACCTGTACTTTGACATCATCCGGGATCTTATTCTCTGCTACTAACTTGCGTAAGAAATCATATTCGATCTGTGATGCAGCCGGGAAACCGATCTCGATCTCCTTAAAACCTAAACGAAGCAAAGATCGAACATTTCCATCTTTTCATCTACATTCATCGGCTCGATCAGCGCCTGGTTACCGTCACGCAGATCAACGCTACACCAGATCGGTGCCTTTTCAATCTGCTTATCCGGCCAGGTACGCTCCGGGAAATTTAAAACCGGATTTCTCTTATATCTCTTATAATTTAACATTTCTAAATTCCTTCTTTCTTATACTTGCGGCAAGAAATCAGCCTTTTACCCTTATTCTCCAAATCCGTTTTCTACCAATGCCACCAATGCCTTCAGGGCTTCTTCTTCATCTTCGCCCTCACAGACGATCTCGATCTCATCACCGGATTTGATGCAGGCGCCAAGCACGCTCAAGACACTCTTAGCGTTGGCTGTGCCACTTGCTCCATAATGAAATGTGATACTGGATGTGTATTTCATTGCCTCCTGGCAAAAGATTCCCGCTGGTCTTAAATGAAGGCCTGTGGGATTGATAATCTGTACCTTCTGCGTAACCATGACAACCTCCTATAACATTGTATTCATGATCAGTTCTGCTAATTTCTTGGCTTCTTCTTCAATCTGCTTTTGATCCTTGCCCTCGATCATAACGCGGACAAGCGGTTCGGTTCCGGATGGACGGATCAAGACGCGTCCCTCTCCGGCAAACTTATCCTCCAGTTCTTTCACGGCACTGGCAATCTCCGGATACTCCATAAAACTTTCTTTCTTATGGTTAGGCACCTTGGCGTTCACCAGTGCCTGTGGTAGGACTTCCATCACCTTGGCAAGTTCCGATAATGGCTTGCCGGTATCCACCATGACCTGTAACAGATGAAGTGCGCTCAAAGAGCCCGTCACCTGTTGTATTGTCATCCAGAAAGATCACATGACCGGAGTTCTCGCCACCTAAATTATAACCGTTTGCAAGCATATTTTCCAAAAACATAGCGATCGCCTACTTTTGTCTTTTCGATGTGAAGATTCTTCTCCTGCCCCATCAGGGTAAATCCCAGATTTGACATGACCGTAACAACGACCGTATCCTGTTTTAAACTTCCTTTTTCCTTCATATAGTTGGCACAGATCGCCATAATCTCATCGCCATCTACCATCTTGCCATTTTCATCTACGGCAAGCATACGATCTGCGTCCCCGTCAAAAAGCCAGACCCAGAGCTGCCTTTTTTTTCATAGACAACTCTCGCCTGCAATTCTTCCATATGGGTCGATCGCAATTGGAATTGATGTTGGTTCCATCCGGGTTTGTATGGATGGCTACCAGATCCGCTCCCAGTTCACGCAGGGGTCTCCACGGAGGTCTTATAAGACGCGCCCTCTGCACAGTCGATCACGTCTTTCATGCCGGAAAGATCAACTGGAACTGTCTTTTCATAAAGTCCACATACTCGCGGATCATATCGAAGCGGTATTCGATCTTTTGCCAATACCGGATCCGGTCGGCAGATTGATATCCTTCATATCGTTGGCGATCAGAGCCTCGATCTCATCCTCCAGAGCGTCGGACAACTTATAGCCCTCGCCATTGAAAAATTTGATACCGTTAAATTCCATTGGATTATGAGACGCAGAGATAACAACACCTGCATCCACTTTGTGTTTTCTTGTCAGATACGCGATCGCAGGTGTCGGCATAACACCGGCGAAAATCGCATCTGCACCGACAGAACAGATGCCTGCCATCAGAGCACTTTGCCAGCATACCACCGGATATTCTCGTATCACAGCCTACGATGATCGTTGGCTTGTGTGCCTGCTCCTTGGTAAGGACGTATGCTCCCGCCTGCCCCAGTTTCGTAGCCAGTCCGATCGTAAGTTCTGAACCGGCAACTCCTCTTACGCCATCGGTTCCAAATAATCTTCCCATGTTTAACTCCTTCTTACTCCGTTGTGATTGTTATATTCGTCGTTGCTGCCGTCGCTGAAATCCGCTGTCCAGATCCAACGTGACAGACACCGCTTACCGGCTCCCAGACCACTGACATCCACCGACCCTGTGATATTCTCTGCGACAAGGTCTGCCAGATCCGATGCCTTTCCGGTAATCTTTACTTCTACTGTTGTAGCATCAAATACTGCCTTGCTGCCATCTTCCAGATTTTTAATCGTCAGATTGGCAGTCGGCACACGATAAGTCTTTGTCTCATCCCCGGATACGTTGACCTTGACCGTCGCCTGCGCAGCATTACTGTCTGCGACCTTGGCTCCGCTCGGCAGATAAGTATTCAGATCCACGGTAGTCGTCAGACTCGATGTGAGTTTGGACAGATCCAGTGCACTGCCACTGATCGTGATCTCCGCGATCTCATTAAGCACATCTGCCTCTCCGGTGATCTCGATTGTGTCCGGATCCACACTGACAGACTCCAGATACAATCCCTGTGGCAGACTTCCTGTCGTCTGCACCTGTACCGCTACTGTCTTGATATGGGAGATCGTAAGACTGACCTTAACCGTCTCATGGTTTACATTCAGTCGGCTCTGATCGATCTCATTACCGTTTTTATCCAGAAAATGCAAGGATGCATCCGTATCAAAATCTTCGTTGACACCGTCAACATCAACATATGCAACCACTTTCGCAATGGTGCTGACTACATCTTCCGGTCCCGATACGGTCACGCTGGATGGATCCACTTCCGTCTTGTCGATCACGCAGCCCTCCGCCGGATTGCCGTTGGTCTCGACTTCCACATCATGCTTAGTCGTCATTTTATTACCGATGATGACTTGCAGATACAGTCTCTTGGCTGAGACCGTAATACTGCTGTTGTTATTGTTGACCGTGATCGTCACAGGAACACGGGAATCATCCTCTAAATAGTTCATGTCAGCCGTTGCCGTAAAATCAGATCCCGACAACCGTTCCATCACAGAACGTTTTGCCGTCACACGGAAACTGACGGTATTGCCACCCTCCGGGATCTCATAGTAGCGTCCGGCATCGGTCAGAACATCCGCATTGACCACATTTACACTCGTCGTAAAAGTCTTGGTCTGGGTCGGATCGTCCACATTGACAACGATCAGCCACAATAGGATGGAAAAAGAAAAGTGCTAACAGTTTCAGTCCCCAGTTATTTAAAAACATTCGTTTGATCTTAGGAGTTATGCTCTGCTTCATCTTTTACCCTCCTTCCCAAACGCGGTTTGTTATTCTCGTCTACATCTTTTACCGGATTCTGCAACTCGATCAATTTTTCTTTTAACTGATCGTCAGTCACTTTCTCCGTCAGATGTCCGTTCTGCGCTATGGATACCCTGCCAGTCTCCTCGGAAACCACGATCGTCAGCGCATCACAGACCTCGCTGATGCCCAGCGCCGCACGATGCCTTGTACCGAGTGCCTTGCTTAAATTCATATTCTCGGACAACGGCAGATAACAGGTCGCAGCCACGATACGATCGCCTCGTACAATGATCGCGCCGTCATGCAGGGGTGTATTTTTTCTCGAAGATATTGATCGAGAAGCTGCCTGGTCAGAACGGCATCCAGTGTGATACCGGTTCTTTCCACCTCATCCAGGCGCATCTGGTTTTCTACCACGATCAAGGCTCCCGTCTTGACGGCTCCCATCTCAAAGCATGCCATGACCGTGTCATTGATGGTCTTATCCTCAAAACGCTTGGAAATACTCTTGCCAACACCCAGATTGGCAAGGAAAGTAAACAGCCGTCGTCGCCCCAGGTCTTCCAGAGCCTTACGGAGTTCCGGCTGGAACACAACGATCACCATGATCAGTGCCACATTCAGGAGTTTTTCGCCCAGCCAGAGGATCGTACTCATCTGGAACAGGGCTGCCAAAATAAAGAATGTTACAACAACCAGCAGACCTCGAAAGAGCATCCAAGTCCTTGTGTTCTGCACCCAGATCAAAAAGTTGATAAATGAAAAAGCAATGATGATAATTTCCACGATATCCGTGATCTGCACATTCGGAAAATTGATTCCAAAATAATCTCCAAAGAATGCATCCAGACTATTTATGATGTTGTCCATATCATCTCACTCCTTTCTTAATTGTCCTGCGTCTCTTCTGTTTCTTCCAGATCATCCACCGGGAGCGGTAATGTCTCGGAAGTAATACGCTTGATCTCTTTTTCCTGCTCCGGTATGTGCATCTTTGGCACTGCCGTCACATAGTAATAATATTCATCATCTTCAAACTGTACATGCTCGGTACGTGTATAATCAAATCCTCTGGCAAAAAATACCATGCCAAGTCCCACGATCAGGGTCACAACATTGCCGATCACCAGAAGCGGAATGTTTTCCTTTTCTCCGGTAAAGAGGATGCCTGCCAGCATCAGCACAAATTCAACGACTACACCGGAAAGTACGCCCACCAGCCATGCATGCTCTATACCCTTAGTCCGCACGGTGTAGACCACCAGAAACATTGCCGTCATCGCCACCAGATAGATGTAAAACATGCTGTTGTTTAGGATCTGTCCCTGTAATAACTCTGCCGCGCTCAGATCCGTATTGGGATCCAGAAAAGATGAGGCATTTTCCACGACCGTCTTCAGATAGTATGATAATACACTTCCGCATATGATTGTAGGCAGTTCATGTATGCTGCGCATCGAGACCCGCTTCCATGGGTACGACAAAGGGGATATTGAGATAACGGCAAGCCGGTATGACCACCATATTATAAGTATCATCTGACCGAAAATATGCAGATACCGCATAACTGATCGCCAGCAGAACCAAGGCTATGACCGCTGCATCTGTCGACAAGGTCATCAGATGCATGAGTCCCACAAAAACACAATAAAAGTAGACCCTGCCAGCGGAAGCAGCATACTGATACGCGATCACCACAGAGACCCACCAATGATTCAATATCTTTTGATAACCAAAGCACCGATTCATGACCAAGAGCACAGCCAGCACGATCGCAAAGCGGAGCAAGCGTACCACCCATTCTTCTCTTGTTATGATAAAATGCCTGATCTTCGTTCGTATCTGTATTAAAAATGTCATATTAGTCCCATCCCTCAGGTATTTTCGACAGGTCCTCTTCCTGATACATCTCGCGCAGTTCCCGATAGTCCTTGCGCAAGTGGCGCAAAAAGCGTCACACCCTCGTCATATCGCTTGGCTGCGTGTCTGCGCACCATACGAAGATAATAGTACATATATAATATATAGAGAACCAATCCCAATAAAATGCCAAGTATCAATCCGACCAGATGGATATTGACTACCAAAGTGCTGGCCAGCAGGACAATAAGACCTGCATAAAGTGCCGCATAGATCAAAAGTACCCAGAAAGACACCGCCCAAGGTACAAAGAGAAAGATAATCACGTTTGCGATAATGTATTGCCGGACCAAGTTTGCGGCCTTGTTTGTCTTCGATCATCGCCATCTTTGTCATATGCATGACACGCTGTTCGCTTAGCATCTGGCTTCCTCCTGCATTTTCCTTGCTCGTGCGCATACAAACACTGCTCACCACTACATCACATTATAACATAATCAAATCTCGGCGCAACCTCGCAGGGGGAATACACAAGAAAAACACAAAAATACCCCTTCTCCAACCGAGTGAAAAGGGGTATGATCCTGCTCATATTTATTTTTTAAGAAACGCATCTTGTCTACATCACGCAGATCCTTGTTCTTGGAGATCTTTCTTTTGGCTCCGGTTTCTGGATCGCGTTGCTAAAATCCCCACGCATACGGCTCTTGCATGCCTCACAAAACGTCCGGTACGAATAGAAGCACCACAGCACTCACATTCGATTCCCACCTGTGAGTCTGGTGAAAACTCCAGGCGTTCTTCACGGATCCACTGACGGATCTGCTGTACCGTGACATCATTATCCTCGGCTACCATCTGGATGTTGGAACCCGGATTATTGCGCACATATTCCTTGACCTGCTGGAACTTCTCCTCTACAGCCTCTCTGCATGCCTGACAAATTGGCGGTCCTCCCAGATAGTTAAATAATCTGCCACATTGTCTGCAATTTCGTACGTCCATATTTTCCTCCTCCCAGTCACACATGTTTTTCCCTGCCGGCGCAGACTGTCAGGCAATAGACCTGACGCACGCCCGATGCCAAGAGAGCCTCGGTCACGCCATCCAATGTGCTCCCTGTCGTATAGATATCATCAATTAACAGAATTTTGTTTAATTTTACACCATTTTTTCTGATTTTAAAAGCATTTTCCAAATTCTTTTTTTTCTTCTCTGATCATTCAGGTTCTTAAGGGTGCCGTATTCTTGGTCCGCACGGCCAGTGACCTTTCCATCCTGCAATCCATCAGAACTGCGATCTCCCCTGCAAAAACCTCTGCCTGATTGTAGCCGCGCCGCCGCTCTTTTCCAGCATACATAGGCACCGGAACGACCGCATCCACCTCCAAATTTCTGAGCCAGTCACCGTAGATACGCCAGGCATCCTTTGCAAAAAATACGCCGATATGCACGGCAATTACTATATTTAAAGCGATACATAGCCTCTTTCATAGGACCGTCATAGGCATAGACCGCCCTGTTCTGCACAAATGCATGCGCTTTTTTTCCCCGCAATCCCCGCAGACAGATCCTGCGTAAGATCGTCAGGGCTTTCCGCATTTGACGCAGCCCCCGTCTCCTATATAAATGATTTTCCCGGCACATGCCTGGCAAAGCCCTTTTCTTTTCTCCTTGGCAAACAGGATTCATTGCATCCCGGACAGCGTTCCGGGGAAGATTTCCTGTCGGATCCCTCCAGCAATTTGCCTGGCAGTGTGTATTTTCTATGACCCCTCATTGACTTTTTTTCTCCCCTCTCTTTAAAATGTAATTTCAGAGTTATTTAAAAATGCTGTATAACAGTTTCATATGGAGGTTTTTCTAACTATGCTAAATATAAAACGTTTTGCCTGCACCGGGCTCGCCGCCATTCTGGTAGTATCACTTCCGGCTTGCGGCAAGGACAAGTCCTCCGGCTATACTCCCCCCTGCCGGAAGAAGATGACACAGTATATAATATCAGTCTCTGTCAGGATGAAGACAGCGACTATTACAACAATATCTCACAGGGCTTTAACGATGCCCTGACAGATCTTTCGGATACGCTCATGTCAATGTCACGACCATGGTCGCCAACGATACGATCGGCACGGACAGCATCTGCGCAGATTATGTCACCGGCGGCACAGATCGATCTTTGCCAATGGCAAAGAGCCTGTCTTCCGCTGCCACGGCAACCGAGGACATTCCGATCGTCGGCGCTGCTGTTATGGACTACCAGAGTGTCCTTCACTTAGCCACCGCCTCTGATTCCTCCTGGAACAAAAAAAACAGGCACCAATGTGACCGGTATTTCATCCAAGCCAAATCTGGAGGAGCAATTATCACTCCTGATCGAGGCAACACCGGATCTGCAGTCTGTCGGGCTTTGTATAACCCGGAAGATACGGACGGCATTTACCAGAATGTCCTTTTAGAAAAATATCTGGATCAGGCAGGTATCCCTTGGAAAGAATACGCACTTCCTTCGGATGATATCGACAGCAGCATCAGTGATGAACTGACCGATGCGACCGCCATTGCCCCAACCAAGCAGATCGCTTCTTCTGTCACAGAAGGCAGCAATAATGACGTAGTTTCCTTCGCAGGGAATGATCTTTTGAGTGGTATCTTTTCTCCAAGCAGTGCTCACGTTGCCAGCACTTCTGCTACCTGGACGCCGGACTTATCCATAGCCAACGCAGAACCGCTTGCAGCGGATGCTTCCTTAGAAGACATAGTACAATACGCCTGCAACGAGTGCAGCGTTCTCTTCCTTCCTGCCGAAAGCCAGTTGACCAGCGAAGTCCAGACGATCGTTGATATCGCCACGGCATCCGGTACCAGAACCGTCGGTGGTGATGCCTCACTCGGACAAGAAACGCTGGTATCTATGTATAAAGACCCTTATGCTATGGGCTATGCCGCAGGCAAGATGGTCTACCGCATTTTTAGTCGACAGGGCGATCCGGGTGATATCAAGATCACCAATTCTCCTGCCGAGAACGTCAAACTCTACAATGCATCTCGTGCCGAAAGTCTTGGAATGACATTTCCAAAATCTTTCCACGAGATCAATGATTATTTTGCAAATTGCGAAATTGGATCCACCACTACAAGAATCAGTAGTGATGATACAGTAGAATAAAAGATATTTTTCAGAGGCTTCGCTTATATGAGCGAGGCCTCTTTTAATCTTTCTTTCAAGCCAGAATACCGACGCTGTTGCGTCGTATTATCGATCATCCGGTAAAATACATTTTCATCCCCCACAATGGTAATACACTTGCGTGCCCTGGTCACAGCCGTATATAAAAGATTCCGGTTCATAAGCATACGCGGTCCCGGCAGCAAAGGCATGACCACCGCCGGATACTCGCTTCCCTGCGATTTATGAATGGTGATCGCATAGGCTAATTCCAGTTCGTCCAATCCCTTAAAAGGATATATCACCAATTTATTTTCATCATAGAGTACACTGACCGTGCTGCTGTAGTCATTGATCTCCTGAATGATCCCAACATCCCCATTGAATACGCCCAGTCCTTTGTCGATTGCCAGTCCATAACGGCTGCGGATCTCCCATTCTAACTGGTAATTGTTGCGGATCTGCATGACCTTGTCACCCTCACGGAAGATCCGCTCACCCACCTGATGCTCTTTCTTTCCCTTTCCCGGTGGATTTAAATATTGTTGCAAAATGCCATTGAGACGTTCTACCCCAGTAACCCCTTGCGGGTCGGTGTCAGCACCTGAACATCATACGGTGTCGCGTCTACGTATTTTGGCATTTTTGTTTGACCAACTGTAGCATAACACTGATGATGACATCTGCATCATAACGTTTCAGCAGAAAGAAGTCCCGGCTCTTATTATCCAGTACGATATGCTGACCGTCGTTGATCTTATGCGCATTGACAACAATATCGCTCTGGCCCGCCTGACGAAAGATCTTTTGCAGAGTCACGACCGGAAAGCACTCTGACGCTATGATATCCCGCAGAACATTGCCCGGTCCAACACTCGGCAACTGGTTGATGTCCCCCACCAGAATCAGACGCGTTCCATGCCCGATCGCCTTTAACAGAGCATACAGGAGAGTGATATCTACCATGGACATCTCATCAATGATTATGACATCCGCCTCCAGAGGATTGGACTCGTTGCGTTCAAACAAACCGCCGACCGCCTTGGCATCATCTTTCGCCTCGCTCATCGCCCCATTGACTTCCAGTAAACGGTGGATGGTCTTTGCCTCATATCCGGTAGTCTCACTCATCCGCTTTGCCGCGCGGCCTGTGGGTGCTGCCAGAAAAATATCATAGCCCTCGCCCACGAAATAAGAGATCATGGCTCGGATCGTCGTCGTCTTTCCCGTTCCCGGTCCACCGGTCAGGATAAAGAGGCCATGCGTCGCCGCCTGTCTGACCGCCTCTGCCTGCCACTCATCCAATTCCATATCTTCTTCTTTCTGGATCCTCGCGATCGCCTGGGTCAGTTTGGCAGGCGTCACATCATAAGTCTCATTCAAAGCGTGCAAAAGTCCTGCCGACACCTGTTCCATACGGTAAAAACTCTTGGCATACACACACTCTTCCTTTAATTCCCCCTTGCCATCCATGGCCAGATTCATAACATGTTCCTCAATGTGCTCCGGTGCAACACCCAGTAACTGATTGGCATAACGGAGGAATTCTTCCCCAAGGGCAGATAGGTATGCCCTAGCGTCGATGCCCCTGTCAGGCAATAGAGGATCCCGCACCGGATACGAAAATCCGAATCGGTACGAATACCCACACGCTCAGCGATCTCATCTGCTATCTTAAAGCCGATCCCCGGCACTTCCTCTGCCATGCGGTAGGGGTTTTCACGAATAACACTGTAAATTTCCTGTCCATATGCCTGATAAATCCTAACCGCCAGATTGCTCGTGATGCCATATTTTTCTAAAAAGATCATAGCATCCGCAGGTCTTTTTTTTTCTACCATCTGACTGGAAATCTCCATCGCCATACGCTCGCTGATCCCCTGATCTCCGCAAGCCGTTCCGGTTCTTCTTCCATGATGCGGAAGGTGTCCTTTTTGAACCGTCGCACGATACGGGATGCCAGTGCCACACCGATTCCCTTGATGGCACCGGATGCCAGATAACGCTCCATGGAAAGGACATCTTCCGGCGCCTTTGCTTCATAGGATTTCATCTGAAACTGTTCGCCATAGGTCGGATGTGATGTATATTCCCCATGTAATAAAAGAATCTCCCCCTCCGTGACGACAGGGAAGATTCCTACACATGTAATTTCATCTTCTTCGCTTATTAAATTGAGAACGGTATAACCGTTATCTGCATTGCGGAACACGATGTGTTCCACATAGCCTTGTAAATCTTCCATCGATTATGTAGTCCTATCCTACTCTATTCCATAATTGCGCTTCAAACGATCGACCAGTTGGTCTGTCAGACTACCGCCATATTCTGATACCATCTCGCCTGCATCTGTTTTGCTGGATCGTCGCATCCATATACATATCGGTATACTGGCTCATGGTCGAATCCCGATCATCATCCGAAGTCACACTGTCCTTCATCTGCTTGATGACCTGTTCTAACATATAGGATTCAAAAGACTCTACGGCATTTACCAGATCCTCCTCTGAGGAATCAGAAGAAAGCCCGGAAAGTGCGCTGGTTGCCTTGTCCGACCTGCTGGACGACTGTGCATTTGAAGAAACCGTATCGTAATAAGAAGATAAACCATCTACTGAAAAACTCATACCCTATCTCCTCCTATCGCTTGAGATTGTTTGCCTGTTCCAACATGGTATCGGAGGTCGGATCGCCTTGGAGTTCATCTCATAGGCTCTCTGTGCCACGATCAGATTGACCATCTCATCTGCCACATTGACATTGGATGCTTCCAAATAGCCCTGTGCGATCGTACTTCTGGTCACGCCGGCGGTCGCAATCTCACTCAGCGGTACACCTGAAGCCTGGGTTGCCTCAAAAGGCTGTCCCGGTCTTTTCCAATCCTTTTGGATTGTTGAACTGGTACAATGCCACCTGCTGCCCGGTCGGTATATAGGTGCCGTCTGCTGCCTTATATGCCACAGAACCATCCGTTCCAAAGGAAACCGCATCGCCCGAAGCGCCATCCGGCAACATTTGATCGGATTGCCCTGATAATCCAAGACTTCCTGTCCCTTAGATGTAGCCAGAACACGATTGCCCATATTATCCAGCGCCCATGTAAAATCACCGCTTCTGGTATAATAGGTTCCATTGTCTGCACCGCGCACTGCGAAAAACCGGAACCGGAAATGCACAATGCCGTCTTGCTGGCATTCGCCTGCATGGTTCCCTGTGTATAGTCTGTATTGGTAGATGCCACTCTTTTGCACCCAAACCCACCTGTGCTGTCGTAGGTTTATTTTCTCCGTTTGCTGTTGTCGTCTCTGTACGAAGGGTTTGGTAAAGCGACTTTGAACTGCGTAGATTGGGACTTATATCCCACGGTATTGACATTGGCGAGATTGTTGGCGATCGTGTCAACGTTCGTCTGCTGCGCCTTCATCCCTGACGCACCTGTCCATAATGCTCTCATCATAATGAATGCATCTCCTTTCCAAATTCTCTGTCAGCATGACTGAATACTGTCATGCAGTCTCATCGGCATTGTCAATTTAGGAATTTTACACCTGTCCTACGCTATTGACTGCCTTGTCCAGTGTAGAGTCCTCGGTCTGAATCACCTTTGCCCAGCCTCATAGGCTCTGGCAACCGTGATCATGTCGACCATTTCATCTATCACATTGACATTGGAAGCCTTCGAGGCATCCTTGCTCAACGGAAGCATCGCTGGCGATGACCTGTCCGCCCGGAACCAGATCATATAGATTCTCGCCATATTTTGAAACAAAATTATTATCTGCAAACTGCACCACACCGATACGGTCTACAACCTGACCATTTTGATAGATAAATCCCTGTTCATCAATCTCGTAAGACTTCTGATCCGGGTCAATCCGTACATAATTGGCAAGTGCATCATCGGAATTCAGCGCACCGATCCGATTCAGGACATAATCTCCGTCTGATGTGCGCAGATATCCTTGATTATCTACAGAAAAAGCACCATCCCTGGTATATTTGATAGAAGTCTCTCCGTCCTTGGATGTAAAAGCGATGGCAAAAATCCCTCACCGGAAAGTGCCAGATCAGACATATTGTCTGTGATCTCAAAAAAACTGCCCCGATCCCAGTTTGTAAAGGTCTCTCCCACTTTCACCCCCAGACTAATCGAACCGATACGCTGCGGCATATCATAATTCGATGTATCCTTGATCTTGATCGCCAGTTGATAATCAAAAGACTGATTTACCATACCTTCTTTTTTTGTACCCGGTCGTCGCGGAATTTGCCAGATTATTGGCAATCACATCCAAGCGTTTCTGTTCGTTGACCATGCCGGTATATCCGGTGTACAGCCCTTTTACCATAATTCCTCCTAAGCAAGCAAAACTAGATATTGACTTCTATCTATATATCGGATAGATCTGTCGTATTTTTTATATAAGATCTGAAATTTAATCTTCAGAACGATCGCCGGAAAGGAACTCAACGAATTTTACCGGTTCCGATAGCAACACAAGTCGTTGCCTCTTCTGCCGTCATCGTATTGATACCGGTACGCTCTTCGATCAATTCCTCCAAGCCGCGAAGCAATGCTCCACCACCGGTCAGAACGATACCACGGTCAGCAACATCCGCCGCCAACTCAGGTGGAGTCTTTTCCAGTACAGAGTGGATGGCTTCTGCGATCTGAAGGTTGGCTCACGCAGTGCCTCTTCGGTCTCCTCAGAAGAAACCTCGATGGTCTTTGGCAAACCTGTGACCAGATTACGTCCTCTGACATCCATGGTCTCCGGTGTGGGAGTGGATAACAGGTACCGATCTTGATCTTGATGTCTTCTGCGGTACGCTCACCGATCAGAAGATTGTGTTTTTTACGCATATAACGGACAATGGCTTCATCAAAGTCATCCCCTGCGATCTTGATGGAAGTGCTGACAACAGAACCACCCTAAAGAGATCACAGCGATATCTGCCGTACCACCACCTATATCAACAATCATATTACCGCAAGGTTTTGAAATATCGATTCCTGCGCCGATAGCTGCTGCGATCGGCTCCTCAATGATGGAAACCTCTCTGGCACCTGCTGCATAGGTTGCATCCTCTACCGCTCTCTTTTCTACCTCGGTAGCACCACTCGGGATGCAGACACTGATACGAGGTCTTGCGATAACTCTTCTTGCCCATTGCCTTCTGCACGAAATATTTAATCATCTTTTCAGTTACTGTATAATCGGAAATAACACCCTGACGCAGAGGGCGCACGGCAATAATATTGCCCGGTGTTCTACCTAACATCAGACGTGCTTCTTCACCGATCGCCTTGATCTTGTTGGTATCTCTATCGAAAGCCACCACGGACGGCTCCTTCAATACGACACCTTTTCCTCTAACGTAAACCAGGATGCTTGCTGTACCCAAATCAATTCCGATATCACTTGAAACCATACTGTTTCTCCTTTCAGTTTGTATATGAAACGTGAACCTAGTCCACCTAATGATAGTTTTGCATTCTAATTTCAATTATATACAAATGTTACCATTTTTCAATGAATTTTTTCTGAAGATAACCTTAAACAAATCTTTATATTTATTTTTTATTTTTTTATTCTTTTTTCACATAATGGACACATTTCTTGGATATTATAATAACCGTACTAGCAAATAGTGCTAATATATTTTTCATAACTCAGCTCCGGAGGCTTTGCTTCCGGAGCACTCCCAAAAAATAACGGAATCGCCTTTGCGGTTCCTTTTTTATTGCATCTTGCAAAAGAACATGGGCAATCCCGGAGTATTTTTAGGGATTGCTCTTGTTTTGCCCTTATAAGCGCTTCTGATTCTGCTTCAGATAACGTTTTACATATTGTCCTGTATATGAAGTCGGATGCTGTGCCACCTCCTCCGGTGTGCCACAGGCTACGACCCTGCCTCCGCGGTCTCCGCCATCCGGTCCCATATCAATAATATAATCTGCCGTCTTGATCACATCCAGATTGTGCTCGATCACGACCACCGTATTGCCACCCTCGGATAATTTCCGCAGGATGGTAACGAGTTTATTTACATCATCAAAATGGAGCCCCGTGGTCGGCTCATCTAATACATAGATGGTACGTCCTGTACTCCTGCGGCTGAGTTCGGTCGCCAGTTTGATACGCTGTGCCTCTCCGCCGGAAAGTGTCGTAGACGGCTGTCCCAATCGGATATGGGGATAAACCTACATCATAAAGGGTCTGGATCTTACGATGGATAGATGGCACATGTTCAAAGAAATGTAAGGCTTCTTCCACCGTCATATCCATAACATCATAGATAGTTCTTGCCCTTTGTATTTGACCTCCAGGGTTTCACGATTGTAGCGCTTGCCACCGCATACCTC
>VOFG01000125.1_pt1 | contig 62000 bp, 80 predicted proteins | sample 5384171 | NCBI WGS metagenome assembly VOFG01 (sample SAMN12384726, study PRJNA508395) | human gut metagenome | isolation source: healthy gut F | host: Homo sapiens
CCCCTGTGATGGAAGTGGCAAGTAGTTTGCTGCAAAAGTCGGCGCAACAGGGTAGAGTAAGTCGAGCTAAATGATAAGAACTCTTTCGCACTCTATCAATACGAAGTAAAAACCATAAAAGGGGTTATCTGCATTTACGCTAATCACGAATGATGTGTTAACTTCTGATGATTCGCAGAGTGTTATGATGTGTGAAGAGGAGCACATATTCTGCTGTTGGATGTTAATAGTTGAGTTGTCAGGTATTAATAGTTGGGCGGATAGGTATTATAGTTGAGACAATGGGTATTAATAGTTTGATAAATGGAATATTAATATAGCAATGACAAATGAAATAAAATAAGGGAACTATGATAAAAGTGTACGTTTTCTTCTTCTCCTGATAGCATTTGTCTCCATGCAGATAGTTGCATGGGGGCAGCCACAGAAAGACTGGTTCAAGTGCAGGTCACTCCCCGACCACACCAATTGGCTGTATAAACCGGGCTGAAATAAAGTGGCGGTATTGAAAAATCCGCAGGAAATCTGGAAGTGCGCTGGAAGTGAGAGTTTCGGAAGACATGATGAAACCTCATCAGACAGGCAAACAGCCTTTGAAGAATGAAAAGCTTGAAATTAACGCAGGGACTATGAAAAAGAAGGGTTCCTGCGTTGCCGTGCTTTTGTCACTTGCCAAGGGCGTGAGTATGAAGGCGTGGCTACCGTCGGCTTCTCTCCTGAGAAATTGCAACCGACCACTCCTTTGCCCGCCGACTTTCTGGAGTTTTGGAAGAGCACCAAAGAAGCCGCTGAAAAGTGGGCACTGGAACCTATAATGACTTTATTGCCGGAAAGGTGCACGGATAAAGTGAACGTATATCATGTTTCGTTCGCGAACAATGACTATGCGTCCCGTATGTATGGCATCCTTTGTGTTCCGAAGGCTTCCGGGAAATATCCGGCGATTCTGAAAGTGCCGGGGGCAGGTATCCGTGCCTATAACGGAGAAGCCGAACGTGCCGGAAAAGGTTTTATCATTCTGGAAATCGGTATCCACGGCATTCCGGTCAACCTGACGGGAGATGTGTATCACCGGCTTTATAACGGTGCTTTGAAGAATTACCACTCGTTCAATATGGACAATCGGGACAAGTACTATTACAAACGGGTTTATACAGGTTGTGTGAGAGCCATTGATTTCATTTACACACTTCCCGAATTTAACGGTAACCTGGCAACCTTCGGTGGAAGTCAGGGCGGTGCGCTTTCCATTGTAATTGCCGGACTGGATGCTCGTGTCAAGGGATTGGTTTCTTTCTATCCTGCTTTGTGTGATATGGCGGGTTATGCCCACGGTCGTGCAGGCGGTTGGCCGCATTTGTTGAAGGATGCGAAGAACCGGACACCGGAAAAGATTAAAACCGTTCAGTATTTTGATGTGGTGAACTTTGCCCGACAGGTCAAAGTTCCGGGATTCTATACTTTTGGTTATAATGATATGGTTTGTCCGCCTACTACTACTTACTCTGCTTACAACGTGATTAATGCTCCGAAAGAGCTGTTTGTAGCTGAGACGACCGCTCATTATGCCTATGCCGAACAGTGGAGTACAGCCTGGAACTGGGTAATGAATTTCCTGAAAAATAAATCGAAATAGCACGGATTACACGGATTAACACTGTTGTTTTACCTATTCTATTCTAAAACCATGAAATCCGTATAATCCGTGCCTGAACTTATTATATACACTAATTATAACAACATACTTAAATGAAAACAGGTGAGAAATTAAGTCTATGTCTATTGTTGCTAATCGTTTTGCTGGAAGCGTTGCGGCACAGGAGCTGATAACGAATGTATATGGTCGCAACATCCATTTGCTGAATGGTAAATGGAATGCTATCATCGACCTGTACGACCAGGGGCAACGGATGAAAATCTATGAGAACCGGCAACCGGAAGGAAATATCGATTTCTATGAATACGCGTTTGAAGGCGGGTTGCGTCTTAATGTTCCGGGAGACTGGAACTCTCAATCGCCCGAATTGAAGTATTACGAAGGCACTGTATGGTAGCTCGTCACTTTGATGCCAAAACGCTTGGCAGATAAACGCCAGTTCCTTTATTTCGGTGCTGTCAGCTATCGTTGCAAAGTCTACCTGAACGGAAAAGAGATAGCAGAGCACGAAGGCGGTTTTACCCTTTCCAAGTGGAAGTGACAGACCTGTTGAAAGACGGTGACAACTTCCTGGCGGTAGAAGTGAACAACCGCCGTACCAAAGACGCCATTCCCGCTATGGCATTCGATTGGTGGAACTATGGCGGCATCACAAGAGATGTGCTGTTGGTGAAAACTCCCGGATATTTATAGAAGATTATTTTATCCAACTGGATAAAAATGCTCCCGACCGGATAATTGCCCGTGTGCGTCTTTCTGATAAAAAAGCAGGTGAGAAAGTAACAGTTGCCATCCCCGAACTCAAAATCAACGCGGAGCTTACCACCGATGCAGAAGGAAAGGCGGAAACCGTGTTGAATGCGAAGAAGCTGCAACGCTGGTCGCCTGAAGAACCGAAACTCTATGGCGTGTGTGCTGTATCTCTTTTCACGAAGAAATCCCGCAACGTATGGGGCGTGCTTTCTCGGAAGCCGATGCAGCCATGTTGCTGAATGAAGCGAAAGCGCTTGGCGTGAACATGATTCGCTTGGCACATTATCCGCAGAATGAATACACGGTACGCCTGGCGGAAAAGATGGGCTTCCTTCTCTGGCAGGAGATTCCTATTTGGCAAGGCATTGACTTTACAGACAATGATACCCGTCAGAAAGCGCAAAGGATGCTTTCTGAAATGATTAAGCGCGACCAGAATCGCTGCGCGGTAGGTTATTGGGGGTGTTGCCAATGAAACACAGCCTTCCAAAGAACGGAATGAATTCCTTGCTTCCCTGCTCGAAACGGGAAAACAGCTGGACACTACCCGCTTGTATGTTGCCGCTTTCGACCTTGTGCACTTCAATAGCGAAAAACAGCGTTTTGTAATGGAGGATTCTTTTACTTCCCAACTGGATGTCGTGGCCATCAACAAATACATGGGCTGGTATCACCCGTGGCCTGTGGAACCGAAAGACGCTATATGGGAAGTAGTGACGGACAAACCATTGATAATTTCGGAATTTGGCGGCGAAGCATTGTACGGTCAGTCCGGTGATGAGAACGTAGTCAGCTCCTGGAGTGAAGAATACCAGGCACGCTTGTATAGAGACAATATCCGTATGTTCGAGAACATCCCCAACCTGCGGGGCGTGTCTCCGTGGATTCTGTTCGACTTCCGCTCGCCGTTCCGCTTCCACCCCGCCAATCAGGATGGCTGGAACCGCAAAGGGCTCATATCCGACCAAGGTATGCGTAAGAAAGCGTGGTATCTGATGAGAGATTATTACATGAAAAAGAGAAATAACCGATAAGTTTAGTTATATTTGAATGTGATGAAGCAATATAGAAATGTAGCGATTTGTATGTGCATACTGCTCCTTCTTGCCGGAGGAGTGTGTATGCGCAGCAAAAAACGGTCAGGATACTTGCCATCGGCAACAGCTTCTCCCAAGATGCCGTGGAGCAATATCTGCATGAACTTGCCGAAGCCGAAGGCATTTCAACCATAATCGGCAATATGTTTATTGGCGGCTGTTCTCTAGAACGTCATGTGAAAAATGCCCGTGACAATGCTCCTGCCTATGCCTACCGGAAAATCGGTACAGATGGAAAGAAGCGGGAAAAGGCAAGATGTCTTTGGAAGCGGTGCTGGCAGATGAAGACTGGGATTACGTCAGCCTGCAACAGGCAAGTCCTTTTTCGGGAATGTATGAGACGTATGAAGCCTCTCTTCCCGAGCTCATAGAATATGTAAAAGTACGCCTTCCAAAGAAAAACAAAGCTGATGCTGCACCAAACTTGGGCGTATGCGTCTACTTCTAGGCATAGTGGATTTAAAACTACAACTGCAATCAACTCACCATGTATCAGGCTATTGCCGATGCAGTGAAGAAAGCGGCTAAGGCGAATAAGATAAAGATTGTCATCCCTTCGGGCACTGCCATACAAAATGCGCGCACCTCTTTCATCGGCGACCACCTGAATCGGGACGGCTATCATCTGGATGTGAAGATTGGACGTTATACCGCTGCCTGTACCTGGTTCGAACGCATCTTCAAACACAATGTAGTCGGGAATCCTTATGCCCCGGAAGGGTTGGATGAGGCGAGGAAAGCTGTTGCTCAGAAAGCTGCCCATGCAGCAGTAAAACATCCGTATAAGGTAACCGAGCTGTCTATTACTAACTAACAATAGACATTGCCGCCCGTCTTGCAGCAGAATCCATGGCATTATCGATGACTTGATTCAAAATGTAAATGCAGCACACCAAAGGCGATTTGATTGCTCGTGGTAACCCGATGGTGTACTGCATTTATTTTTCGTATATCGTATGGTTTACTCCATTAAGAACTGGCGTATGGGACAATGGCGTATACCCTCGTAACTGTTTCCGCTGAATGTATCTTCTGTTACCACTATTTTGGGATAGTTGTCCTGTATCTTTAGCAGGTTTCCAAATTCTCTTTCTGCTGTCTTGTCGCTATCTATTTTTAAAGCGACCTGTATATATAGTTTTTCTCCATTCTTTTCTCCGATAAAGTCAATTTCCTTATCTCCGTAATAGCCAACCTTAATATCGTAACCTTTGTATAAAAGGTGGTTATACACTAGATTTTCCAATATTTTGGCTTTGTCTGTAATGCAATATCCGATGACAATGTTCCGGATTCCTATATTTTCGAAATAATATTTCTCTCCTATCTCAAATACGCGTTTCCCAATTAAATCATACCGCTCTACTCGGTGGATAAGGAAAGCATTGTTTAAATATTCTGTATAGCTTTGTATTTGGTTTACTGATATGGCGGTATGTTGTGATTTTAAATAATCACTGATATTCTTTGCCGAAAAGAGATTGCCTATGTTTTCGGATAAAAATTGAATCAGTTTCTCAAGGAACAAAGTATTGCGTAACTTGTATCTACTGACAACATCACGAAATACAATCGTGGAATATACACTCTTCAAATATTCATTGACCGTTTCATCTTCGAGAGGTAGATTTAATAAATAGGGAAGTCCGCCATAACGGCTATATAATTCGTAACTCGTTTCACTTTCAGTTAATCCGTGGAATTCAAGAAACTCAGAATAGGAGAGACTATATATTTTGAATTCGATATATCTGCCACTTAAATAGGTGGCGAGTTCTCCTGAAAGCATCTTGGCGTTACTACCTGTAATGTATATATCATTATCTTCATTGAGTAGGAGCGAACGGATGACTTTTTCAAACCCGGGAATATCTTGTATTTCATCGATAAAGATATAATTCTTAACTTTTTCTTTGCTATGAGAAATGATGTACGAGTGTAAATCTTCTGCTGTTTGCAGGGAACTGAATGCAAAATCTTCAAGATTGATATAGATAATATTCGCATCCGGCTCTTCTCCTAGAATTTCTTCAATAAGTTGGTAAAGAAGGAAACTTTTGCCTACACGACGTTGCCCTGTTAACACCTTGGCTACTGATTTTTGCATAAAAGGTTTTATTCGGTCAATATAACCTTTTCTTTTTTGAGGATTCGAGGAAAGTTCATGGGCCTGAAAGTTTTAATTATACCTTAAACTCTTGCGAATATACGGAAAAGTTTTAATTATACCTTAAACTTTCGGAGATTTAATGGAATGTTTTAATCAAAACCCTCTTATTGAACTTTCATGCTATAATCCGCTTTCAGCCGTTTCTGTTTTATCTGTAAACGCTTTGCTGGAAGGAGATAGCGGCTGAAACCGGAAAATATCATCCCTTGCAGGAAGGTACTGTAGGCAAGGGGAGTGCTTTCAGCGCATTCAGCTTTTCAGGCTTACTAGTAGAGCTATATATTCAGCGTGATGGGTATATATACTCACCATGCTGAATATACATGTCCACCAAGGGATCTATAGATCCACCACGTGGGCAAAAAGTGAGGTGAAATGTGGGCTTATGGCTGCTTGCGCGTGGGCTCGAACACGCCAGCACGTGGGCTGAACAAAACAGAGCCTGTATTTGGGTAAAACAGAGGCTCTGTTACAATGAAATGCAGGCTCCGTTTTGTTACAACAGAGCCTCTGTTGAAAGTAAATATGGCAAAAGGAACTGGAGTTAAACACTTTTTGCTTTCAGGAGTGCTTTCAGCAAAAATCACCGATGAAAAGGGGCTTTTTAAAGAACTGAAGGCTGAAGGCGGTTTTTATTCTAATAGTTAGTAAGGAATTTGACTGTAACAAGAAAGGGAATCAAGTTTCTTTCTCCATCTTTTATTTTTCATTGCAACAAAAGCATGCTTTCTTATAGGGAATCAGTCTCTTTTTACAGTTGAATTCTGAAGGCAGGCATCCGAACTCTTCTTTGAAATATTTAGCGAATTGTTTGGGTGACAGTCCCACTTGATAAGCTATTTGAGAAATGCTTTCCTGACTCTGTTCTAATAATTGCTTTCCTCTTTTTATGCGCAAGACACGGATAAATTCAAGAGGGGACTTGCCTGTTATCGTCATTAGTTTTTTGTATAAGTGACCACGACTCATTCCGACAGTCATGCTTAGGTCTTCGACAGAGAAATCTGTATTGTCCATATTCTCTTCCACTGCTTGTATGGCTCGCTCAATAAGCCTTTCATCAATAGTGCTGATGGTAATCTCGGCAGGAGACACTTCAACTTTTCCGAATCGTTGATGGTTGCGGCTACTCCATTCTAACAGCTTTTGGATACGGAGTAGAAGAATATCCAGATTGAAAGGCTTGGTTATATAGTCATCGGCACCTTCACGCAATCCTTCCAGCATATGTTCCTGGGCGGTTCGTGCAGTTAGTAAAATAACAGGGATATGTGAGTAACGGAAGTCTCCCTTTATCTTATTACATAGCTCCAGTCCGTTCATTATCGGCATACGGACATCGCTTATCACAAGGCTGATATCATGCAGGGCCAATATCTCCATTGCTTTTTTCACCTTGTTCGGCCTCATAAACAGTAAATCGGTCTTTCAGGCAGTCAACAATGAATTGTCGGAAATCTTCGTTGTCCTCCACAATAAGTAATGAACAACCTGTTGGCGTTTTTGCTTGCTCCGGTTCTTCCTGTATGTCTGGTCTTTCAGTTGGCGTTGCCGTGGGATTTATGTTCTTGCATTCATGTCGTATGGGGAACATAAATTCAAAGATAGTACCTTGGGGATGATTATCGCGAATTTGAATGTCGCCATTATGGAGAGTAACATATTCTTTGACTATATGCATGCCTATGCCACTGCCGATATAATCAGTGGATGAGTGCTCTTCTTGATAGAAACGGTCGAATATTTTAGCTTTGTTTTCTTCACGTATCCCGATTCCGGTATCCGCCACTTGGATGCAGGCATATTCTCTTTCATCTTTTATGATACGATCCAGCACTACGTTCACGCTTCCGTGATTCCCGTTGTATTTGAATGCGTTCGATAATAGATTAAGCATTATGCGCTGCATTTTATTCTTATCAAAGTCTGTTTCCAGATTATCGGTTTTCAATGAAAGGCTGAAGGCAATATTCTTTTTGTCGCCGTACGAATAGAAAGAATCACATACTTCTTTGATGAAATCTGCCAAATCACCGTGGGAAGGATTGAGTTGGGCTTTACCATTATCCAGCCGACGTAAATCAAGCAGTTGGTTGATAACGTCCAGGAGTGCCAATGCATTGCGATGAATCAACTTCAATTCCTTTTTTATCTCTTGTGCCGTATTAGTAGCCAATATTTGCTCAAGAGGAGTGATGATAAGTGACAAAGGAGTGCGCAGGTCATGGCTTACATTAGTGAAAAAGCGTAATTTGGCTTCGTCAATTTCATGCTGCTGCACCGTTTCCATATCACGTTTTTGTTGAAGCAATAATCGACGGTGTTTCCGTTTCATGTGGATAAAGATAAGTGATATGGCACTCACCAACAGTAATGCATAGATGCTATAAGCTATATTAGAAAGCCAGAATGGCGGATACACATTGATGGAAAGTGTAGCACTTGCATCGTTTTCATAATCATGAACCTTCATTACCCGTACTTGAAGTTGATAAGTTCCGGGAGCCAGTTTATTGAAATAAATCCGGTTTCCCTCCAGCTTTGTCCATTCTTCGTTTTTATTGAGTCTGTATTCGTATTGTAGCTTGTGCAGATTGCCATAGTCCATAGCCGAGACTTCCACAGCAAAACTGTTGTCTGAATAGTTCAGGTTGAGGTTGTTAAGCAACTGGATGTTCTTTGTGAGAATGATACGTCCGTTGTGTGCGGGCCTGTTTGCATTGACACACTCATTATCAATATATAAGTCGGTGAATATTACTTGGCGGTCGAAGTAAAACAAGTCATTGCCGCGTGGGATAATTTTTACGTATCCTCCTCCGCCTCCGGCAATTACCTCATTCCTGTGATTGCAGAAGATTGAAAAATTATTGAAAGTAAGGCTACCGATTCCATCCTCTTCATAATAAGGGTGGCAACGGAAGTCGGGCATACTGGTAGCATCGGATTCCACTACTTCCACGTGGGTGATGCCATGGTCTGTAGTGAGCCACATATTGTGAGATGCATCTTCGATAATGGCACGTATATATGAATGGGAAACACCGTTTGCGGTATTCAAATTGATTAACTTATTTTGCTTCGGGCTATACACATTGACCCCTTTCCGTCCGCCTATCCATAGTAGTCCGCGTGAATCTTGATAGATGCAATTGGCGAACTTATCTTGTATCACTTCTTCACCGTCGGCAGTTTGTTCCAATATCGTCATTTCCCGGGTGGAAGTATTCATGTGGTACACTCCGGAACTGGTAGCCACATAAAGGGAATGACCATCAACGTATGCCAGGTCGGCAATGTAATTGGTCAGTAAAGTCGAATTACTCATTGTATAATCTTTTGAGCATTCCGGAAGGTTCCAGGCAGTAGAGTCCTTGCGAGTAAGTGGCAAACCATAAGTTACCGGCATTATCCTGTGTGATACGACGTATGTATTGAGGCAGTTCCACCGGATTATTTTCCGGCGCTTTGAGCGGAGTGAACTGCCCGTTCTGATAATAAAACGCTCCACCGCCGAAACTTCCCCACCACACTCTGCCTTTGTTGTCATGGAAAGAGCAAACAATCAAGTCGGAAGGAATCTCTTTGTTCTTTGATTTATAATAAGTATAGGTGTTTTTATCCTTGTCGTAACTGGCTATGCCTTCACCGTCAAATCCCAGCCATAGTTTGCCCTCTCCGTCTTCGTAGAAACAACTGACATCCTCCAGTTGGGGACAATAATGGTTTTCGAATATCAGATTGTTCAAACCTGAATAGGCTACGCCCTGTTTGCCGGTTCCTATCCATATCACGTCGCGGTTGTCCTTATAGATATAGGTCACGTGATTGTCCGGCAGGGAATATAATTTGTCGACATCCTTGAATAGACGCGTCACCTTGCCCTTTTCTTTATCATACGGGCATATGAATATTCCTCTGCCATCGGTTCCTATCCAGATATTCCCTTTGCCGTCGTCGGTTATTGTGGTAATCATGGTTCGTTCTCTACTGAGTTCCGTTCGGGCGGCAAAGTCAATCCAGTTGTTTTCTGTCAGAGAATAACATTTGACATCCGCGCTGTGCGGGGCGTACACCCAAAGCCGGGAAGAAAAGTCCAGATAAATGTGAGGCACATAAGTGGTATGTATTTCCGTATGAAACAGTTTGGTTATGGATTTATGCATCCAGTCTATGTTAATTACATTTCCATCGGTCATGAGAATGTAACATCTTTTGTTGCGGCATGCCATGTCGGCAATGTTTACGCTGCCCGGAAGTGACTGTTTGTACAGCGTTTCATCGGAGAAGATGTAGTAATACAATGTGTTGTCTGCAACACACCACAGGTTCTTGTCGTCATCTATGAATAATTGCCTGGGGCTTTCAAAGATACCTATCTTGTGCAGAAGAAGCTCCGTTCTGTTATCCAGTTCGTCCATTTCACGGTCATAAAAACAATAGTTAACCGGAGTTTTTATCCATATATTGCCTGCTGCATCTTCTGCTACCCATTCTACGCTATTGTTGTAAGCTCCTTGCCGGAGGGTGGTATAAGTCTTGAAATGATACCCGTCATAGCGGTTCAGGCCATCACGGGTAGCAAACCACATGAACCCATATTTATCCCGTTCTATCGCCTGAATATAATTGTCGGACATGCCTGTTTTTACTCCCAGCTGGTGAAAACTCATTTCGTTTGAAGCGTATGATGCCAGGCTATTCAGCAAGGAGATAAGAAGAAACAAAGGAATTCGTAAGTGTCTTTTCATAATTGTATCTTTTCACGTTGCTAAGTTAAGAATTCCGTTCATAAATTCCTTATCCCGAATGTATCATTTTAGGGGAAGATATGTGTCTTTTGTATCTTTTTCTATCCCGAATCGATTATTCTCCGGTCGGGATACAATTCGGATAGTTTGAAAATCAAATGAGAAATAGGCGGTACTTTTTTATTCGTACATTTGCCACAGTCAAAAGGAAGTCCTTAAATCGACAGAATAAAAACCTATCAAATATTTATATTATGAATCTAAAATCCAGAAAAACAGTATTTATCACAGGGCTCTGCCTGGCATCTCTGGTTAGTGGTGTTCCTCTTCCCGCTAATGCGTCTGCCGACACGACAGCAATGATACAACAGCAATCCGTTAAAATAAAAGGACGGGTGACGGATGCTTCGGGAGAACCGGTGATTGGTGCAAATGTAGTACAGAAAGGTACGACAAACGGAACTATCACTGATTTGAACGGTGATTTTACATTAACCGTTTCGCAAGGGGCGGTTTTACAGGTCAGCTTTATTGGCTATAAGCAGCAGGAAGTATCCTTAAAGAACGGACAGGCCCAGGTGACTGTTGTTCTTAAGGATGATGCGGAACTGCTGGACGAGGTTGTCGTAGTGGGTTATGGTACAATGAAGAAACGTGATTTGAGCGGTGCCGTTTCGCAGATAAAAAGTGACGACCTGATGAAAGGCAATCCTACTGATTTGAGTAAGGGGTTGGCGGGCAAGATTGCCGGTGTGCAGGTGAATCAGAGTGACGGCGCTCCGGGGGCGGCATCAGTATTCAGATTCGCGGTACGAACTCTTTCTCTACCAACTCACAACCTCTTTATATTGTAGACGGCGTGCCGTTTGATACGGGAGATACCCCAGCCAGTGACACAAATAACAGTCAGAATAAATCAAACCCATTGGCATTTATCAATCCGCACGACATTCAGAGTATTGATGTCTTGAAAGATGCTTCCGCGACTGCCATATATGGTTCCCGTGGGGCGAACGGGGTTGTTATCATAACCACCAAACGAGGTGAGAAGGGAAATGAAAAGGTGGAATTCAGTGCCAACTTTACATTCTCGAAGATAGCGAAACGTATGGATGTGCTCGACGCATTCACTTATGCCAATTATCAAAACGAACAAGTGCTCAATGATTATAAATATAGTAATAAGCCTTATGGCAAGCTGCCGTATCCCGGGGCTTGGGAATATCCGGCCTTGCCGGGTGGCGGAAACGATACTTCTGCTGGCAAATACCTGCCGGCACCGGAAGACTTCCTCCGACCGGGTGATTATGTAGATGAATATGGTAACATTTCCTATGTGGGGGGTGGCCGACTGGCAGGATTTGATTTATCAGAACGGCTTTTCGCAGGAATATAATATCAGTGTATCGGGCGGTTCGGACAAGGGGTGGCACTCATTCTCCGGTAATTTCCTCAAACAGGACGGTATCATCAAGAATTCCGGTTTTACCCGTTATTCATTACGTTCCAATATAGGCAGGTATATAACCAAATGGTTGGAAATGGGCATGAATACCAGTTTCACGCATACTGATACGGATTTCTCGAAGACCAATTCTTCTGATTGTGGTGTTATCCGTTCTGCATTGGTGTTTCCCTCGACGTATGATCCGCAGAAGAATAAGGCGGAAACTGGTGAATTGAGCTGGCTTGCATCTAATCCGTTGGCTTATATAACCAACACAAAAGATAATTTGCGCAGCATAAATGTGTTCAATTCAAGCTATATGGAGGTTAAACTTTTGCCTTTTCTGAAGTTCAGACAGAATTTGGGTATCAGTTACACTAACAATGACCGTGGCATGTACTATGGCCGCGAAACGCAGGAAGGTTCGTCCACTACTAATATCAATGGCAAGGCCGAACAGTCAAGCAACTGGTGGTTGGGAATCACCGCCGAATCACTGTTGACGTTCGATAAGACGTTCGGTATCCATAGCGTTAATGCGGTGGCAGGTTTTACGGCAGAGAAATCCAGTTGGGGAAGCAAAGCAATGTCGGCCACGGGATTTCCCAACGACATCACTCAGGACTTCGATATGAGTTTGGGAGCTAATCCGGGCAAATTGAGGTCTGACAGGGGAGATGCAGCTTTAGCTTCATTCTTGGCACGTGTCAATTACTCTCATGGATAAATATATCCTTACTGCATCCTGTCGTGCTGACGGTTCGAGTAAGTTTACCGATAAGAACAAGTGGGCTAGTTTCCTTTCCGGAGCTATTGCATGGCGTATGTCGGAAGAGAAGTTTATCAAAGACTTGGGGATATTCAGTAACTTGAAGTTGCGCCTGAGTTATGGTGAAACGGGTAACCAAGGTATCGGAAGTTATCGTACGCTGCCAATGCTTAATATGGCAAACTATCCTTTGGCGGGGCTATCAACAGCGGCTTTGCCGAAGTGGACTGGAGAGGCCCGGTTTCCGATGACTTGCGCTGGGAGACGACTGCCCAATATAATGTGGGAATTGATATGGGATTCTTGAATAACCGTATTAACCTGACGGTGGATTATTATCATAAGAAAACACGCGATTTGCTTCAGGATGTGAAAATCCCTTCAAGTACCGGCTTCGGTAGCATGATGGTCAATAGCGGACACATCACTAATGAAGGGCTTGAACTGACCGGTAAGTTTTATGTATTGCAGAATACACCGCTGAAATGGAATATCGATGCGAATATCTCGTTCAACCGCAACAGGATTGGCGGACTGAAAGCTGACCAGTTTGCGCAGAAATTATGGAGTTCGGCTGATGAGGTGTTCATACAGCGCAACGGTTGTCCTATCGGGGCTATATATGGTTATGTAGAAGATGGATTCTATGATAATCTGGCAGAGGTGATGGCTTCGCCCAGTGCAGATATCCGCGCAAAAGGCGCCGGTATGATTGGTGAAATAAAATACAGGAACTTTGATGATAATCCCGATATTACTTCGGCCGACCGGGTGATTATCGGAGACACGAATCCTGATTTTGTTTATGGACTTACCAGCAACTTCGAGTGGAAGGGCGTTACATTGAGCTTTTTCCTGCAAGGAAGTCAGGGAAACGACATTTTCAATGGCAACCTGATGGATATGAAGATGGGGAATGTGGGTAATATTACCCGTCAAGCCTATAATACCCGCTGGACAGAAGCCAATGCCACCCAGGCAAAGTGGCCGAAAGCCGTTTCTGGCTACGAACGTAATATGCTTATCTCTAACCGTTATGTAGAAGACGGCTCTTACTTGAAGCTGAAAAGCTTGAATATCGGGTATGTCTGGAAACCTAATTTCAAAGGTATCAGCAATGTCAATGTGTATGCCAGCGCAACCAATCTCTTCACCATTACCGGCTATAGCTGGTTCGACCCCGAAGTGAATGCTTTCGGTTCGGATGCCTCCCGGCGTGGTGTTGATGTGTATTCCTATCCCAGCAGCCGCACATTCTCATTAGGCATAAAAAAAGTAGATTTTTAAGATGATAAACAATTAAATGTAACTCCATGAAACTGAAAAAATATATATCCTGTTATCTCTTTCTTTAGCAGGCATGACAACTTTCTCCGCTTGCCAGGATTTCTTGAGCGAAAAACCATATTCTTTTGTGGGCCCGGAAGAGGTGGGCAACGATGATGCTGCAGTCAGCCAATGGGTGACCGGCGTGTACAGTAAATGGGCGGACGATATGTTCCGTTGGGGAATTTCCCCCGCGTGCTTGATATGGACTGTGACTATGCTTCCGGTCCTGACTGGGCATTCAGCAATGCAGGTGCCGGCAATTATCAGGGAGATGATGTGACCAATACCATTTGGAAGGGTTGCTATAACTTGATTAATCGCGCTAATGTGGCTATTAAATATATCAATGCAATCACGGGTGCCGATGAACGGGTAAAGACGAATGGTCTGGGTGAGGTGTATTTCCAAAAGGCTTTTGCCTATTTTATGCTGGTAAAGGCGTATGGTGAGATTCCGTTGTTTGACAGGGCTGTCACGGACGGGGCGGGATACAACAATCCTCGCCGTCCGATAGCCGATGTCTATGCTGAAATAGTTCGTCTTTTGGAAGAGGAAGCCATTCCCCGTCTTTATAAGAATACGGATGCGGAGTATCAGACAGGACATGTATGTTGAGGAACAGCTGTCGGACTGCTCGCTAAAGTATATGCAACCATGGCTTCCGGTGCACTTCCTGCAGGTGAGAAAATGACAGTGATGACCGGTTCGTCTTATTCATACAATGGTGACGATAAAGTCTTGGATATGCCTGTAAGGCGGGAGTTTGTAAAGACTCAGGTGAAAGGTTACGAAAGTTTCGAGTGGAGGGATTGCTATGAAAAGGCTGGCAAATGGGCGGGATATCTGCTCTATCCTACCCGGACAACAACTACGGCAGCCATGACCTGCTTCCTTATGACCAACTGTGGAAGCGTTCCGGACTGGGGCAAAGTACCGAACACCTGTTTGCCTTGCAAGGTGCCAACGGTGATGAACTTTATGGAAACAGTATCTTTGAATGGTATAATGGGATTGACAATGGACGCGGTGTAGTGGCCAGCGGTCTGTATATCGGCAACCGTTATCACTGGTATACTCTGTTCACCTCTCAGGATTACCGTGTCACACAAGGAGTGAAACATCGTTTTCTAGTAACCTATCAGGACGAAGAGGGAAAACCGAAGAGCGGCTTTTTTCTATCCGAACACGCCGGAGTACGTGCTGAAGGCCACAGGCTATGATGCTAACGGAAATTATGTGGCAGAACCGGAAGCTCCCTACGACGACGGACGTAACTATTACTTTAACGTATCGAACGAGTGTCTGGCATTCACCAACAAATATGCAGACGTTACAGACGCCACACAGAAAAAATCGGATGCCTACTGGCCTTTCCTTCGTCTGGCTGACATCGTGCTGATTTACGCAGAAGCGAAATGTGAATTGGATAATGGAGTATCTTCGGAGGCTATCAGTGCATTGAATAGGGTACGTATCCGTTCGAATGCCACTCTTGCATCAAGTTCCGGTGATGGAGCCATTGCTTCCAAACAAGCCCTGCGTTCCGCCATTTTTGAAGAACGTGCCAAAGAACTTGCGCTGGAAGGAGACAGGCGATGGGATTTGATTCGTTGGGGAATCTATGTGGAAGTGATGAACTCTATCGGCGGAATCAACAAGGACGGTTCTCAAACCCACTACGATGAAGCCGGTGTGAACAAACATCGTGAACAGCGTCATTTGCTCTTTCCATTGCCTTCTGATGAGGTTTCTACTAATGAAGCGATTGACAGCAATAATCCGGGTTGGAGTTAAAGTGCCTTCCCTATTCTAGAATAAAGTCAGAAATTTAAAATCAATATTTCATGAAAAGATTATCTTTCAAATCCATAACTCTTATGTGCTGTATGGCGTTGAGCTTTGGTGCTTGTCAGGACATAGTGACCTATAATGATAATTATGATGACGAAATGGCGTCAAGCGGTGCCCCCGTTATTGACGCTGTGTATGACTCCAAAGACAGGGATAAATTGTTGCCAATCACTGACGGAAATCTGGAGCAGATGATTGTACTCGACGGTTCCAATTTAAGCCGTGTGAGGAAAGTGATGTTCAATGATGTTGAACTTCCTGTCGGTGAGGTATATGCGACTGCCGGCAGTGCCTATCTTCCCATTCCCCGTCAGATTCCGTTGGAAGTGAATAATAAGCTCTATTATGAAACGGAGTTGGGAAGTACCACTTATGATTTCACGGTGTCTGTACCCCTTGGTTCAGGTGGACGGTCTATATAATGAGTTTGCTCTTCCCGGCACATCTGTACAGCTGAAAGGTAAATACTTCGACCTCTATGGGTTTGGAGGCGCGAATTCCACTTCTACTGTCAAAATGAATGGTGTCGAGCTTGAGGTAGATTCCATCTCGGACAAATATATGTCAGTTGTCATTCCTGAAGATGCACAGGATAACTCTGTCATCGAAGTGAGTTATATGGGAGCGGGTTCTGTTGCACATACCGAAAAAATCCCCTTATCGTATGACGGATGCGATTATCTGGAACCTTTCTCATCCTGATGATTACGGACTCTGGGCAGGCAAAGAACTTATCATCAATGAAGCAGGCGACAATGAGCCCGAAATTCTCTATGGACCTTATTTTAGGGTAACCGGCAGTTATGGTGCCTGGAATTGGACGAATCTTGTTTGCGGAGGATTCAACTGTCCGGTTGATGTGGCGGCAGCTCCTGCCGATTACAATTTTAAGTTTGAGGTTTACTCTCCTACGGGACATCCGTTCTACGATTCGGCTGGATATGGCTATCTGATTCAGCTTAATAATGGCAATTATCCGTGGAATCCTTCTGCGAATGGCAGTTTCAATACTTACGGGAAGTGGTGTACTGTTTCGATTGATTTGGAGACCGTGTCGGGTAATGCTTTCTTGGAAGGATGGACAGGGTTGTCATTCATTCTCCAACCCAATTCGGATTGGAACGTAGACCATAGTTTCGCCAATATCCGTATTGAGAAGAAAATCCGGTAAATGATTATAGAAAATAGGTATGAAGAATATATATAACTTTTTGATTTATTTCATCTTTTGCGGCATAGGAGCGGGATGCTCTTCCTCGTCCGGGGAAGACTTTCCGGTTCCGGAGCCGGAACCGGTGGACAATTCATTGATAAAGAAAAGAACTTTGCACCGAAGGTGCATCCGTTGAGGCTAAGAAAGTGTATACATATCTGAGAAACTGCTGGGGAGAAAAACTTTGAGCAGTACAATGGCGAACGTGGCATGGAACGTCAATGAAGCAATATGGGTAAACCGTCAGACCGGGAAGTATCCTGCCATTGCCTGCTTTGATTACATGAACCTTCCCGCTTCACCGGCCGACTGGATTGATTATAATAAGATATCGGTTGTTGAAGACTGGTGGAATGCCGGAGGATTGGTTGCTGCTTGCTGGCATTGGAATGTGCCGGTCACGGAAAATAGCAGTGAGTATAAATGTATGATTAGTGAAACGGATTTTGACATCACCAAGGCATTGCAGGAGGGAACCCGGGAAAATGAAATCATTAAAGCCGATTTGGAAGAATTGGCGGGTTACTTACGGCTTTTGAAGCAGAAGAATATTCCTGTAATTTGGAGACCGTTGCACGAAGCTGCAGGCAAATGGTTCTGGTGGGGGAAAGATGCAGCTTCATACAAACGGCTCTGGAAACTCGTATATGAGACTTTCAAGCAGAAAGGGCTGAACAATCTTATCTGGGTATGGACTAGTGAAACGAACGACAGGGACTGGTATCCCGGTGATGCATACGTGGATATTATCGGACGGGACGTGTACCACAAGACCGATGCTGCCGGACTGGCAACGGATTTTGATGCACTAAAAAAAGCTTTTCCGGACAAGCTGATTGCACTTAGCGAATGTGGTGATGTGGCAACCATAGACAAGCAACTGGCAGCCGGAGCCCAATGGGCATGGTTCATGACTTGGTATGATTATGAAGTGACAAAGGACACTACTGCGCCTGTTTTTAATTCCGGACAGCACGAACATGCCGACAAGGCTTGGTGGAACAACGCTTTCGGCCAGCTTGGTGTGATTTGCCGTAGTGATTTGCCTTCGTTTAAATAACAGACTATTCAACTTTTATGATGAAATATATTATTCTGACTATTAATGCGATATTTTGCCTCCTCTTGCCGACTGCATGTAGCGGAAGTGGAGAAACCGGTGAAAAAACTCCGGAAACAGTTGCCTTGTTGCAAAACTTGAAACAGGCGGAACGGAAAGGCATCCTTTTCGGTCATCATGATGATACTGCTTACGGAATAGGTTGGGAAGGAGATAAGGGTCGTAGCGATGTTAAAAGTGTCTGCGGTGCCTATCCGGGGGTGATGTCTTTCGATTTGGGCGAGATTGAACTCGGAGGAACACATAATCTTGACAAAGTATCCTTTGCGCATCTTCGTGAATATATTATCGAGCAGTATGCCCGTGGCGGCATGATTTCGCCTCAGTTGGCATGTACGTAATCCGAAAACGGGCGGTGACTCATGGGATGTGACCGATAGCACCGTAGTGGCTTCTGTCATGCAAGGGGAGAGAACCATGTGAAAATGCTCGAATGGATAGACCGTGTGGCCGATTTCCTGCTTTCGCTGAAGACAAAGGAGGGTGTACTCATTCCTGTGGTGTTCCGCCCTTGGCATGAACATACCGGAAGCTGGTTTTGGTGGGGAAAGGATTTGTGCTCTTCGGAACAGTACAAGACCCTTTGGCGGATGACTAATGACCGTTTGCGTCTGAAGGGAGTGAATAATGTGCTGTTAGCTTACTCTCCGGGAATGGAATCTGATACGGTTGAGGAATATCTTGAACGCTATCCGGGGATGATATTATAGATGTTCTCGGTACGGATGTATATCAGTTTGAACGTTCCCAGTATATCAAGCAATTGAACAAGATGCTGACGATTCTGACCGAGGCGGGCAAGAAGCACGATAAGCCTATTGCCCTGACCGAAACAGGATTGGAAGGCATTCCCGATTCTTTTTGTGGTGGACAGGGACTCTGTTGCCTGTCATTGAGAAATATCCCCTCAGTTATGTACTGGTTTGGCGTAATGCGCGTGAAAAGTCCACTCATTATTATGCTCCCTATCCCGGACAAGTATCTGCCGATGATTTTGTGAAATTCAGTCGGTCTCCGAAAATATTGTTTGTCGGAGACAATTTTGAACTCTATAAATAAGGAAACATGATGAAGAACCTGATTAGAATCTGCCTGTTTACTATGTTTTTGTTTGTAACAGGAGACCTGGCTGCCCAAAATATACATTTGTCAACCCCTCGTACCTCACTGGTACTCTCGGCTCCGGCGGGAGGAGAGTTGAAGTATGTATATTATGGCAGTAAGCTTACTGAAAATGACTGTCGCGAAGTTTATAATGCACCTACCATGCAACATGCGGCTTATCCGGTATATGGTATGAACTGCCCGGGTGAGTCGGCGCTGGCAGTGACTCATGCCGACGGAAACATGACTTTGCAAATGGAAGTGGCCGGTACGGAAATAAAGAATACTGACGGAGCAGTTACTGCTGTCATTAAGCTGAAAGACAAGGTCTATCCGTTTTCTGTGAATGTGTGCTACAAGGCCTACCCGATGTCGACATCATAGAGACTTGGACGGAGATAGCCCATGCGGAGAAAAAGAACGTTATGTTACGTAAGTTTGATTCGGCTTTCCTGCCTGTGAGAAGGGGAGATGTATGGTTATCAAGTCTGTATGGCTCATGGGCCAACGAGGGAAGGCTTGTGCAGGAACCTCTTGAACCGGGCATGAAAGTGATAAAGAACCGGGACGGTGTGAGAAATTCACATACGGCACATGCCGAGGTGATGTTCTCGCTTGACGGGAAACCTCAGGAGAACTATGGCAATGTCATTGGTGCAGCTCTTTGTTATGGCGGAAACTACAAACTGCGTATTGATACGGACGACAGTGAATATCACCAGTTTTATGCCGGCATAAATGAAGAAAATTCAGTTTATAACTTGAAGAAAGGAGAACTTTTCATAACTCCGGCTTTAGCATTGACTTAGAGTGCTGAAGGGTTGAGCGGATGCAGCCGTAACTTTCATCGTTGGGCGCGCAAATACAACCTGGCGCATGGAAATTTCTCTCCGTAAAATATTGCTGAACAGTTGGGAAGGAGTGTATTTTGATATCAACGAGAACGGTATGAACCAGATGATGGGAGATATCGCATCTATGGGCGGTGAACTGTTTGTGATGGATGACGGGTGGTTTGGCGATAAATACAAACGTAACTCTGACAATTCTTCATTGGGCGACTGGAAGGTGGATACCGGGAAGCTGCCCGGTGGTATCCGTAAATTGGTGGACGATGCCCGCCAATATAAGGTGAAGTTCGGTATATGGATTGAACCGGAAATGGCCAATACCACTAGTGAACTTTACGAAAACATCCGGAATGGATATTGAAAGCTCCCTTGCGCGAACCGGTATTGGGGCGTGGAGGGACGCAGGTGGTGCTTGACTTGGGTAATCCGCAGGTGCAGGATTTCATATTCAATCTTGTAGACACTTTGATGACCAATTATCCGGAAATAGATTACATCAAATGGGATGCGAACATGGCTATTATGAATCATGGGTCGGACTATTTGCCGAAGGATGAACAAAGTCATCTGTATATTGCCTATCATCGGGGATTTGAGAATGTTTGCCGCCGGATACGTGCCAAATATCCGAACTCACCATACAGGCGTGTGCCAGTGGAGGCGGTCGTGTCAATTATGGAGTGCTTCCTTACTTTGATGAGTTTTGGGTGAGTGACAATACGGATGCGTTGCAACGAATTTATATGCAATGGGGAGCCTCTTATTTCTTCCCGGCTATAGCTATGGCTTCACATATCAGCGCTGCGCCCAACCATCAGACTTTCCGCACCATTCCTTTGAAATACCGTATCGATGTGGCTATGAGCGGTCGTTTGGGAATGGAAATACAGCCCAAGAATATGACAGGCGAAGAGAAAGAGCTATGCCGTAAAGCTATTGCTGATTATAAAATGATTCGTCCTGTGGTACAGTTGGGAGATATTTACCGGTTGCTTTCTCCGTATGACAGGCTGGGGCAGCTTCGCTGATGTATGTTGCACCGAAAAAAAAGAGAAGGCTGTGTTCTATTGGTGGAAGACCGAGCATTTTTGCAACCAGCATTTGCCGCGTACCAGGATGGCGGGGCTTCATCCGGATAAGATTTATAAGGTGACCGAGCTGAACAGGATAGACAACCAGCCTCTGGATTACGAAGGAAAAGCTTTCAGCGGCGCGTATCTGATGGCGAACGGGCTGGAAATGCCTTATAATCACAAAGTGGATTACCATAAGTTGAGTGATTATTCCAGTCGGGTACTTTATCTGGAAGAGGTTAAGTGAATATATATAAGAGAATAACGACATTTAATTTGACGATTGATATGATTACATTTAAAGAGAAGTTGAATACTCTGTTTGATGATTACAATAAACTGATTACCTGCAAGAATGTGCCTTTGGAAGACGGTAACGGTATTCTCACCCGTTATAAGTATCCGATACTGACGGCTGCCCATACTCCTGTCTTCTGGCGTTATGATTTGGATCCTGAATCAACCCTTATCTGATGGAGCGTATCGGCATGAACGCTACATTGAATTCCGGAGCCATTAAATGGAACGGTAAGTACCTGTTGGTAGTACGTGTGGAAGGTGCCGACCGTAAATCGTTTTTTTGCGGTGGCCGAGAGTCCTAATGGCATTGACAATTTCCGTTTTTGGGATTATCCTATTACGATGCCCGAAGATGTGATTCCGGCTACCAATATTTATGATATGCGCCTTACGGCGCATGAAGACGGCTGGGTGTACGGCATTTTCTGCGCGGAAAGACATGACCCGGCAGCGTCGGCGGGCGACTTGTCGTCGGCAACTGCCACTGCTGCCATAGCTCGCACCAAAGATTTTGTGAACTGGGAGCGGCTGCCTGATTTGAAGACCGGAAGCCAGCAACGCAATGTCGTGCTTCATCCCGAATTCGTCAATGGGAAATATGCACTTTACACCCGTCCGCAGGACGGATTCATCGATGCTGGAAGCGGAGGGGGAATCGGCTGGGCATTGGTGGACGATATGACTCATGCGGAGGTAAGGGAGGAAACGATTATCGACCGGCGCTATTATCATACTATTAAAGAGGTGAAGAATGGAGAGGGACCGCACCCGATCAAGACTCCGCAAGGCTGGTTGCATTTGGCTCATGGGGTTCGCGGATGTGCTGCCGGGTTAAGATATGTTCTTTATATGTATATGACTTCTCTTGAAGACCCGACGCGTGTGATAGCTTCTTCCTGCCGGGGCAATCATGGTTCCCGAAGGCGGGGAGCGTGTGGGAGATGTTTCGAATGTACTGTTTTCCAATGGCTGGATTGCAGATGAAGACGGAAAAGTATTCATTTATTACGCTTCGAGTGATACACGTATGCATGTGTCAACTTCTACCATAGACCGATTGGTGGATTATTGTCTGAATACTCCGCAAGACGGTTATTCTTCATCTGCTTCTGTGGAAACACTGAAACGCCAGATTGCGAAAACCTGAAATTGATGAGTTGATGCACAGCATCCTTAAATAACGGTCTACCATGATAAAAACTAAAAGAAAAGATTGGCTACGGTTTGGGAGACATGGCTTTCTATGTTCTGGAAGTTGTTCGGCTCTTTATCTTATGATATTCTATACGGATGTATTCGGATGTCTGCAGCCGTTGTGGGGACTATGTTCCTCGTCACTGTGTATGGGATTCGGCATTCGATCCTATTGTCGGAATCATTGCCGACCGCACTCATTCACGGTGGGGGAAGTTCCGCCCTTATCTGCTATTTCTTGCTTTTCCGTTTGCCTTCATCGGAATCCTTACTTTTACTACTCCCGAATGGAGCATGACGGCGAAGATTGTATATGCTTATATTACTTACTCACTGATGATGATGGTTTATTCTGCTATCAATGTGCCTTATGCTTCTCTGTTAGGTGTAATGAGTGCCGAACCGCACGATCGCAATGTACTGTCTGTCTACCGCATGGTATTTGCCTATTTGGGCAGTTTCATCGCATTGCTGCTGTTCATGCCTATGGTGAATGCTTTTAGCGAGGGACATGGTGAGCAATATGGTTGGGAAATGGCTGTAACTGTGATTGCTGTCATGTGTACTGTCTTTTTTATCGGTTGTTTTGCTTTGACCCGTGAGCGTGTGAAACCTATCAGGGAGAAGCAAGCCCCGCTGAAAGATGATTTGAAAGATTTGTTGCACAACCGTCCCTGGTGGATTTTGTTGGGAGCGGGTATTGCTGCCTTGATTTTCAATTCCATTCGTGACGGTGCCACTGTGTATTATTTCAAGTACTTTATTGTAGAAAACAGTAATGAGCCGGTTACTTTTCTAGGTATCCCATTTGTATTAAGCGGACTGTACCTGGCTATTGGACAGGCGGCTAATATTATCGGAGTGGTTTTGGCCGCTCCGGTCAGTAACCGTATCGGGGAAGAAAAGAACTTATATGTGGGCTATGGTAGTTGCAACGGTGCTCAGTATCGTTTTCTACTGGTTCGATAAAGAGAATCTCGTACTCATTTTTATTTTCCAGATACTTATCAGTATTTGTGCCGGCAGTATTTTTCCTCTTTTATGGAGCATGTATGCCGATTGTGTAGACTATTCCGAACTTAAAACGGGTAACAGGGCTACCGGACTGATATTTTCTTCTTCATCCATGAGCCAGAAGTTCGGGTGGGCAATCGGCAGCGCTGTCACTGGCTGGTTGTTGGGATACTTCGGTTTCCAGGCGAATGTGGTGCAAAATGACCAGGCTATTAATGGTATCAGGATGTTTCTCAGCTTTTTGCCTGCCATAGGTACCTTATTGAGTATTTTATTTATCAGCATGTATCCGCTATCCGAAAGAAGAATGAAAGAAATCATCGGGGAACTGGAACAGAAGAGAAACCAACATTAAACATTTAGGATTATGGAAACTACTATTGAACGCCTGAAAGAGGAGGTGCAACAAGTGCTTACCACTAATATTCTCCCTTACTGGATAGAAAAAATGCAGGATAGAGGGAATGGAGGATTTTACGGTCGCATCACAGGGCAGGAATGTTTGGTTGCTGAAGCGGAGAAGGGAGCTGTCATGAATGCACGCATCCTGTGGACGTTCTCTGCTGCTTACCGCCTGTTGCATAAGACCGAATATCTGGAAATTGCCACTCGTGCCAAACGTGAAATAATCGACCGCTTTTTATGATACACAATTTGAGGAATTTATTGGAGCATAGATGCTCATGGGCAGCCTTTGGATACAAAGAAGCAGGTCTATGCTATCGGATTTGCTATTTATGGACTGAGTGAGTTTCATCGGGCAACGGCGGACGACGAGGCTTTGGAATATGCTGTCCGCCTTTTTCATGACATCGAATTGCATTGTTTTGAAAAAGGAAAAAATGGGTATTATGAAGCGTTTTCAGAGAATGGGGAGAAATAGCAGATATGCGTCTCAGTGACAAGGATGCTAATGAACGCAAAACAATGAATACTCATTTGCATATTCTTGAGCCTTATACCAATCTTTTCCGGGTATGGAAGGATGAAATGCTGAAAAACCGGTTGCATAATCTTATCCGTTTGTTCATTGATGAGATTATGGATATGGACACAAGGCATCTGCAACTTTTCTTTGACGACAACTGGCGAAGCAATTACCATATTATATCTTACGGTCATGATATTGAAGCGTCGTGGCTTATTCATGAGGCGGCACTCGTACTTGCTGACCGCCAACTATTGACTGAAATAGAAATGTATATCGTTGGGATGGCTGAAGCTGCTGCGGAGGGCTTTCTTTCCGACGGAGGAATGATTTACGAATTACGGACTGACAGTTCGTCTATTGATGCCGACCGGCATTGGTGGGTACAAGCTGAAACAGTGGTAGGATTTATGAATCTATATCAACATTTCGGTGACAAGCTATCTTTGTCACGCGCTGTCCGGTGTTGGGAGTTTATCAAAAAGTATCTAATTGATTATGCAAATGGAGAATGGTACTGGAGCCTTTCGGCTGATGGGACTGTCAACCGTGAGGATGATAAAGCCGGATTTTGGAAATGTCCTTACCATAACGGGCGTATGTGTATGGAGATAATGGAGCGCTTTTGATTTCATTGCAACCGTTTAGTTCCAACCCTGTTTGGAACTGTTTGTTTCTCGGCGTGAAACACTTTGTTTCCCTGCTTGAAACATTTCGTTTCTCGGTGAGAAACAAATGGTTTCATGGCATGAAACAAACCACGGCTTGTGGGGTGACGCCCAGCATGCTGTAGGATGACTGAAGATGACCTTTAAGTAAGCTTGAGGTGTATTTATAATGAAAGCTGGAGAAAGGGATGTTTTATCCTTCCTCCAGCTTTTTTTATTATTGATGAACAGTGAATTACTTCACTTCCCAAGTATCATTCGTCATCAACAGCTCCTGGAAATTGTGATATTTCTTCTTGCCTTTGATTTCTTCGATTTTTTCAACGACAGCATCGTTGTAAGTCGGAGCGTCTACATCACGGATTACACCGAGTGCAATCGGGAAGTCGGGACCTTCCATCAAAGCCAGCTTCAGTTGAAGCGTATTGTCCTGGCAGTGTGCGTCGTGGATAAGGATATCCTTTTCTGTGATACCGTTCTCACCCAGTTTCACTACCTTCAGCCCGAAGCCTTCCTGCATCAATCCGAACTCCTTGTTTTCACCAAATAACATCGGTTTGCCATGTTCCAGATAGATAGCATTCTTTGCACGTCCTTCTTTGGTGGCAACGCTGGCGTGAGTTCCGTCGTTGAAGATCACGCAGTTTTGCAGAACTTCTACAACAGAAGCACCTTTGTGATTGGCTGCTGCTTTCAACACTTCTACAGAAGCGGCACCATCTACTGCAATGCAGCGTGCAAAGAAACGTCCGCGGGCGCCAAAAGCCAGCTCTGCCGGATGGAACGGGTCTTCCACTGTTCCGTAAGGAGATGATTTGCTGACGAATCCGCGTTCTGAAGTCGGTGAATATTGTCCCTTTGTCAAACCATAGATACGGTTGTTCAACAGAATCATGTTCAAGTCAATGTTGCGGCGAACGGCATGGATGAAATGATTACCACCGATTGCCAAACCGTCACCGTCACCGGAAATCTGCCAGATAGTCAAATTTGGATTGGCTACTTTTGCTCCTGTTGCAACAGCAGCGGCACGTCCGTGAATAGTGTGGAACCCATACGTATTTACGTAGTAAGGCAGGCGGGAAGAACAACCGATACCGGAAATGACGGCAATATTGTGCGGAGCTACTCCCAGTTCGGCCATAGCTTTGTGCAGTGAGTTCAGGAAAGCGTGGTCACCGCATCCCGGACACCAGCGAGGTTGGCCTGATTTATAATCTTGTACGGTATATACTTTATCGCTCATCTTTTATTCCTCCAATAATTTAGTGAATGCATCTATCAATTCTCTCGTAACGAAAGGCTGTCCTTTCACTTGGTTGAACTGGCTGATGTTCAATCCGGGTATCTTCATCCGTAAATAACCTGCGAATTGTCCCAAATTCTGTTCAGCTACTACGATCTTCTTGTATTTACGCAATACATCGGCTGTATTCTTCGGCAACGGGTTGATGTATTGGAAGTGTGCGAAAGCCACTTTCTTTCCATGATCGCGCATAAAGTCCATAGCCAGACGGAGATGCCCATACGTGCCGCCCCAGCCAACAATCAGTAAATCTGCATCTTCATCACCCAGTACTTCGAGTTCGGGGATATAGTCTGCAATTTTATCTACTTTAGTTTGGCGGAGATGAACCATCTTATTATGGTTTTCTGGTTCGGTAGAGATCGCACCTGTTTCATTGCTCTTTTCAAGACCACCGATGCGGTGCATGAATCCTTCAGTTCCCGGAATTGCCCAGTAACGTGCACCGGTTTCTTCATTGCGTTGGTATGGAGTCCAGTTACCAGCCATGTCCGGAGTCACGTATGGAGGATTGATGGCAGGATATTCATTTAAGTTAGGAAGTTTCCAAGCTGCCGAGCCGTTGGCTACGAAAGCATCCGTCAGTAATACAACCGGAGTCATGTGTTCCAGAGCAATCTTACATGCCATGTATGCGGCATCAAAACAGTTCGTTGGTGAAGTTGCGGCAATCACCGGCATCGGGCTTTCACCATTACGTCCGTAAAGAGCTTGCAATAAGTCTGTCTGTTCTGATTTAGTAGGCAAACCTGTTGACGGACCGTCACGTTGCACATTTACAATCACTAATGGAAGTTCGCCAATTACAGCAAGGTTCATGGCCTCACTCTTCAAACAAACACCGGGCCCGGAAGTAGTCGTTACAGCCAAAGCACCGGCAAAAGCGGCACCAACGGCAGAAGCACAACCCGCGATTTCATCTTCGCACTGTACGGTTTTTACTCCCAGTGATTTATGTTTAGCTAATTCGTGCAGAATATCAGTAGCCGGAGTGATAGGATAAGAACCCAGGTAGAGCCCCAGACCTGCTTTTTCAGCTGCGGCAATCAAGTCCATAAGCGGTTGCTTTATTACCGTTGATATCTGTATAAAGTCCTTTAGATTTCGGAGCTTTGCTTTCAATCTTATAAGTAGAGACAGAAGCATGAGTGTTGGCTCCGTAGTTGAAACCATCGTTCAATACCTTAATATTAGCTTCTGCTATTTCGGGCTTCTTGGCGAATTTCTCGCGCAGCATTTTTTCAGCAGCAGCAAGATTACGGTTGAACAGCCAGCAAACCAGTCCGAGTGCGCAAACATATTTTTGCAACGGAGAATCTGTTTTATTGTCCAGTCCGGAATCTTTCAGACTTTCTTTGCACATAGAAGAGATGGGCACTTCAAGCACTTCTTGTTTAATTCCTAATTCTTCAAAGGGATTGTTGGTTTTAAATTGTGCTTTTTCCAGGTCTCTGGCTTCGAACGAGTCGGAGTCGGTGATGATAAGTCCTTGCGGTTTACAGAATTTGATTTGTGTTTTCAGTGCGGAGGGGTTCATCGCTACTAATACGTGGCAACGGTCTCCTGGAGTGTACACCTGTCCTGCGCCTACGTGGATCTGAAAACCGGAAACACCGGTCAGTGAACCTTGCGGGGCACGGATGTCTGCCGGATAGTCGGGGAATGTACAGATGTCATTTCCTACCGTAGCCGACACGTTCGAGAAGATGTTGCCGGCCAGCTGCATACCGTCACCGGAGTCGCCGGAGAAACGTACTACTACTTCCTCCAATTCTTTAACCATCATTTCGTCTGCCATAACTTTAATTACTATATTTAATTTAAAAACTGATTTTACTTTCAATTTGTGAGCGCAAAGGTCGGAAAGTTAATCGAATTATCAAAATAAATCGAACTTTATTGTCCTATTGACGCTAAATATTTGATATTTGAAAGGAACCTGTATTTTTATTCTTGTTAAATCGACAGAAACCGTTATCTTTGCAAGCAAATTTGAAGCGGCCTTGTAGTTCAACGGATAGAATAGAAGTTTCTAAACTTTAGATAGGGGTTCGATTCCCCTCGGGGCTACTACAGAAGAATCTATGAGAAGTGGTGTTGTTTTGCTTTCATATTGTATCAAGTTTTAAGTCTAACAATAGCTTCTTTTAAGATGAACGTCTTATAGCTTCTATTTGTTTTAATAATCAATAGAAAAGCCTCTACCGAATGTTCGGAAGAGGCTTTTTCTATTTTTGGAATTTATTATTCTTCCGTAGTTACTGGTACGACTTTTTGTTCTTCAAGTATTCAATGAATCATTGAACAACTGACGTTTGTCACGTTTCGGATACAGGCCGAAGAACTCACGTACACGGTCGAAGACCACCACCTTATCGTTGATAGAATAACCGATTAGCAGTCAAAATAGCACCAATGAATGTCTGGTCGATTTCCAAAGAGAACGGAACCATCCATCCATAGCACAAAGAGTATGCACCGATAATCAATGACGGTATCCACCATCAATGCTACGATAGCACCAATACTGAAGGCGATGTTGTTGAAACGAATCAAGATATACAGACCGATAGCAATCAAAGCCAATACAACTGACCAGATGGCACCTGTTTTGATATCGTCGGCGATACTCGGACCCACTTTTTGAGAACTGATACAATACTACCACCAGTGTGATTGTCACGGTCGATAAAGGTTTCTAGTGTATGTTTTGAGTCAACAGGTTTCCTTCTCATATAAATGCATTCGATTTGAGAGTCAACAATTTCTGCATCTTCAATACGGTAGTTGGTGCTGATACGTCACACGTTTTTTACCGTCTGTACCCAAAGCAATAGCCTGTACGTTTGCATCACCGAACTTTGCTGGAGCAATTCACGAACTGTTTCAGGGTTCTACCGGATTGTTCGAACTGAACTACGAAGTTACGTCCACCCGTGAAGTCGATACTCTGTGCAAGACCACGTACAAAGAATGAAATGATACATACTACAATGATAACTCCCCAGATAGTGAACGAGCGTTTCGTAATACCCATGAAGTTATAACATTCTTGGGCATCAGGTTCTTTGAAATACCTGTAGTGAATGTCAGGTTCAACCACTTGTCTTTGTTCATGAAGTGTTCGTAAACCAGACGAGTCAAGAACACAGCTGAGAAGAATGAGCAGAGGATACCGATAATCAAGGTAGTGGCAAAACCACGAATCGGACCAGTACCGAAGTTAAACAGGATGATACCTGTAATGATAGAAGTCAAGTTAGAGTCGAAGATAGCAGAGAATGCATTCTTGTAACCTTCAGCCAATGCCTGTTTGGTTCCCTTACCAGCACGGAGCTCTTCTTTCGTACGTTCGTAAATCAATACGTTCGCATCCACAGCCATACCCAGTGACAATACCATACCGGCGATACCAGACATGGTTAATGCAGCCTGGAATGAAGAAAGGATACCCAATGTGAAGAAGAAGTTGATGAACAATGCACCGTTAGCCACCATACCCGGAATGAATCCGTACATCGCACACATATAAATCATCAGGACAATCAAAGCTACGATGAAAGATACGATACCCTGATTGATAGATTCCTGTCCCAAAGACGGACCTACGATGTCTTCCTGTACGATACGTGCAGGAGCCGGCATCTTACCTGACTTCAATACGTTAGCTAAGTCTTTTGTAACTTCCGGAGTAAAGTTACCGGTAATCTGTGAGTTACCACCAGTAATTTCAGAGTTTACGTTTGGAGCAGAATATACATATCCATCAAGAACGATAGCGATAGAACTTACCGATGTTCTTCTTGGTCAAGGCAGCCCAACGACGAGAACCTTCTGTATTCATAGACATGCTTACGCAAGGCTTATTGAACTGGTCGTATTCATCTTTTGCATCAGTTACTACATCACCTTCCAGCGGTGCACGACCGTTACGTTCTGTCGACTTGATAGCATACAATTCGAAGATACGTCCTGTCTTGTCCATAATTCCGAAGCTTTCACACCCCACATCAGTTTCAAGTCTTGCGGGCATTACTTCCTTCACAGCTTTCATGTTCAAGATACGATTTACATCAGCAGTATCCTTATAGTCGGCATAACCTACGATACAGGACCTACACCGCTCTGATTCAACTGCAGTACAGCCAGCAACGGATGTTCTTTCTTCAGTTCTTCAATATTTGTATTGGAAGCAGTAGCAGTTTCACCCTTCAATGCGGCAGCCAGACTATCTTTTGCAGACACAGCAGAAGCCTCAGCTACAGCAGTTGTATCAGCTTCTACCATTGCAGAATCAGCAGGAGCATCTGCATTCAGCTAAGACCACGTGCAGGTTGTCAGCAGAAGCCAATACCGGAACGATGTCTTTTGCTTCAAAAGTTTCCCAGAATTCCAGGTTAGCAGAACCCTGTAAAAGTTTTCTCACACGTTCCGGTTCCTTGATACCCGGCAATTCTACCATGATACGGCCCATTTTGCCTTCCAGTGCTCTGGATGTTCGGCTGAGCTACACCAAAACGGTCAATACGTGTACGCAAAACATTGAATGAGTTGTCAACAGCAGCACTCACCTCTTCACGTAATACTTTTTCTACTTCAGCGTCTGTACTGATTTATTTACTTTATCCTTCAACTGCTGAGTTGCAAACAGTTCGGCAAGCTTGCCTTCCGGTGCCAATTTCTTGTATTCTCTGATAAACAGCGTAATAAAGTCTTCCTGGCTGTTAATTTGCCAATTTTGCAGCTTCTGCTACAGCTTTATTGAAAGCTTCATCCGGTTTGTTGTCGGCCAACGCCTTCACTACATCTGGTACAGAAACTTCCAGAATGACGTTCATACCACCTTTCAGGTCCAAACCCAACCCGATTTCCATCTCACGGCATTGTTTCAGCGTCCAGTTCCCCAACCACACTTTCTCATTTGGAGAGAGAGTCGAGGTAGTCTTGTTCCACTTTCGGGTCGCCGTTCGCAATTTCTTTTCGCCTTGTTGGTATAATGGCGTGTTACGAAGGAGAAGGAGAGATAGAAACACATACCAGTGTGAGTAATACCGCAAAAACCTTGACAAATCCTTTGTTTTGCATGTTACTTTTTAATTTATGATGATTACTTTTTTTAATTTAATTTTCAGTTAAATTCTGTCGTACACAAGTTCTTTTTGCCGCATACAAGGCTGCAAATATAGTTTTTTTTCACATTCATGTAATAAGCCCTCAAATATTTGATGTTTAATTTTTTTTGCTGAATTATTTCATTCCTCTGTTTTTCAGTAGTGGTTCCAAGCTTGGTTCTGCTCCACGGAAATTTTTATAAAGCACCATCGGGTCTTCGCTGTCGCCCTTTTCCAATACGTTGTGGCGGAACAGGTCGGCGGTGTTTTTATCAAAAGATACCATGTTCTTTGAAAGCTTCAAAAGCATCGTTATCCAATACGTTGGCCCACAGATAACTGTAATATCCGGCTGCGTAACCGCCAATGATATGATTGAAGTAAGTAAACGATAACGTGGCGCTATCTCAGGGATCAGATCGAGTTTGTCCATCGCTTCTTTTCAAAATGAAAGCACATCCATATTCTTTTACATCTGTCAGCTGTGTGCAGGTTCATGTCGAGGATAGCGGCTGCCAGCAATTCGGTAGTCATGAATCCTTTGATTGAAAGTTTCTGTTGCAGTATCTTTTCGATGATTTCATCGGGGATTACTTCTCCGGTCTGATAATGTTTGGCATACATTTTCAGTACCTCTGGTTCGGTAGCCCAATGTTCGTTGATTTGAGAAGGGAGTTCTACAAAGTCACGTACTACGTTTGTGCCGGATGTTCCTCTTGTATTTACATTTGGTCAGCAATTCCGTGAAGAGCATGTCCGAATTCATGAAACATTGTTTCCACTTCATCCATTGTCAATAGTGAAGGGGTATCACCTACCGGTTTGGTGAAACTGCAAACGTTGCACACTAACGGACGGGTTCTTGTTGCTCACGGTAATTACTCATCCAGGCACCTCCGTTTTCCGGCACGGGGAAATAGTCCACATAGAAAATACCGAGTTAAGAACCATCGGCATCTTTCACTTCAAACACCTTCAACATCCGGATGATAAACAGATACATCCTTTCAGTTTGTTCAAGGTAATGCCATACAGTTTGTTGGCTACGGCAACAGCACCGTTCACGTACATTTTCCAATTTAAAATAAGGTTTTGTCTCATCTTCATTCAAATGTATATTTTTCTTTGACGTAGTTTTCGGTATAGTACCACCAGTCCCATGCCTCCAGACTTTTCGCCTTTACCTTCTTTATCCATCAGCTTTTGTAGCTCGGCAGCCTCCTTTGGCTTTTAGGCAGTGCATAGCTCCAAAGATTGTTCAAAAGGTCCATTACCGTTCGTCGCGTTTTTAGCCATGGTTTCATCCAACACGAAATTTGCGTAACAGTCGAAACCTAACAATTTTGCTTTTCCAAACGGAAGAGAAACGATTTTGCGGATTTCTCTTTGTTGTCGTTCTCATTGTTATTATTTCCCCGATTGATATACGCTTTTATATATCCTTTCACGAAGCGGACGATTTTCTCGGCATATTGCAGGAATGGCAGACGGCTGGCGTTATGCAGAGTAAATAACCATTTTGCCCGGTTGTCCGGCGGCTTTTGCTTCTTCAGCTGCACTTGACGGAACCATTCCGGCAATCCTGCTAAGTCCTCTTCTTTGTCAACGAAAAGCTGGTAAGCATTATTCTCGTTCAGTACATTGTTGCTGAATGTGATACCAAGTGTAGACAATTCTTTGTTTATTTCCCGGAGGCGGGTTTGCTTTTTCTGCGCTAAGGTTGGCCCTGAACGGATAAAGCTGTTTATAGGTCTTGTCCAGCAGACGTTTCTGCTCTGTGGTCAGGTTCATTTTGAGTCTTTTTGTTGATAGACACGTTTTCCGTTTGAATAGTTTCTCATTCAAGGAAATATTATCTTCATGTTCCGAAAGAACCGGAGCCAGTTTTTCGCTCAATGCGGTCATCGAATCGGTCGTTTCAGCATCTGTCATATTGAAAAAATAGCACCCTTACCCGATCCAGGATTGGTGCGCTGTTATCCAATGCCACGATCGTATTTTCGAATGTAGGGATTTCCGGACTTTCGATGATAGCTTCGATGTTTTGATTTTGTTCCTCGATGCCTTTCAAAAACGCAGGTTCATAATGTTCCAATTTGATTTTATCAAAGAAGGAACACCATACTCGGTTTGAAACTCTGTAAAGAAAGGATTACTTTCTGTTTTTGTTCACATGCACACATCATACAACTTACTGCTAAAAGGGTTAATGTCTTTTTAATCATCATAAGTGTTTTATATTAGAGTTCTGCAGTTCTTATCGTTTGCTGATAAAACACCAGATGGGATAATGATCCGAACTCTTTATGGTTTTGTCTACCGTACAATTTATAAGCTTTCAGGTTGGGGGCTCAATCAGGATATGTCGATTCGGAAATAGAAATTTGTTCTGATTATAAGATATCCCAATCCGTTGCCCGACTGTACAAAAAAGCATCATCCAGTTCCTTCCATTACCCGGTGAGCATAAGACAAGAGAACCGTCGTTAAAATCGCCGCAGACAATCATTGTCCGGATAAACCGGCAACCAACTTTGTCTATGGAATCGGCTTGCGAAGCACGGATAGCCGAAGCCTCCGCCAGTTGCCTATCAATTGCCGAAGTCCGGTTTTTTACTTTTTAAGCTTATCCGGCTTTAATCATATCCCGATAGACCCCTGTCTTCTTTGGTGAGTTTATTGGATTCCAAATGGTTATTGACCACCAAGGTGTCGTATCTCCCTTCACATTTATTGTATAAGCAACAGAGCCATTGTTTCGGCTGTCATACTCAACAGGATGCGCCGACAGGATGGGAATTTAGAAAAACAGGCAAGCAGTCCATCTCGCACCGGTCAATTTATGAACGGAATAATAGGGATATGCTTTCAATGCTTTTTGACATCCTTTTCTGTCCGATATTTTTTATTCTGCGCTGCATTATATTCTTGCAAACAAATAATATCTGCTTGCTGTTAACCAGATATGATAAGATTGGATTCTTTCCGTCTTTCTTTTCAAATTGCTGAAATTCATTACATTATAAGAAAGAATTTTGATACTTCCTTCCGGGATTGTCTTGGTAGTGGAATTGAAAGGAATATAGGTCCTTATCTGCGGAAAGCAAACCAAAAACCGATTAGCGGTACTAAAGCATACCGGTAATTGATGAATACCCAGAAAATGATAAAAGCGATATTGATTACCAAAAATAGTGGAAATGCAAGCCCCAGTCCGGAGGAAAGCGGATTCAATTTCGGATTAAGATAAGGACTGTAAGCGCTCAATATCAGCGTTCCTACGAAGAAAGCGTTGATAGCTAATATCAGATATGCGACAATTTTGCCAATATGTTCCATCTTATTATCTTTGCTTTGCATCGAACAAGCTTTTTCTTTTCCTCCGTCGTCAGACTGTCGTAACCGGATTTTTTCAATTTATCCAGAATGCGGTCCACTTCGTCAGACTATTTTTTTATGGGCGTTGTAATCATAATCTTTTTGAAAACCGGTGGCCTGTTTCCATAGTGTACCTTCATTTTGGGTTTGTGTTTCCATGTTTTTTTGGAATAGAGAGATAAAAGCGTCCAGAAGCCAGTTGATCCATGCGGTCAAATCCGGCCCCCTTTGCTTAGGCTGGCGGCAAGCCAAAGTCCCGCCGGCAAGAGCACCGCCCAGGTGGGCGATATGTACTCCGGCATTGCTTGACGTGATGGATAATATCGTCAATTCAAATAACAACGAGTGCCAGATATTTGAGACGGATTGCGCCGAAAGAAAAAGTTGCAATCTGCAATTTTGGTTCACGATAAGCCAGTGGCAGCTACGATGTCACAATACGGAAGCCGAAGCTCCTACCAATGTAGAAACTGCTACTTCCTGATTGAACAAAGGAAATACATTGTAGGCAACCATATAATAAAACCTCCAAGGATACCTCCCAATATGTGGTCCTCTTAAATGCTTTTGTTGAAAAAAGTGTAGAAACAAGACTGAACCAAACAACCAGAGCATATTGAATAGGATATGCAGAAGACCGGCGTGCATGAACATATAAGTGATAATCGACCATGGTTGATGAAAGAACCGAATAAAGGAAGCCGGTAAAGCGAATATGCCGAATATATCGGGTATACTGTGCTGAAATAGTTGCAAGAAAAACATTGATTAACGTGCCAATGATAAAAATGCTTACGTTAATGTAAATCAGCTGGATAAATATATTCCCTCTTCTGAATGTCTCTTTTAAATCAGTTATAATATGTCCCATTGTTTTTACTTTTTTCTCCAATACAAAATCAGAATAAGCCTGAATAGCATTTCCTCCCAAGTGAGCAAAATGAGCTACATTATCTCCGGCACTGTTGGCAAGTCCTGCCCATAACTCAATCGCAGCATATCCGATAACGAAGAATTTAGCCTTGATAGGGAAAGGCAGCGGAAAGATAAACAGTTGGTTGTTGGGATACAACATTCCGAATGCCAGCAAAATGGCGTAAACGGCTCCTGAAGCACCTACGGTAGTCATCATGTTGAGATACTGGTCCATAGAAATGATGCCGTAACCTATTAAGTTCACTTCCGTGTGTTGGCTAAGTTCCGTTATGTACTGAATATGTGAACCCCTTCCTGAATGAGTCCTGCACCGATACCGCAAAGGATATAGTAAAACAGGAAACGTTTGGGGCCCCAGGTTTGTTCGAGAATCGGTCGGAACATGAAAACGGCAAACATATTAAAAATATATGGCTGAACCCGCCATGCATAAACATGTACGTGATGAGCTGTGCCAGTTGAAATCACTTGCGAGGAAAAAATGTAATCCTAGATAATTAGCTAAATCTATACCGTAACGTTGGGCTACAAGCGTTCCGAAAAATACTAATACATTGATAATTATCAGGTTTTTAGTTACAGTTGGCATCATTTTAAATTCTGAATATTTAGATACTAGATGCAAAAGTACGAATAAATTCTGTTTAAAAAAAGCATGAAAAAGACTTCCTATTAGCTCTTTTCAATAATTTGCTGCGTTTTTTTATGTTTTTATTTGATATGTTGTTTTGTTCGGCTATATTTGTGGAATTAATCCCTTGTAGGATAATCTTTTGTGTAACATATATATTAATTAATCATTTACGTATTATGAATAAGTCTGAACTTATTAGCGCAATGGCTGCTGAATCTCAAATGAGCAAAGCCGATGCAAAAAAAAGCACTTGATGCTTTTATCACTTCAGTTACTAATGCTATGAAAGCTGGCGATAAAGTATCTCTCGTTGGTTTTGGTACTTTCTCTGTAAGCGAAAGAGCTGAAAGAACTGGTATTAACCCTTCTACAAAGGCAACTATTACTATTCCTGCAAAGAAAGTAGCTAAGTTTAAAGCTGGTGCTGAATTGTCTGCAGCTGTTGAATAAGATATCATAGTTGAAAGAAATTAGAAAGAGGAGACGTATACGTCTCCTTTTTTTGTATCTTTTGCGCGCAAGAAACAACTTGATTATGAAGATAGAAGATAAACTTGTAGCGTCCGTCATTAGCGGACTGAAAGCACTCTACAGTCAGGAAGTCCCTGAAAAAAATGGTGCAAATTCAAAAGACCAAAAAAGAATTTCAAGGACATCTGACGCTGGTCGTGTTCCCTTTTCTGAAAATGTCAAGAAAAGGACCGGAACAGACGGCGCAGGAAATCGGTGAATATCTGAAGGTGAACGAACCGGCAGTAGCAGCTTTTAATGTGATAAAAGGTTTCCTGCACTTGACTATCGCATCGGCTACGTGGATCGATTTGCTGAATGAAATTCAGGCTGACGAACAATATGGTCTGGTGAAAGCTACCGAAACTTCGCCATTGGTGATGATTGAGTATTCTTCTCGAATACAAACAAACCTCTTCATTTAGGTCATGTGCGTAATAACCTTTTAGGTAATGCATTGGCTAACATTGTGGCGGCAAATGGTAATAAGGTAGTAAAAACAAATATCGTAAACGATCGTGGTATCCATATCTGTAAATCCATGCTGGCATGGAAGAAATATGGAAACGGTGAAACCCCGGAAACTTCCGGCAAAAAGGTGACCACCTCGTTGGCGATTATTATGTATCTTTCGATAAGCATTATAAAGCGGAGGTAAAGGAACTTATGACTGAGTTTACGGCACAGGGAATGAGTGAGGATGAAGCTAAGGCGAAAGCGGAAGCTGCTTCTCCCTTTGATGCAGGAAGCTCGTGAAATGTTGGTGAAGTGGGAAGCCGGTGACCCGGAAATACGCGGATTGTGGGAAATGATGAATAACTGGGTGTATGCTGGATTTGATGAAACTTACCGGAAAATGGGTGTCAGCTTCGACAAGATATATTATGAATCCAACACTTATCTCGAAGGGAAGGAGAAGGTTATGGAAGGGCTGGAAAAGGTTTCTTTTTCAAAAAAAGAGGACGGATCTGTTTGGGCGGATCTGACTGCTGAAGGTTTGGATCATAAGTTGCTTCTTCGTGGCGATGGTACATCTGTTTATATGACGCAAGATATCGGTACAGCTAAACTTCGCTTTGCAGACTATCCTATTGACAAGATGATTTATGTAGTAGGTAATGAGCAAAACTATCATTTTCAGGTGCTTTCTATTCTGCTTGACAAACTCGGTTTTGAGTGGGGCAAGAGCCTGGTTCACTTCTCTTATGGAATGGTAGAGTTGCCGGAGGGCAAGATGAAATCTCGTGAAGGTACGGTGGTGGACGCTGATGACCTAATGGAAGAAATGATTGCCACTGCTAAAGAAACTTCACAGGAACTTGGCAAATTGGATGGTTTGACACAGGAAGAAGCTGATGATATTGCCCGTATCGTCGGTCTGGGTGCATTGAAATATTTCATTTTGAAAGTAGATGCGCGTAAAAATATGACGTTTAATCCGAAAGAGTCTATCGACTTCAATGGTAATACAGGCCCGTTTATTCAATATACTTATGCTCGTATTCAGTCTGTGCTTCGTAAAGCTGCCGAATCGGGTATTGTGGTTCCCGGACAGATTCCTGCTGGTATTGAATTGAGCGAAAAGAAGAGGGGCTGATTCAAATGGTTGCCGACTTTGCTGCTGTTGTCAAGCAGGCAGGGGAAGATTACAGCCCGTCTATTATTGCGAATTATACTTATGATTTGGTGAAAGAATACAACCAGTTCTACCATGACTTCAGTATTTTGCGCGAAGAGAACGAAGCGGTGAAAGTGTTCCGTATCGCTCTGTCGGCTAATGTGGCCAAAGTCGTGCGTTTGGGTATGAGTTTACTGGGTATTGAAGTACCTTCCAGAATGTAAGACATTCTCTGAACAAAATATCTTTCTACAGGGGTTTCTTCATTATGTATATAATGAAAGGAATCCCGTTAGATCATTTTATAAATATGTTGCGTGTCGTATGATTCCCCCTCTCTTTGTTTGATAGAGTGTATACCGATAGGGATTTAAGGTAGGATAAAGTAAAAAAGAAAGGCAGACAAAGTTCAAGCCTTGCCTGCCCGATTCTGTTTCTTATGCTGATAATTGTTATTTCTTAGGATACTTATACCAGTCTTTAGCTTGTGCGCCATTAGATTTAACCCATGTCGTAAACTTCGGATACGATTCGTCTATTCTTATACCTTCCTCAGGGATCGGGAATTCACTAACCGGCATATTGAGTGCAAACGGCATCAGATCTATTGAAACATAATATAAATCTTCTTCTGGCCTGGATACGTCTTTTTCCTGTTCCTAATAATGAAAGATCGGCTTTATCAGTAGGAGGATATTTTACCAAGTGCACTTCTCTACCTCTGGCTTGGCCAGATCCTACGAAGATAAACGGATTGTAAGGTGGCAATATACTTTTCGAAGTAACATCATTTACTTGGATAGTTACAGTGTATTTCCTGGCTTTTTTCTTCTTTATTATCAAATATTGCCATATTATCAAATAGCAAGATTGTAGGATGTGATTGACCAGCCTCTGTTTCTCCGGGCATATATTGGGATTTGGGCGCATACGGAGGGCTTTCAATAGTAACTTTGCTAATATCGCTATTAGTAGTGTTATGCAATTGATAACCAAAACCATTCACTAAATAACCTCCACGATGTAATGGAGTGAACTCGTCAACAACCTTATAGATACGATTGGTCAGTATTGATTTATATACTTTACTGGTATATCGTATCATTACGTCATTCATATCGTAATCTCCCTGCTCCGGCCATAAGTCTTCGAATGTCAATATCCCGGAATAAGAAGTATAGTTGTCTTCATCAGTTGGACCTTCCGGATCTGTTGGTAACTCGGGAATTACACCTTCATCAATAGCATCTTTTTCGGCTATGTGAACATAGAAAATTGCATCACAGTAATCGAGGTCTATGTTGTCCTCAAATCCGATAGCAACAATCTGATTAGATTTACTGTCCCGTAACGATATGGTTCTTTGTCTTTGTACGCCATCCTTTCCCGGTTCATTCAAAATTGTGGTGGAGTATCGAGGGCCCATTCCTTTTACGAGATCGCCTTGTGAATCTCCGTTTGAAGGTGTGCTTCTGAATCCCATACCTTGCAGATACCAGCCAATAGTGACGCCCTTAGGAAATTTGTCTTCAAATTTTCCCGTGTCTTCATTCCAGTATTTTAGTTTAACTTCATCACCACAGACTAAAGCTCCTACTCCGGCTGTTTTATAAATAGGAGAAGCATTTGGGAATGCTAATATCCTTTTGATGTTTTCTATGGTCGGTATTTCGCTGGTCGGATAAGTGTAATACCCTACTGTATTATACCATGCGGCACTACTGTTAACAAATACTAGACTAACTTCTGTATCTTTAGTGATAGGGATATCTGATATCATATCACCATTAAAGAACTCAGGATAGTTATCATGAATGTTCCTTCCTCCCGCTTTGTCGAAGATGCTTTTTATATTATAAAGTACATCAGCAGGAGGAATATTCTTTTTCTTTTGATAAGTTATTGGGACGTCCGTTGTCATCCCAGTCCATACCAGGCAGCAGTGTCCAGACATCCAAATATTTGTGCTGATTGGCTGTTGCCCCTCTGCTTATCGGGGTTGATGCTTTTTCAAGCAGGGACTTAACATAGTCATTTTGGTTGAAAGAAATACGATGATCGGCGTTAATTGTTAGTTTTACCGGAGATGCTGTACCTAGATAGTCGGATGATAGCCATACTTCTGAGATATCAGCCGGTATACTTATTCCATCTTCACTAAATTTACCATGTTTGTCAGTTGCAGCCCGATAAAAGGGTTCTACTTCTTTTTTCTTCCAACTACCATCTTTGTCATTTACTTCGATCGGATCTTGGTCATAAATCTCAAAAAGAACCGTATATTCTTCCTTAAAGCCATAGTCAATATCTAAGGCTAAACTTTGATTCATGTCGAAATCAAAGAACTGTTCTTTTGGGAATCTTCTCGGGTTCTTGAAATAAATCACGTTCATTGTCTACACAACTACATATCAATGGGATACAAAATATGCCCATTAATGTCTTTACAAATATTGTTTGTTTCATATGTTAATGAAATATAAAGATATTAATGGGCAAATATAGAAATAAACCGAAAGCTTTCCAAAAGATATTTACTTCTTTTTGCAAATTTCTTTTTTTGGTGCTGAGGTAACACCTTTCTCGTCCTGTATCCTGATTAATTCCATGCAACTATGCAGGCTTAAATCTTGTGGGACAATATCTTTAGGAATCTTATAGTTATTACCTTTATATGCTATATATGGTCCGTAACGACCATTCAGAATTTCAATTCTGGTTCTTCTGCGAACTTCTTGATGTGGCGTTCGGCTTCCTTTGTGCGTTTCTCTAGAATCAGTTGTTCCGCCTCTTCTAAAGTAATTTCCATGGGATCCATCGTTTTCGGGAGCGATACATACACCTTATTATGTAGTACATACGGACCGAAACGACCAATACCTACACTGACTGTCTTTCCTTCATATTCGCCTAACGTACGGGGCAGCTTGAACAATTCCAGCACTTCTTCCAATGTGATCGTTTCTATGGACTGACCTTTTTCATTTGTGCAAAACGTGGCTTTTCTTCATCTTCCGCCGTACCGATTTGCGCCATAGGACCAAAACGTCCGATTTTTACCGAAACAGGTTTACCTGTTTCCGGTTCCTCACCCAAAATACGTTCGCCTACTTTATGTTCAGTCTTTATTGCCAAAGTGTTTTCTACTGACGGGTGGAATTGGTCGTAGAAGGTTTTCAGAATTGAAGTCCATTTCACTTCTCCTTCGGCAATCTCATCGAACTCTTTTTCTACACTAGCTGTAAAGTTATAATCCAGAATATCAGGGAAATATTCGGTGAGGAAATCATTTACTACCGTTCCGGTATCCGTAGGGGAATAACTTGGCCTTTTCTGTTCCGGTAATTTCAGTATGATTTTCGTCTTTGACTTGTTGGTCTTTTAATGTCAGCACATTGAACATCCGTTCTTCTCCGTCTTTATTGCCTTTTTCCACATATTCGCGATTCTGAATCGTGGAAATGGTAGGCGCATACGTGAGATGGGCGACCGATTCCCAGCTCCTCCAATTTACGTACAAGACTTGCTTCGGTATAGCGCGGTGGGCGTTGGGTAAAACGTTCGGTTGCAACGATAGGACCGTGTTCCAGTTTCTGACCTTTTTTCAGAGGAGGCAACAGATTACTTTCATCCTCTTGTTCATTTTCATCGTCATAAGATTCACGGTATACACGCAAGAATCCATCGAATTTAATAACTTCACCGATAGCTGTAAAGACTTCACTACTACTGCTAATTGATATTGTAACAGTTGTCTTTTCCAGTTCCGCATCTGCCATTTTGTGAGGCAATGGTAGGTTTCCATATCAAGTCGTACAGTTTTTTCTCCTGCGCTGTCCCTTCGATGGACTGGTTTTCCATATAGGTAGGACGGATTGCTTCATGTGCCTCCTGTGCCCCTTTGGTTTTCGTTTCAAAGTGACGAGGATGCACATAACGTTCACCCATCATTTTGATGATAGCATCCTTACTGCCTATGGTTGCAAATTCCGACAAGTTCACGGAGTCGGTACGCATATAGGTGATAAATCCCGATTCGTACAAACGTTGGGCAATCATCATAGTTTGCGCCACCGTATAGCCTAATTTGCGTGCAGCTTCCTGTTGCAATGTCGAAGTTGTGAACGGAGCAGGAGGTGTTTTCTTTAACGGACGGGTAGTAATATCTTCGATAGCAAAATTAGCTCCTTTACATGCGTTGAGGAATGCTTCTGCTTCTTTCTTCGTTTTGATACGGTGGGCCAGTTCGGCTTTCATCTCCACTAGTTTCCCATCAGTGTCGGGCACAAGGAAAACGGCGGTCACACGGTAAGCTGCTTCCGATTTGAAAGCATGGATTTCGCGTTCGCGCTCAACAATCAGTCGAACGGCAACCGATTGTACACGTCCTGCCGAAAGCGCCGGTTTCACTTTTCTCCAAAGTACAGGAGACAGTTCAAAACCTACGATACGGTCCAGAATACGTCGTGCTTGCTGTGCATTCACGAGGTTAATGTCAATATCACGGTTGTTCGATTGCTTTTAAGATAGCACTTTTCGTAATTTCATGAAATACGATTCGTTTTGTGTTTTCCGGTTTTAGTTTTAAGACCTCATACAGATGCCAGGCGATAGCCTCTCCCTCGCGGTCCTCATCGGATGCGAGCCATACGGTTTCTGCCTCTTTCGCTTCTGCTTTCAGTGTGCTAACCAGAGCCTTTTTGTCTGCCGGAATTTCATAATTGGGTTTAAAATTCTTCTCTACGTCGATACTGAACTCTTTTTCTTCAGATCGCGTATATGTCCGTAACTTGAAAGGACTTTGAAATCTTTTCCCAAGAAACTTTTCAATCGTTTTTGCTTTTGCCGGAGACTCGACAATGACAAGGTTTTTCTGCATAATTCTTTCTTTTATAATGGCTTGTACCACAATATTTGGGCACAAAAGTAAAAAAAAAGATTCTCCTACCTTATAATATAAGGAGAATCTAATGTTTTTAGTAAAATAACGTCAGCCCGATATAAATCAGTTATAACTATAAATTTTCTTTTTCAGCGCATAGAAGTATTCGTAGGAGGTGGAAGAACATACCAACGGTTATGCTAAATTCATGTTTAAATAGGTTCGAAATTAATTCGTATTTTATATACGGAAGAAAAAGTACTTTACTTATAATTAGAATTTGAAATAAAACAGTACTATTAAAATAAAATTTATTATATTTACAAATCGTGTTGTATGTCTTACTAAATATGAGTAAAGTTCTGTTAAAAATATATTTAATATTCTTCTTTGTCGGAATGGCTCATTCCATTCGAAGCCGATCCCTTACTATTATTATAAACAGCTTGGAATTAAAGAAGGACTTTTTCGCAGTCAAGAGTACAATGTATCTTGAATGATCATAGAGGCTATTTATGGATTGGTACAGAGTCTGGTTTGAATTGTTACGATCGCGATCATTTGAAACACTATTTGCATCGGCCGGAGGACGAAAGTACATTGCCCTCAGATAATATAATTTTTTATAGCGGAAGATTCTTTGCATAATTTGTGGGTAGCCACAACAGTTGGTATTTGTCTTTATAATAGAGGCCATGATAACTTTAAAACTTTATCAAGTAATGGTAAACCTATTTATGTTGCTTCCAGTTTATTGGTAGAAGGGGAAATTTGTTGGGTGGGTCAGGTGATATTTATAAATATACTTATGCCACTAATAATAAACTTGAACCTTTATATTATGCAAAGGATCCTGCTTATTATGTTCCTTTTGGGAGATGGTGCGTTACGATGACGAACATATCTTGCTTAACTCATGTTGGAATGGCATATATTCTTTCAATATTAAAACCCACGAACTGAAGAAGGTAGATGCTTTTACCGGAAAGAGTTATACTACTATTTTCTTAGATTCCCATAAGCGTCTGTGGGTGAGCGTTTATGGTAGTGGGCTGTACTGCTATCAAGAAGGTAAACTTTTTGAAACATTTTACAACATCCAATTCCTCTCTGACGTACGATGTCATTCATGATATTATGGAGAAAGATAATCAGCTTTGGGTGGCAACTGATGGTGGCGGAATTAACATCATTTCCTTGGATGATTTTTCGTTTACCAACATTCAAAAAGCAGGATGATGTTCACTCCTTTCCTGCCAATACCATTTATCGGCTTTATTTGGATTCTGCCAATATGTGGGCGGGCAGCATCCGCAGAGGGTTGATTGGTATAAGAAATGTATTTGCTTGTTCTTATCAGAATGTTCCTTTTGGCAATTTATATGGGTTGAGCAATCAGACCATCAATAGTTTTTTCCAAGATAGTGATGGAATGGTTTGGGTGGGGACTGATGGCGGTGGAATCAATAGGTTTGATCCGTTAACGGGAACTTTTAAGCATTATCCTTCTACTATGCATGAAAAGGTGGTTTCTATTGTCGAATATACCCCTGATGAATTATTATTTTCCTCTTTCAACGAGGGACTCTTTATTTTTCATAAGCAAACGGGACGGGTACGTCCTTTTGTTCTGGTCGATAAAGAAACAAATGATCGTGAATGTATTGACGGTTTCTCTGTCAACATCCGACGGGTAACGCCAGACAAGATTCTTTTCAGTGGCCAACATATTTTTATATACGATACTACTCGTCGTAAATTTGAGATTGTAGCCACTATGGGAAGAGAATACGAACGAAATTCGCCCTTGATCATAGCTACTGTGGGTACGAAAACTTATCTTACCGATTTGAAAAATATCTGCGAATATGATTCCTCGGAAGGGATTTTCAGGACGATTTATCAGGGGAAATATATCATTAATGATGCATCGCGTGACCAGGATGGCGTTTTCTGGTTAGCGTCTACCGAAGGCTTGGTACGTTACGATCCACGAACAGGAGAGAGCGAGTTGATCAAGACGAGTTTGTTTCAAGAGGTATCTTCTGTTGTAACTGATAACCAACATCGGATATGGGTAGGAACAAGACGATATTTGTTCGTTTATTCTTCTCTCACTCGGAACTTTGTTACATTGGACGAGGTGGACGGGGTTTTGCCTAACGAATATCTTTTCAGGCCACTCTTCTTGCTCATAATGGAGATGTTTTTCTAGGTGGTACTATGGGGATGACAGTGATAAATTCTGGCTTTCATTTAGAAACGGAAGAAGATCATACTGTTGAATTACTAGATGTATTACTGAATGGTTTGCCTGTCCCATTATCCGAGAAGCGGGAGAAAGCTATTGAAACTATTCGGGTTCCATGGGACTTTTCCTCTGCAACTGAAAGTCCTGTTGAACGAGGGAGATGTGTTTCGTAAAAACTTTTTCCGGTTTAATATTGAAGGAATCGGGCAGGACTTGGCTAATTTCAATTCCAACTCTTTGGTTATTAATTATCTACCGATAGGGGAGTATACAATTACTGCTTCTTATTATACTCGTAATGGGGGTGGAGTGTGAAACAGCCGATTCTTCATGTCGTGGTTGTTTCCCCTTGGTGGAAGAGCAATTGGTTTTATGCGGGGTTATGTATATTGGTGGGAATAGTAGTTTATGGCATTACTTTCTATTTTTATCGAAAAAAGAAAGCCAAACAGAAGCGGGAGATTCTGCGTCTGAAAAACAAAATGTATGAAGAGAAAATTAATTTCTTAACGAACATCAGTCATGAGCTTCGTACGCCTCTTACGCTGATTTGTGCACCGTTGAAGCGTATTATTAATCATGAATCAGGTAGTGATCGTGAGGTAGAAAAATTGTTAGTCCCAATTTATAAGCAAGCACACCAAATGAAGAACATTATCGACATGGTACTTGACGTGCGGAAACTGGAGGAGGGAAAAGATATGTTACATATCCTGCCCTACTCTCTGAATGAGTGGGTACGGTCTGTCGGAGATAAATTTGCCGATGAATATCGCGTGAAGGGTATTTGGCTGGAATATGAACTGGATGAGCGCATAGGGAAGGTTCCTTTTGATAAGAATAAGTGTGAGTTCGTTCTTTCCAACTTCCTGATGAATGCACTCAAGTTCAGTGAATCAAATACTACTACTACGCTAATCACCTGTCTGTTGGAGGAGAAGGACGGGTACGGGTTTCTGTCAAGGACGAAGGAATGGGGTTGAATATGGTGGATACAGATTCTCTTTTCTCTAGTTTCTATCAAGGGATACATGAGAAGGGAGGGAGTGGTATCGGACTTTCTTATGCGAAGAGCCTTATTGCTCATCATAAGGGAAAAGTGGGTGCTTCGAATACAGAAGGAAAAGGGGCGGTATTCTATTTTGAGTTACCGTTATTGGCGGATACATATGGACGACAGGAACTGTTGCGGGCAGATACGTCTACAGGAGTGGAAGTGAATGAACAAGACAAGATTGATTATACATTCTTAAAGAAATATGCGGTGATGGTGGTAGAAGACACTTCTGAATTACGAAACTATTTGAAAGAAACGTTGAGTAATTATTTTGCTCGTGTATACGTTGCTAAAGATGGTAAAGAAGGGTTGGAGCAGATTAAAGACCGATTGCCTGACATTATCATCAGTGATGTCATGATGCCTCGGATGAATGGGTTTGAACTATGCAAGGAAGTGAAGACTAATTTGAAAATCAGTCATATTCCATTCATTTTATTAACTGCCTATCATAATTCACAAAATATGTACACCGGTTATAAGACTGGGGCGGATGTCTTTTTTCCGAAGCCTTTCGAGATAGATAGCTTGCTGGCGCTAATTCATAACCAACTACGGCAGCGTGAACAGATCAGGATACGCTATAAGGATGACAAATTGTTGACACATAAGGATATGAGTTTCAGTAATGCTGATGAGACTTTTCTGCTGAAGTTGAATACATTGATTGCGGACAACATGAGCAATCCGGAACTGGATGTTGCGTTTTGGCTACTAATATGTTATCAGTCGCTCATTGTTGTTTAATAAAGTGAAAACTATCACAGGTATGGGGATTGTAGATTATGTGAATAAGCAGCGTATTGAACGGTCTATCGTGTTGCTTACAACCACCACCATGAATATTACCGAGATTTCTGAAGTAGTTGGCTTCTCCTCCTTGCGTTATTTCAGCAAGGTTTTCAAATCTATAAAAGGGAGATTCCTTCTGCTTACCGGAAACAGGATAAAGTGGGAGGCGACACCTGTTTGTGATTGATGTTAGAAAACCGATTGTAACAATGAGAGGAATGAAAATCATAAAGTATGTTTATGCTTTCATTCCTCTTCCTTTAAGAAGTCCCTAAAAACTTAGTTCTACCTTAATCAGAAAAACTATTTATTCAGTTTGCTAACCTTTACCCAATCTATTTCCATAATGGCAGGTAGATCGGTGTCATCAATAGGACCTGCCCATGAATCTGCGTTTCCTCCAAGTCCCATATTCAGAATGATATAGAAAAGAAGAATCTTTGGTGAACGGCCATTGTTTCATTCTTCTTCATTTGCCAGCTTGAGGTTCTCATAAGAGAAAAGTCTTTTGGTCATTGACAAAGAACGTTATTTTTTATCTTCTGTCCATTCTACGGCATAGATATTCCAGTCCTCGTAGCTGCATGTTACCGATGTCGAGTTGATAGGATCTTTGATGTTCAAGTCGTAGGTATAGTGGGTATGCACTGTCTGATAAATCACATCTTCTTGCCGGATATGCTCCATTATGTCAATCTCACCGCCATTCGGCCAACTACTGTATAAGGGAGCAGACTTTTGAGGCATCAGCCAGATAGCAGGAAAGGCTCCGTCAGGATGTCTGGGGATTCTCGCTCTGACTTCAACACGCCCGAAGGTGAAGTCTACCTTACCTATTGACTCGATACCGCCGGCACGATATTCATTACCTATTTTTTCTGCCTTTAGTATCAGTTTGCCATCTTCTACATATGCTTGGTCGTAGCTTTCGGACATCTCGTCGCACCAGTCTGATGTTGATTTTTTGACAGAGTACCCAGCTGTTGGGGTTGGGAATGCCATTTACGTTGAAATCGTCTATAAAGATAATGTCTTTCAACGTTTTCGTCATACTTCGGTAGTACGATGGTATAAGTAATCGACTGATTGTTCGCGGTGGTGACAGTCACCTTTTTGCTCTTTCTGCCAGTTTTGTATAAAGGTGGCGGGGTCTGGTGAAATGCTCGCTCCGTCCATCAATGTATAATCCACGCCGGTGATGACATTCGCATTTTCGATGGTTCCGATTTCTATCTTGTGGGTGGTCTGGTCTATCTTTCCGTGATAATAGGAGGTAGTACCCGTTTGTACATTATTCACTGCTACGGCAAAAGCTGTAAGCGGATAGTTAGTCTTTTTTGAGTGACGTACTTCGTTTCATCGTCCAGACAAGCAAAACAGGAAATACCGATGAATGTCAGGCTCAATATAAATAATAATTTTTTTCATCATACTCTTTTGGTTTTTATGTATTATGAGTTTAATAAGCACTTACCCGAATTGTTGTTGGCAAGCGGGCAAGCACTTTTGACTAAAGAATCAGTCTCCCCAGTTTAACGGAGCCACATATTCCCATTTAGTAAATACGAGACTGCCACTTGTTGCGCTGACAAGGAAAGTTCCGCCGGAGCTAAGTTGCGAGAATGGCACTTTCCACGTGTCGCCTGTTCCGTCTGCATCGCTCACACCATCGCTGGTTGCTTTGGCGATTATCTTATTGTTCAGTATCCATTCGGTGTAGAGCCAGCTGCCGGTAGGTGTTACGCTCTCTTGGAGTTCAAACGACAGTACATTGGGTTGACTGGAATCTACAGTGTGGCGGCAATCAGATCTATCATCGAACACATCACTACACCAAGGTCTCGTACTTAGGAGGGTTATATTGTCACTGACATGGAAAGAAGTTCCACATCTCCCCACATAAAGAAGAGTTCGAAGTTGGCATTGAAAGGTTCGAAGTAGAAGTTGTAACGTCCGGGCATCAAGCTGCCGGGACCATATTGAGTACCTAACGTAACATCCATGTTGTGTACCTCAGGACGTTTGGGATTGGCCTGTTTGAACTTCACGGTCTTGGTCAGCGGTGTAGCGCCTTCGGCGGCTTTGGTTGCCAGTATGATTGTTCCCAGTACGAACGCTGGACCCGTATGTTGGGATACTTTGATTACCAGTTCTTCAGAACCGGAGAAAGAAGTTTTCTCGAAATCGTACCATGTATCGTCCAGTTCATTCTCTTTATAAACAGTCCATTCTGCATTGGATTCTATGGAGATTTTGAGCTCCTGCTCTTGCTCATGAATGGTAAACCACTTACCGTTCACTGGTGTTTCCGGTGTCAGCAGCACGCCGTCTTGTGTGCATTTCACTTCCATGGCAACTTTTCCGTGGCGGTCGTAAATGGTTACTACACCCGTTCTCATTTCACCTGTGTTGGGGTAGCTTCTACTGTAATCTGTCCGTTTTGCTCGCCTTCAATCTTCCGTCGTTACCTCGGATAGAAAGCCAGATGTCACCTTCTGTCACCTTAGCACTCCACTTCTGGTTACTGAGCACATTGAATGTCATAGCATCGCCTTCTTGGTTAATCATCTCTACGTCCTCTACATTCAGATAGGCAGTACCTTTCTGAGTGAGTACAAAGCGTTTGCCTGTCCAATAGTCACTCTTGATGTGAATGGTATCTATACGGTCGTCCAGTGCGGTATTCTCTTTGCAGGCAACAGTTACAGTATAGGTCTTACCAGCTTCACCCGTTGAGGGTGAAAAGGGTATACCAGTCATATTTTCGAAACTTCCCATGAGTCAGTAGACTTGACTTCCGAAAGAAAGGCTCAGGTTGGAGGCTTGGATCACGTAAGAGTCTTCTACTCTATAACGCAAGTCGACCCACTTCTCTGCTTTGTCCTCTTCGCAGCTCTGCAACAGTAAACCAGTTGTAGGCAATGTCAAAAGCGGTAAAGCCCAGTATATTGCTTTATGTATAATTGATTTCATATTTACTTTATGTTTTTAGTATTATTCATAAGACTCAAAGTTGATAGATTTGAATGTCATTGTACAAATCTGGTCTGTTTCACTTTCAAATCGAAGTAGAACTGTTGTCTACGGAAATTCGGATTGACCGCATAAATGTCCGTCTTATTTTTCATCCGTGCTACCTCTTGTTCGTTGACGTAAAGTATTAGACATATTTTGCCTTCATTTTCCGGATCGTCTTTGGCTTCAATGGAAATAGATTTAACGTCATTGATGTTTATATTAAAGTTTTGTAGTCTAAAGTAAGCTCCGTCCCATGCATCAATGTTTGAAGTCATCTCTGAACTTTCCGGTCTCAACCAGGCTTTGATATAACCGAGCCATCTCCCCAAGTCCATGTATCTCCGTTAAGTTCGATTGCTCCATTACTGTCCGGTATATCCACTTTGTCAAACTCCCAAGCAACTTTTCCTTTTCTGAATCCAAAATTGGATACAAATCTGGCTGCGCCTTTACTTTGGATAGTAGTATATCCTGTCACCGGATCTACGGTCTCCTCTCCTCTGTTTAGAGACATATTTCTGGGTTGTGTCACTTCAATAGGCACGCCTTCAAATCCCGGAACATTCATTTTAGGATACAGTAAGATGTGTCCGGTACGCGGAACGAATAAATTATTAAACGTAGTAGACAGTTTTAACCGATTACCGTCTGCTTCTGCACTCAGCCATTCTTTGTATTCAGTCGGAATTTCTATTTTCCATTCTACACTAGAGTTGATTTCTATTGTTTTTCTCTCCACCTTCTCCGCTCATTGTGTTAACAGCATCTTCTTCATTCTTGGTTTCAATCACAATACCATCTTGGGTAATAGTGAATGTCTCCTCCTGAAAAGCCGTTTTCACGGTGATTTCCGCACTTCTTATTGCTCCTGTATTTTGGGGGACAGTAATTGTAATGTTCTCTTTCTCACCGTTCTCATTTCCCGTACCGGATGTTTTATCGATATTCTCAAGGAACTGAGTCGTAGTAATGATTTCCCACGGTTTATTGGAAATGATATTAAATGAAACCATGCCTCCTTCGGTAGGAACGATATCCGTAGGGCGAATTACTACCAAGTCTTCTTTAGAAGCTTGTTCGATAGTCACTACCTTAGTTCCCTCAATGCCTTCAGCCTTGATGAACAGTTGAGCTGTACGCATTTGTTTTCCCACATTATTTTCGAGAGTTACTACAATCTCGAAACCAGTGAACTTGCCCACTCATAGTGGGAGTGGGTTTGCACCACTGTTGATTACTCTCGATTGTCCAAGGGGTGTTTGAACTTATATTAAAAACGATGTTGCTGGGAGAAGTTGCCAAAGCGGTATAAGCCTCAGTGCATCTATCTGGATGTTGAGGGGTCCTTCCGGCTGTGAGTCGATATCGAACTCCTGACATGCTACGAAACTGAATGTGCACAATGCAAGAATCAGTTGCAATAATGTGTTGTTATATAACTTTTCATATATCATATTTACTATTAGATTAGACAATAAATTACCATCCTGCATTTTGAGGATTTAAGTTTGTATTTTTGTACAGCTCGCTCTGAGGTATAGGATAGAGATACATGCAGTCTCTCCATGTGCGGCTTTCATAAAGGTTTTTATAAAAACTCAGTGTGCCGTTCTGTTGTTTTTCAATCTTCATTCCGTACAGTTCGCTGGGTAGTATCAGCTATTTTCCACCTACGTACATCCCAAAACGGTGATCTTCGAAGGCAAATTCTACGCGCCATTCATTGTACAGACGTTCCAAGAATTCTTCTTTTCCCATAGAAGTAAGTAGCGGCATGTCGGCATTCTTTCTTACTTCGTTGATAGCCCACAATGCTGAATACACATAAGTCTCATCAGTGTAGTCGACATCATTGAAAGCATTAACCATGGATTCTGCATAGGTGAGCAAGGTTTCCGCATAACGGTAAATTGCCCAATAGTGCTTGTTGGCTGATTCCCTGCCCGGTTCAAAACTGGTACCTTCCTGAATGTACCGGCGTAGAAAATAACCGGTGGGCGAACCTCCTTCTGACACAATACCATCATCGATACCTCCTTTGAACGTTTCTACCGTACTCTCTTTAAATGTCATGCCATTGGCGAGAATTGTGCGATAGAATCGTTTGTCACGGTTTTCAGAAGGAGCTTGCGGTTGAAATCGGGGTCATCGCAAACCCAACCGGTATTTTCCAGTGTCACTCTATAACCGTTGGCGGTTTCAAAGGCGTCCACCAGATTTTGTGACGGGGAAGTTGCCGTAAGCAATCATGGAAGTGCGTGCCCGTAAGTGAAACGAAGAGGAAAATTATATCTCTCGAAGTTTGTAGCTTCAGCATTGAGTCTCATCAGTACCACTTCTTTTTGATGCGAAGTTGTTGGCACTCTCTTGACCGTCAAGGGGTAAAGTCCTGTATTCATGATGTCAATGCAGCTTTGGCGGATTGCTTCCATAATTCGGTATCCATAGAAGGATTATGTAAGCGGCTGGCTGCATATAATAATGCTGATTTCACCGCCATTGCAAAACCTCTGGTTACTCTGCCTATCTCCGCTCCCGGTTCGTTTACATAATCATCGGTAAGTTGTTAGCGCCTCGTTACATTCGTTGACAATAAAATTAATCACCTCGGCAAATGGTGTTTTACCAATAGTGTTCGCTTCTTCTTCTGTAAGCACTTCCAATGGCATGGCGATATCACCATAGCGGCGTGCCAGCTCAAAAGTAGTGTGCGCGCAGCACTCTGGCCTCGTAAGGGGTATTTCAATTGCTTCATCAATTCTGATATTGTCCGTCGTGTTCATAACGCGAGAAGTCCACTTGTGCAATCTCTGTAAGAAAACTATTGGCGGCACGGATGCCACGATAGAGCGTCAAAGCGTCATCATACGTTTTGATGGGTGACCAATTGCCGTTGTTCGCGTTTTGGATGTTGGCGGCGTAAGCTCCGAACTCACCGTCGTCTGAGGCACAGTCACGCATGGAATAACTCTCTTCGGAAAAAGATTCCTTCAGTTGCGAAATACGCATATCCTTGCGGCATATATGGTATACGTGGGACAGCATATCTTTGCTTGTACCGAAATACTTATACATGTCTTCTTTGTCTTCAAACCGTTTGTTTCATCAAAATCGAGATAATTGCCGAAGCAAAGGCTCAACGAAGACAAAACGGTTAAGATGATGTATTTGGTTCTCATAATGTTCATTTACTTTACATTAAAAATTAAGTTTCACACCCGCCCAATAGCTCCTTGCAGACGGATAAGCGATACCAAGTTGTTCGGGATCGGCAAAATGGATGTTATCTAGCGAGAACAAGTTAGTGCCTTGCACGAATACTTGTAAATCGGCAAAACGGGTCTGAGATTTCGGAAATGTATAAGCTACCAGCAGGTTCCGTAATTTCAGGAACGAACCGTCACGATACCACAATGAACTGGCACGGTAGTTGTTCTGGTTTTCCTGTGTAGTCAGTCTCGGCATAGTAGCTTTGGCTTTGTTCTCCGGTGTCCAGTAAACTTCCTCGTTCAGGAACGTGTTCGAGATGTTTCCGTTGTCCACAAGCGGTCGGTAAAGCGGGCTGTCAAGTAGAGAGACTGTTACACCGGTCATTCCTTGGAAGTCGGCAGAGAGTTCGAATCTTTTATAGGAGAAATTCAGATTGAATCCGAAGTAGAAACGTGGTAGTGAGGAACCGAACATTTTTACCACATCTTTTTCATCAATGCGGTTATCACCGTTTTGGTCTTTATACTTCACGTCACCGGGAGCGATGCCTGAGAATGTTTGCTGCGGGCTGTTGTTGATTTCCTGCTGACTGTTGAAGAATCCTATTGCTTCCAGACCGTACATCTGTCCCACACGGTTGCCTTTGGTGTACAAGTAGTCATACTCTTGATAGGCTTGGTTTACATTGACTACTTCCGAGTTCAAGTACGACATGGTTGCTCCGATACTGTAATGGAAATCACCGGCTTTGTCATTCCAGTTCAAAGAGGCATCAAATCCTCTGTATTTATAGATTCCTTCGTTTACTTGCCCCACCGTGACACCGATGATGCCGGACGTGGAATTGGCGCCGGACACAAGTATATCCGAACGTTTCTCGTAGAAACCTTCCACAGTAGCATTTAACCGGTTGTTGAGCGGAAAGATCAAATCCGAAAGTCGCTTTTTGGGATTTCTCCGCTACCAATCCGACTACTGGCAAGTTACCTTCGCTACCTCCTGAAACGCTTCCGGCGTTTTCGCCGAAGTTGTAACCTGCAGCATAACCGTATGACTGGCGCCATAATTCGTGGCTCAAGTTTCCATCAACCGGAAAGACCATAGGAGGCACGAATCTTGAAGATATTAATCGGAGTTATTTTCTCCATGAATGCTTCGTTGGATACGATCCAGGCGGCAGATATGGCAGGATAGTTCGCGAATTTGTCTCCATCCGGCAAATATGCCGAACCGGAACGGTTGAATACGGCATTAAGGGTATAACGGTCGTCGTAAGTATAGGTGGCATTCATTAAAACTGACAGATTTTTTTTTGTGAATTGTTTCTGCCGTTTCTATTTACTGACTGCATGTCGTAAATCAATGCTCCTCCTACCCGGTGTTTGTCAAAGGTACGGCTATAGTCCGCTTTTGCCTGGAAGTTGCTTCTGAACAACAGGTTTTCAAAAGGCTGGCTGTGTCCCAAGGTTTCGGAGTCTGTGCCCCAAATAGTAGGAGTGGTTATCAATGTGCCATCGTCGGAAGTACTGGCTCCGCTGTTCATATAACGGTAACTTTTGCTGCTGGTTTCATACATTCCTCCGATGTTATCGAAAGAAATAGCCGCCTCGACTGCCAATCCCTTGGTCAGCATGTCCAGTTTTTGGCGGACGCTCAAGTCGGCGAGCAGGCTTCCCGTATACATTACGGATATGTCCGTAATGTTTCAGTAAAACAATCGGGTTCTTGTCTCCATAGACTGAACTTCCTCCAAAGGTGCCGTTTTCATGGCGGATGGGGGAATGCGGCCGGAGGAATGCCGTGAATGTCATTGAAGATAGCGTTACGCCCGTAACGGGTTCCCCGAAGTTCTTTCAGTTTTCCAGCGATTCCGAGTTTCAGATAAGTACTTTTAGTCACGTTCACGTCCAGATTGGTACGCACAGTTAAGCGTGTATCTGTGGGCGTGGTGTCGTAACGTGTGTCTTCCGTATTTTTCTTCAGCATCGAACGGTCACGATAGTAATCTACTACGGTATAGAAACGGAACTTTTCGCCACCTCCGCTGAAAGCCATTTTTAGGTTATGTGTAAATCCGGTTTTGTTCAACGTTTCTTCCCACCAGTCTACGTTCGGATAGTCGTATGGGGTAAATACCTGTACGGAAAGCCTCAATTCCCGGATATTGTAGCGTGCGGACAGACCGTCTCCACTCAGTGCGGTATTGAGAGTGTTCGCATACGTATAGGCGTCTGCAAAGTCAGGAGAGCGGAACTGGGTGTTAACGCCGAAGTTATAGTCTACCTTTACTTTTTAGTCCATTGCTTGTGCCGCGTTTGGTCGTAATCAATATTACACCGTTAGCACCGCGCATACCATAGAGGGCAGCAGCAGCGGCGTCTTTCAGTACGTAGCACGATTCGATCTCCATAGAACTAATATCGGTGATGTCGCGAGGAAAACCGTCGATCAACACTAACGGAGCATGACCGTGTATGGAGAGAGAAGAAACGTTGTCGGCTGACGAGCCTGCGCCTTGATATACGTTCAGACCGGCTACTTTCCCATATAGTGCTTTGCTGATGTCTATATGCGGAGATTTTTTCGAATGCAGAAGCATTGACTCCGTTGACAGAATAACTACTGGTCTGGGAAGATACGTTTATACGGTATCCTACGCTCAAGGTGTCAGCCAGCTGCATATCCGATACCGTTGCTGGTGTCTGCGCGTTCAGAACTACCGCACCTCCCAGGAGTAGAGTGGTTAATATATAGTTTATTTTATTCATTGTTCAATAGAATATTAGTTTGCGTATCAATTTACCAACCCGGATTTTGGGTCATTCCATATCTCTTGTTGATTTCGTCTTGAGGTATCGGAGCCAGATACCATTTGGTATCCCAACTGTCTACCCAATAGCGGTCGCTTAATTCTACTTTCTCAAAAGTGAACGCTGTGGGATTGTGTTGGTCGTTACCTCTGCTCCGCAGTCCGTACAGTTGCTTTCTGAAATCGTTTTCACGACCTCTGCGCACAAGGTCGAACCAACGTACCTCTTCGAATCCCAATTCCAGTGCTCTTTCTCTCAGTACGGCTTCCAGAAACTCATCGTAATTCATGTTCTTGGGAAGTTCGGAGACCTACTCTCTTCCGTACATCGTTCACCAACTTGTAGGCTTCATCGTTCGGACGTTTATTCACTTCGTTGAGTACTTCCGCATATCCCAGCATGATTTCCGGCAGACGGGTATGAGGCCACTGTATCGGCCCTTCACGGTCACTGTTCTCTTGTAAGATGAACTTCATGGTCATGAATCCGCTACCGGCTTTGTAGTTGGGATGATTGAGATGGACAGGGGCGACTGTTCCATTGCAATAGGTGTCTCCCGGACAAGCCACATTTTCATACAGGCGCGGGTCACGGGTAGGTTCCATATCACCCACGGTAAAGAAAGGCTGACAGGAAGGAGACTGCCAGTTGAAGTCTTTCGGAAAATCGGTTCCGTCCGCCCAAGAGAACATATCGACATAGTTTAATGTAGGAAGATACCCCCAAGGACGGCTGTCGATATACTCCCAAATAGTGTTGACATCATATCCATGACGGGTAGAGATCAGTATTTCCGTACCGCCACGATTATAGTATGCCCGGCGGTAGGCAAGACGTCTTGCCCGATGAGTATCTTCCTCCGGCTGGCTCAGCGAGTATCCGCCTTGTCTTTGCACTTCCGCAAAGAAAGCCTCGCCTGCTGCCTTTGCAGCTTCCCAACGCTGGGCGCTATAGTTGCCGTAGCAGGTATATTCGTCCGCTTGGGGATGCCATTTCTTGTCAGAGTTGAAAGTGGGGCTGGCAGCCCATTGCAGTACTTTGAATTTCAGTGCCATAGCTCCCGCCTTGGTCATACGTCCGTCATCCGCGTCATCCTGTTTCCACTTTAAGTTGGAGTTGATGACCTCGTCGAGCAAAGCTACAATCTTCTCCACGGTTTGGGCGAAATGTGATGCGGGGAAGTTCATCTCCTCGTTGACGTCTACATAGTGGTCTATCCACGTCACGCCGCCTACATAGCGAAGCATCTCCGAAATAACAAAGGGCTATAACGGTTTTCGCTTCAGCGATACGTTGGTCTTTTCACTTTCCGACATATCGGGCACATCTTTTACATTCTCGATATAGCACCAGGCGTAGCGGATGGCAGTCCAGTCGGCTTTACTTCCATAACGGTAGGCTGCACTTCGGGGAACGTTGGTGGGACTGAGTGCGCCGTTATAATAAAGTTTTAGAGGACCGTCGTTGATGTTGTCTCGAAAAACTGTAACATAAGTCAGTGAGAGATTCGAGGATGTTCACACCTAACTTCCAGTCGGAAGTGGTGGGCAGCCCGTAAGGTAATCCGGTATATGCTTTTGTCAGCACCTTTTCGGCATTTATTCTCGAAGAAAACATCTCTTTGGTGGTTGCTCCGGAACTTTCAGGCTGATTGCCCAGAAATTTATCTCCGAAACTGATTTCAGAGCAGGAAGAAGCCATTAGCAGGCATCCTAGTGCCATGAATCCTTTTAATATACTATTCATAAAGTTGTTCTTTTTAGAAGTTAAGATTTAAACCAAAGCTGTACACCTTAATCAGCGGATACTCTCCATAGTTGTCAGGGTTACTTTCCGGGTCAAGGTATTTAAGCGGTGAGAAAGTCAGCAGGTTATAACCGCTGAAATTGAATCCGAGTGAAGTAAGTCCCAGTTTCTTCAAGAATTTTTTTTCCGGTGAGCGTGTAGCTGAGGCTCAGACTTTTCAGGCGGAGATAAGAAGCATCTGCCAGCCAAAGAGTAGAGGGCTCGGAATTCCAGCTTTCCGAAGTTTCCGATGCACGCGGATAGACAGCACCCAATTGGTTCTCCTCTGTCCAACAACCATCATAAAAGTAGGTTAGCAGACCGCGCTTTCCTGCATTGGTATACGGGATACGGTATTCGATTTCGTACATTCTGTTGACGTTCTTGGAGCCTACCCACTGCATGGAGAGGTCAAAGCCTTTCCAGTTGAAACCCATGTTCATGCCGAATACATATTCCGGGCGGGTGGCAAAGCCGGTCACACATTTGTCATTACCGTCTACGACATGATCACCGTTGAGGTCAGCGTACATAGCATCGCCCGGATATACCTTCACGGAGGGTTGCGGAAGTTCCGGATTTAAAACTAACTCGCCACCGGCACCGGTAGTAAAGTCGCTGTACTGATAAAGACGGACAAAGTTGTACAATCTGCTGTAACGTCCCGTAGAACCGCCGGTATGGTTCATATAAGAGAACTGCTTGGGTACTTCGTCCATATAAAGGATCTTTGTTGCGGGCAAAGGAGACGTTGGCATCTACGTAATAACCGAAATTCTTACCTATCCTGTCGCGCCAGCCCAAAGAGATTTCGTAACCGTGATTGTTTTTACCTTACCTATATTGAGGTTAGGCAGAGAGGTTGCGATAATGTTCGAGTAGATTCTGGAGAAATAAGAATCCCCGTGCGGTGTTCGATAAAATAGTCGAAAGTTGCAGACAGGCGGCTGTTGAAGAACTTAAGATCGATACCGTAGTTCTGTTTCTCCGCAGTTTCCCAAGTCACTTCCGGATTACCCATACTTGGATGGCGGCTGCCGATTGGGATATGGGATTATTAATACCGAAACTGTAACTTCCTGAGCCACCCCATACGGCAGGCATGTACATAAAGCGGGAATTTACGCCTTTGTCGTTACCTACACGTCCCCAGGAAGCTCTGAGCTTTAAGTAATCCACTACTTTCTGGTTTTCCATAAATTTCTCGGCAGTGGCTATCCAGCCAGCTGAGAAAGAAGGGAAGATACCGAAACGTGTGCTACCCGGAGCAAAGTTTTCCGAGCCGTTATACCCTACGTTTACATCGAGCAGGTATTTGCTTTGATAGGCATACGTGGCACGTCCCACCAGTCCTACATAGTTGCGCGGCAGATAAGTGTAGCTGTCCGGATAGTAATTGCGTGATTGGTTGTACAGGATGAGTCGGACACTTTATGATCGCCGAACATACGATCATAGTTGATACGTCCCTCGAGGTACCAGTTTTGTGCTCGTCCGCTACTTTCCGGATAGGTCAGCGGAGTATCGCTGCCGGAAGGTACGAAAATATGTGTCTTGTCGTAATCGGGATCGGTCTGGGGCATATTCCCGTTCGAGTCGAAATATGATTGGTAGTATACTGTTTGTGATTCTATGGCTCCTCCGGCACGTTCCTTATATAACTTGAATTGATTGTCGTAGGCTCCTTTGACGGAAACGCTCAGTCCCGGAGTGACGAAATCTAATTTCTGTGTGATGTCCAAGTCCATATTCAACGTCGTGTCATACGTTTGGTTGTATCCTTTTCCGTAGAATACGAACATACCATCGCGCATTACTTCTCCTAAGGGTACCAGGTCATCGGGAACCAATGTACGTACTCCATTGATAAACCCCGGTCCGGCAAAAGGATGTGACCATATTTGCGCTATCACCCAAGCATTCGGGTCGTTACCTGTACCCGACTGAACGTCGCGTGGTTCTTGTATCTTGCCTAGCACACCGCCTACACCCAATTTCATGGTAGTGGTCTTGGTCAGGTTCGCGTCGATATTGGCACGATAGTTATAGCGGTTGTAGCGGTAGTTGTTGTCATACAACTGTCCGGGAAGTTCTTTCAGTAGTCCGTTCTGATACGTATAGCCTACCGATACGAAATACTGTACATTGTCGTTACCACCGGAAATGTTGACGTTGTTCTGGCTTTGGAGGTAGAGATTATGGAAGATATACTTCTTCCAATCCATGTTAGGGTACATGATAGGGTCGGAGCCTGTACGATAAGCCTCTATCTGTTCCGGAGTAAAAAGTAAAGTTTGGGATTGGTGACATGATCCATTTCCTGCTTCATGTTCCAGAACCGTGCAAATTCGTAACTGCCTGTCTGCTCTACCAGTGAAATGGGTTGCTGCAATCCTAGCTTGGTACTGGCGGATATTTGTGTCTTTCCCGATTTACCTCTACGGGTAGTAATCAGTATGACACCATTCGCGCCTCTTACTCCGAACACTGCGGTAGAAGAGGCATCTTTCAACACGGAGATAGTTTCTACCTCATTCGGGTCAATCTGTGAAAAGGCACGTTCGACACCATCTACCAGAATTAAGGGCTTGGACTGTGAATCATTCAATGAACCGACACCACGTACGTAAATGGCGGCGGCATCCTTACCCGGTTGTCCGGTAGTCTGTACTGAAGATACCCCCGGCAATGCACCGGCAAGGATGTTCGTGATACTTGTTGCCGGTGATTTTATCAACTCCTTGTTGTCAATAGAGGAGACGGCACTCGTAAGCATTCTCCTGTCCTGATTACCGTAGGCGATAGCTACCACTTCTACTTCACCAAGGTTCTGCGAGTCTTCTTTCAAGGTGACTGTGATAAATTTCCTGTCTCCCACTACTATTTCTTGGGTTACATACCCGATAAAGGAGATACTCAACACCGACTTTCTGTTTGGAACGACGATTGTAAAGTTGCCGTCGAAATCTGTAATAGCTCCTATGCTTGTACCTTTACAGTTACATTAGCACCGGGAACACCTTCTTTGAGTGTTTCATCCGTTACTTTACCTTTGATAGTAATACCTTCAGGGGGGTAAGGCATACATCATTGGTATGAACAAAAGAAACATAATAAGAAAACGGAATCTTAAATTACGCGCGTTTCTCATACTGTTTAATTTAATTAGGTTAATAATGAAAGATTAATAATATGTTAAGTTAATAATCTGCTTCATTTGAAGTAAGGTCAACAATTAATGGATTTGTTGGCTTTTAACAATACTGCAAAGTTAGATGAGGTGTGGAAAACAGATGTGCAATATTCTCCAAATAAGGTGCACAAAATGCTATAAAACGCTTTGTGATAGTACAGGAAGCCACTTTTGAAGTTGTGGGTAAATATGTTTACATTCACTAGGAAAACCTATCGGA
>VOFG01000314.1_pt1 | contig 62000 bp, 89 predicted proteins | sample 5384171 | NCBI WGS metagenome assembly VOFG01 (sample SAMN12384726, study PRJNA508395) | human gut metagenome | isolation source: healthy gut F | host: Homo sapiens
GTTGCCAACGTGCATGTAGCCGGTGGGCGAGGGGGCAAAACGGGTGCGGACTTTATTGCTCGGCATAGATAAACGCTCCTTTATATTTACAGGCAAAAAAATTGCGGATCGCTACCTTTTAGTTTAATCGCTGTGCGCTGTTTTGTCAACGAATCGGCCGCAGATTTGGCAGAATGGGCGGTTGAAAGCAAAAGAAAAATCTTTTTTGTCGAAACCGCACGCAATCATTGACGAATGATTGGAAATTTTGTTGAAGGCTCTGAAGGAGAGATCAGGGCCGGGAGAAAATTGGGAAATGGCTGTCTGAGGTGTAAATGACAAAGGAGAAGAAAAAAACTATGAAGAGTACCGGAATCGTCCGCGGCGTTGACGGCCTGGGCCGTATCGTCCTGCCCAAGGAGCTGCGCACCAGCATGAAGCTGGACAACGATGCCAAGCTGGAGATCTTTGTGGAGGGCGATGAGATCATCCTCAAAAAAATACCGCCCCACCGGCAGCTGCGATTTCTGCGGCGAGGTGGACGACAACGCCATCCAGTATGCAGGCTACTGCATCTGCACCTCCTGCCGCAAGAAGATCGGCAGCATGAAAAAATAAAGCGGAGAAGGAGGGCAGCCCATGAGCCAGATGATCGACTTTACCCTGCCGTCCTGCCAGCCGGGGCGGACGCTCCACGCGTTCCGCTGTGTGCCAGCTCTCCCACGGGATGGTGGAGTTCATCGACCGCTATAAGCCGCTGGCCGAGAACCTGGCCGCCCGGGGCATCCTTGTCACCGGTAACGACCACCTGGGCCACGGCGGGTCCATCCGCACCAAAGAGGATTACGGCTACTTCGGCGAACCCGACGGCAACCGCGCCGTGCTGGAGGATTTGCACGCTGTGACGACCCTGACAAAGCAGCTGTATCCCGGCGTGCCCTATTTCCTGCTGGGCCACAGCATGGGCTCGTTTTACGCGCGGCGTGCCAGTGCCTCGATGGTGTAAGTGATGGCGGCAGCGCCGGAAGCAGTGGCCAGAGCAGCCACGCCGCCCTCCAGAGCAGCGATGCGCTTCTCGAACACATCCTGCGTGGAGTTGGTCAGGCGGCCGTAGATGTTACCCGCGTCGGCCAGACCGAAACGGTCAGCGGCGTGCTGGCTGTTGCGGAACACATAAGAGGTGGTCTGATAGATGGGGACGGCGCGGGAGTCGGTGGCGGGGTCGGCCTGCTCCTGACCGACGTGGAGCTGCAGGGTCTCAAATTTATAGTTAGACATAGTAATTAACCTCTCTATCTATACTTAAAGTATAATTTTGACGCATAAAAAATCCCGGTCACTGACACCATTTCAGTGCACCGGGCAAAAATTCAGGGTTAGCGCTTTGGCAGCTTTGCCATCACATTCGCACACACATTCGGTCTGCAGAGGGCAATGCACAGCGCTCGGTCCCATATTCTGACTTCAATTTCCCACTAGGTTGGTGGATTTGTTGTCTGGATTATATCCCTATTTACCTAGATTGTCAATAGGTTTATTGCAAAAAAAGTTGGAAGTTTTCCGCAGGGGTCTATTTTGCGAGGTTTTGAAGATCCCGCCCACCATAAACAATACGAACGAGAGTTACGGTACGGGTGCTTTGATCGATCAGGTAGAACAGCAGAAAAGCCTCCACGGTAAACCTGTGCATCCCCATGCTCTGCCACGGTTCCCAGTCCACAACAGGGTACCGCCCGGGCAGGGCATCCAGTGAGCGAGCAGCCTTGCGGATGCGGTTGACCAGTTTTGGGCGGTAGCTGGCTCTTTGAGCGAAAATGCGACATAGGATTTAGAGATCCCGCAGGTCGTCCAACGCCTGCGGTGCGTAGCGGACTGTATAAACACTGCCTCATATTCCAAACTCTGCTGATAATGCCAACTTCATCCTGAAAAAACTTTTGCTATTTTGCGGCAGGCGACCCCTTTTTGCAGCTCGGCATCCAAAACTCATGCCACCCACAGCAGTGGGGTGGCTGAAGATGGATCGAGCGGGAGCCCCGGGTCAGGCTGGCGGAAAAGCATCTGGAATGCCATAATGCCACAGTTGAGCAAGGATATCCTCGGCGCTTTCTTTCAGGTTGGTATCAATGCGGGCATAGACGGCGGCGGTGTTAGCCATAACGATCACACTCCTTTTTTACAGTATAACGCAGATTGCTTGCGAATGCAATCAGTTGCAAGCAAAAATAAATGCGGTGTTTTGCGTTGACGGGAAAACGGGGATGCTGTATACTAAGTCTATTCTTTATTTTTGTAAAGGAGGGCGGGCAGATGAGCATTGGGGCCGGGTATGCCGCTGCGGCTGGAAAAGCCGGAGAGCATCGACCTTGCACAGGCGGCGCGGTACTTTGGAGCCCGGGGCGGCGCGGACGCGGCTACCCAGGCACTGCTGGAAAATGCGCCGTGCCGCTGCTGGCGGCAGCCACGCCCCGGGCAGTCTGGCAGGAGGCCGACCCCGACAGCCTGACAGCGGCGGGCATTCTGGCGGGGAAGATGTGGCAAAGCATCTGGAAGGCTGCACCGCCGCCCTGCTGCTGGAAGCTTGGCCCCGGCGTGGATGCCCAGATCCGCCGGGCCGGTGGGGCGATATCGCCGCCAGTGTGGCATCGGATGCGCTGGGTTCCGCGCTGGCCGAACAGGCTGCGGAGGCCGCTGAGGCTGAGCTGCGCCAGTGGGCCGCCCGGCAGGGAAAGTATCTGACGGGGCGCTATTCCCCGCTACGGGGACTGCCGCAGCCGCTGTTGGCGGCCGCGCTGGACACCGCCCGCCGCGCCGGGCTCTGTGCACGAAAACAACCTGATGGGCAAGAGCATCACGGCCATTCTACAGCAATCACCCGGTCCGGGGGCATCTGGCAGGATGCGGGCACTGCGTGCTCCGCACCCGGTGCGAATATAGAAAGGGGGGATCACCCAGCAACGAATGAACTGTTTGACCGGCCCAATACCATCCTGCTGGATGGCGGCATGGGCACTATGCTGCAGGCTGCGGGCCGCTGGGGGGCCCCGAGGAGCTGAACATCACCGACCCGGCGCTCATCGAACATCCATGCCCGGCACGCCGCCGCGGGCAGCCGCATCATCAATGCCAATAATTTTTGGCGCTTCCGCCCACAAGCTGGCGGGCAGCGACGCTGTGACCGAGTATTGCAACTGCAACGGGCCTGTGCCCTTACGGCATTGGCCGCGCTGGTGTGGGGCAGGGGGCTGACATTTGCGTTTGAGGATGCTTTGGACCCATCGTCCGGCACCTTTACCGACCTGTTTGAAGGCCGCCCTGCTGGCCGAGGAGAAGCAGGCGGCCGCACCTTTACCGGCTGCACGGTCGAGAGCTTTGCCGCCACCGCCCGGGGCCTGGGGGCCGATGCCGTGGGCATCAACTGCTCTCTTGGCCCCAAGGAGATCTTCCCCATGGCAAAGCGGCTGACCGAGGCCCTGCCCGGCAGCTTCCCGGTGTTCGTCAAGCCCAACGCAGGCCTGCCCCGCGCCGATGGCTCGGGCTACGATATCACCCCGCAGCGCTACGCCATGCAGATGAAGCCTTACCGGGAGCTGGGCCTGTTTGCCGCCGGCGGCTGTTGCGGCACCACCCCGGAGTTCATCCAGCTGCTGAACGGCGTGTTTGCCGATTGCAGGCCGGGCCGCCCCGACCACCCCATGAAGTCGGTGGTGTGCAGTCCCATGGACTGCGTGGATGTGGACGGCATCACGGTGGTGGGTGAGCGCATCAATCCCACCGGCAAAAAAGCGGTTCCAGCAGGCCCTGCGGGAAGGGGATATGAACTATGTGCTGGAACAGGCCGTGAGCCAGGCCGAGGCCGGGGCCCAGATCCTGGACGAACGGGTGCGCCCGGCGTGGATGAGCCTGCCCTGATGGAGCAGGTGGTCAAGGCGCTGCAGAGCGTGGTCAGCCTGCCGTTGCAGCTGGATTCCTCCCATGCCGAGGCGCTGGAACGGGGCCTGCGGGTCTACAACGGCAAGCCCATCGTCAACTCGGTGAACGGCGAGGCGGAAAAGCTGAACACCATTCTGCCCCTGTGCAAAAAGTACGGCGCGGCGGTGGTCGGCCTTGCCGTTGACGAGCGGGGCATCCTGCCCAAAGCCGAGGACCGCGTGGCCATTGCCCGCCGCATCCGGGACGCGGCGCTGGCGGCAGGCATCCCGCAGGAGGACATCTACATCGACTGCCTGACCCTGACGGCCAGTGCCCAGCAGGAGGATGTGCTAGCCACGGTGCAGGCCCTTCACGCCTGCAAGGAGGAGCTGGGGGTGCGCACCATTCTGGGCGTGTCCAACATCAGCTTTGGTCTGCCCTGCCGCTCCTACCTGAACACCACCTTCCCATGGCCATGTATGCCGGGCTTGACCTTGCCATTATGAACCCCTCCAGCGAGGAGATGATGGCGGCGGTCTACGCTTATAACGTTCTGACCAACCGGGACCGGCAGAGCACGCAGTACATTGAGCGGTATGCCAACCGGGTGCCCGCTTCTGCCGCACTGGTGCAGGCCGTGCAGAATGCCCAGACCGCCCCGGCAGCAGGCGAAACACCGGAGGCCGCCGGCCCCTATGCCCCTTGATGAAGGCGGTGGAAAAGGGCTTGAAGGGCGAGGCAGCTGCCCGCACCCGGGCACTGCTGGAGGAAAAGGAGCCGCTGGAGCTGGTGGACGAAGCCCTCATTCCGGCGCTGGATATCGTGGGCGCAAAGTATGAAAAGGGCACCCTCTTCCTGCCGCAGCTGCTGCAGGCGGCCACCGCCGCGCAGGGAGCCTTTGAGGAGATCAAGACCGCCATTGCTCAAAAGGGCGAGGGCAGCGCCAGCAAGGGACGCATCGTCATTGCCACCGTCAAGGGCGATGTCCACGACATCGGCAAGAACATCGTCCGGGTCATCCTGGAGAATTATGGCTTTGAGGTCATCGACCTAGGCCGTGATGTGCCGGTGGAAACGGTTGTGAATACCGTCCGGGACAAGGATGTGCATCTGGTGGGACTGTCGGCCCTGATGACCACCACACTGAAAAGCATGGAGGAGACCATCCGGGCCCTGCACGATGCCAAGCTGGACTGTAAGATCATGGTGGGCGGCGCGGTGCTGACGCCGGAATACGCCAAGAAGATCGGCGCGGACTACTACGCCAAGGATGCCAAGCAGAGCGCCGACATTGCCAAGGAGTTCTTTGGCGTATAAGTTGGGATATTAAGAAAAACGACTCTCTCCGCATTGCATTGCAATTCCCGGAGAGGGTCGTTTTTGGTTTACTTTTTGATCCAGTTGTCTACTGTGCTCACCAGAGCCCTGCCCCGGCGGCCCAGGAGCTTGGGCAGGAGCATCCGGCCATGGCCCAGACACCTGCAAAGTTGAACAGGATGATGGCGGCGGTCAGGAAACCTGTCCACAGGCCGTAGAGCGGGGGCCCGGCCAGCAGGAGCAGGGCCTCGCCCGCCAGCACGCCGAAGTTCAGCGCCACCCGGCCCGGGTGGATGGACATACCGATCATGTTGTGGGCATCCAGCGCGCGCAGCACGAACACGATGCCCAGACCGAAGAAGGAAGCCACCGTTGCGCCGATGGGCCCCCACCACTTGATGAAGAAGTAGTTCATAATGCAGTTGCTCACAGCACCGGCCAGCATGGTCCACAGGCTGTGGGTGGACTTTTTGTTGACAACGTATGCGCTGTTGAGGAACTGGTTGAAGCAGCTGCAGGTGGAAGCCAGCGTCAGGAAGGGCACAAAGTGCCAGGCGTAGTAGTAGTTGGCCTTCATCACGTGCATGACCGGACGGCAGAGCCAGATGATGCCCGCCGCACAGCAGAACAGCACCGAAGAATAGGTGCGGAAGATCTTGGTAAAGAACCGGGCACGGCCCTCCTCCTCGGTCACGGCAGAGAGCTGCCAGGCATCGTAGAAGATCAGGCCCAGCGTGGTCAGGATGGTGGGCAGGAAGTAGCCGGTGGAAAGCAGGCCGCTCCAAGCGTCACCGCTGTGGCCGTCCAGCCCGCCGCACATCTCGCGCACGAAGAACAGGTCCGATGCGTTGATGACCCAGAAGCTGATCTGGGCTGGGATCATGGGCAGGGAAAAGCGGAGCATCTGCTGCCAGAGATCCCGGTTCAGGCCCTTAAACTCCACATAGTTCCACAGCCTGCCGGTGATGCAGAGGAAGAGCACGCTGACCAGGTCACCGCTGATGATGGCCAGCAGGTAGCCGTTGGCCCCCAGTGGAAGCCCACAAGGTAGAGCACATAGAACATCAGGGTGGCAAAGGTGCACAGGATGCCGTCCACGGCCACCAGCTTGTTCCACTGGCGGCTGCGCACGAACTGGGTGCAGAGGGTGCGCAGACAGCTCATGAGGACGTAGATATAGATGAGCAGGCCGTACTGGGCCATATCGGGCAGGAACTGCGCCACTGGCCAGCAGAGCACGAGGATGCCGAAGCCCCCGAGGATGGTGAGCAGGCCGTTGGTGAACACCTGCTTTTCGCTGTTGCCCTTGTCGAGGCCGAAGCGGATGATGGCGTTGGACATGCCCATCGAGACAAAGGGGATGAGCAGGTTTGCATACTGGCTCAGGATCTTCGCCAGACCCAGATCGGCGATCTCGGCCATGGCGTAGGTCAGGAACGGCTGCACCAAAAGGGTCAGCAGCTTAGACGAAAAGCTCGAAATGGCAAAGATAATGGTGTTTCCGGCCAGCTTTGAATATTTGTCGCCGCCGGAGGTTTTTTTTTCACTTTCCACGAAAGGTACACACTCCTAATAGTTTTCTATATACTTTAGGGCAAAACCTCTCAGCTTCGTTTCGCTCAGCAGCTCTCCTGATAGGAGAGCCAAGAAACAGTGGTGCCTGACTTGCCACCCCTATCAGGGGGGTGGTGCCGCCATAGGCGGCGGAGAGGTTATTTCAATAAAGCCCGCCGTTCTTTCCAGTCCGGCAGCAGCTTTTTCCACCTCGGCCCAAAAGGCCGGGCTGTGGTTGGGCTGCAGGAAGTGGCAGTACTCGTGCACCACCACATAGATCTGTGCGGCGGGCGGCATGTTGTAGAGCTGCAGCGCAAAGGTGATCTGCCGCCGTTTCATGTAGCATACGCCCCACCTGCTGGTCATGTCCCGCACCCTGATGGTGGGCTTCTGCCCGCCCAGAACCCCGGCAAAGGCCGGGTAGACCTTATCGCTCATGGCGGTAAAGCAGGCCAGCGCCTCGGCCTTGGAAGGCAGGGGCTGGTCATTCCGGGCGTTCCGCCGCAGCTGGCGGGAGACCGCCTCCCGGATCCACTGGGCCTGCTCTGTCACAAAGGCATCGGCAAAGCCCACCGCGTAGGACCACGGGATGCTCACGGCCACGGTGCCGTTCCGCCGGATGTGCAGGTTGAGCCGCTTGACCTTTTGCGGGTCAGCTCATAGGGAATGCCTGCGGCGGTGCGCCGGGTCACTTCCGGCTTGCGCTGCGGCATTTCAGCCAGTCCTCCACGGGCAGCTGGGCCAGAACCACCGCTGCAAAGATGAGGGTGCAGCCAAAGACCGCCCGCATGGAAAGGCTCTGGTGGAGCAGCAGCCAGCCGCCCAGAGCGCTGAACACGCTTTCCAGACACATGATGAGGCTTGCAATGGCGGGGTTTACGTCCCGCTGGCCCAGGATCTGCAGGGTGTAGGCCACGCCGCTGGACATCACGCCGCAGTAGGCCAGCGGGAGCCAGTTGGCCCCGAACTCGGCCAGGGTGGGATTCTCGAACAGGAGGGCGGCAGCGGTGCTCTCTACGGCCACCACAAAGAACTGCAGCAGGCTCAGGCGGACACCGTCCACCTGCGGGGCAAAGTGGTCCACCGTCATGATCTGAAAGCTGAACAGCACGGCGCAGGAAAGCAGGATCCAATCGCTGGCCTCAATGCCGCCAAAGCCGTTTTTCATGCAGAGCAGGTAGAGCCCGCCCACTGCGATGACCATGCTCAGCCAGAGCCGGGCACTGCCCCGCCGCCCCAGAAACAGCCCGAATACCGGCACCAGCACCACATACATGGCGGTCAGGAAACCAGCCTTGGCTGTGGAAGGGTTGAGCGTGATGCCGATCTGCTGGGCAGCGGAGGCCGCAAACAGCAGGGTGCCGCAGCAAAGCCCCGCCGTCAGCAGATGTCTGCGGTCGGCAGGGGCTTTGGGACAGCCATAGGCTGCGCCGTGCCTGCGGTGGAGAGCATCGAAGGCGCGGACGGTGGGCAGCAGCACCAGCACCGCCAGCCAGCTGCGCCCGGCCAGAAAAGAATAAGCCCCCATGCCGGAGCCTGCGCTCTGGGCCACGAACGCCGTGCCCCAGATAAAGGCGCAGAGCATCAGCATGAGAGAGTGTTTTGTTTGTGTGTTCATTCTAGCCGATGCCCTCCACTTTCATCAGACCGTAGAGGTAGTAACGGCTGGAATCGTAGGAAATGGTAACGCGGTAGCTTGCGTTGGGGTCAAGGTTGTCGATGTCGCAGTGGTAGTTCTGGCCGTCGGCGGTGAAATAGAAGGTGGTGTTGTCCACATACTGCGCGCCGCCGTCCACCTTTTTCCAGAGGGAGACCTTGAACTTCTGGGCACCGCCGTCGGTGGTGCCGCAGCCGTAAATGCTCAGCAGGCCGCTGGGCACGGTGAAGTATTCGGTCTTGCGGCTCCAGATGCCGTTGAACACGATGTTCAGCGCCCCGTTGGCCCGGGCTGTGACGTATTTGGCCGTGGTATCGGCAATGCCATCGAGCATCAGCGGGTCAGAGCTGAGCACGGCCCACTGGGTGGTGTCGTCCTCCTGCACCTCGTTGGAAGATCCGAACACCTTTTGGGCAATGCTCTTGCAGCCGGTCAGGACGACAACGGCCAGCACAGCTGCCAGCGCAAAGGCAAGGATTCGTTTTGTTTTACTCATGTTTTTCTATCCTCAAAAACAGCAGGTGAAAAATGCGATATTTTTGCATGATACCATAGTATACCGCATTTTTTTTCCTGCTTACAAGGGATTTTCTGTGTCTTAGCCGTCCAATGCCGTCAGAGCGGCACGTTCGGCGGCGGCAAGGCCGCTTTCGTCGGAGCGGAACAGGGAACCATAGCGGTAGAGCGCCCAGCCCCCGGCACCGGCGCTGCGCAGGTCAGTCACCTGCCGGGCCAGCGCGCTGCCGGTGCACCACTGGCTGACGCTATCGGCGTTGGCTCCACCGTCTCCCACACCGACCCGGTAGGCCCCCAGCCCGAAATAGAGGGCCGTGCTCTCTGCCCGGGGCAGGGCCAGCCACTCGGCGGTGATATTCTCAAAGGCAAAGCGGGTGCTGCCGGAGGAGAGGGTATAGCCGTAGCCCCAGTAGATCTGGGGGCAGAGGTAATCCACAACGGCATCCGCACCGGAGGCCGTCAGCCAGACGGAGAGATCGGTGTACTGCTCGTTCCGGTCGTTGTCCGGGTTGCCCTGGGGACTGACCCCGAACCGCAGGGTCGGATCGGCGGCCTTGACGGCATCGTGGGCAGCTTTGACCAGCCGGGTCACGTTGGCACGCCGCCATGCAGTCAGGTCGGTTTCTCCGCTGGCTGCAAACTGCGCCGCGTCAATGGAAGGATCGGTGGTGGGGTAGAAGTAGTCGTCAAAGTGGATGCCGTCCACGGCGTAATTCTGCACCAGCTCTGCCACGCCCTGCACCACATAGTCGGCAGCCTCCGGAATGGCGGGGCTCAGGTAGGCCCCCTCGTTCACGGTGCAGACCCACTCCGGGTGGGTGTTCAGCAGGCTGTTCTCTGCAATAGCAGAGGGCATGGAAGCCGAGCTCCTGAGCCGGTAGGGGTTGACCCAGGCCTCCAGCGAAAGCCCCCGGGCGTGGGCCTCGGTCAGCAGCACGTCCAGCGGGTCGAAGCCCGGGTCCTGCCCCTGCACGCCGGTGCACAGGTGGCTCCACGGGAAGAGGCTGCTTCGGTAAAGAGCGCATCCCCAAAGGGCCGCACCTGCGCAATGACGGTGTTCAGCCCAAGGGACAGGCAGTTGTCCATCAGCGCGGCGGCACCGGCCCGGAACGCGCTTTCTGAGGAAAAGTCCATCTCTGCAAATTCGAGATAGCTCACCCACACCGCCCGCCACTCGCCGCTGGGCAGGGCGGGGTTGGGGGCAGCCTGTGGCGATGGCGTAGACTCCGCGTTGTTTCCTGCCGGGATAGAACGCAGCAGATAATACGTTAGGGCGGCAGATACAGAGCCGCCCAGTCCGATCAGGAAGGCGCGGCGGCCAACCCGGCGCTTGCGGTGCCGGTTCCGCCGCCGCTGGGTCATGCGTCTTCCTCCTGCATCTTGTACAGGCTCAGTGCCGCCCAGCCCCGGGCGCAGGCCAGCAGCACCCAGAGCAGATTGGCCCAGAAGCTCAGGCCTGCCATGCCGCCGTAGACCGTGAGCAGAACAAAGAGCAGGTGGAACGCCTCCGCGGCACCCACCAGCTGCAGCTGGCGCTGGATGGGCCTGCCCTTCTGGTATTCCAGTGCCAGCAGGGCGGGCCAGACCAGTGCGGAGAATAAGTAGGCTGCCCAGCCGTTCAGCACATAGCTGAGCATGAGCAGGACAAAAATCAGGAAATAGCTGCGCTTGTCCTTGGGGTCAGAGCCCTTTTCAGCGGCCAGAAACAGGATGGTGATGCCGGTGATGCAGAACGCGACCATCTCCAGAAAAGAAAAATCCATGCCGCCCAGCACAGCAAAGCCGTTGAGCATGGATGCTGCCGCCGCACAGCAGGAAGAAATACCAGGTCTTATGGGTGAATTTGAGCTTCATAGGGGAAGTCCTCCAGCAAAAATTTGGATTGTTTCAAATATTATAACACAATTTTCCGCAGGTTGTGTTACAATAAGGAAAACATGATTCAAAATCTGCGGAGGGACCCATGAACGTTGTATTCTCACTCATTCTGCTGGCGGCCGCCCTAGGCTGCATCGTTTTTCTGCTCACCCGGCGGGAAAACGCCCGCCGCAGCCAGTATGGCCCCAGCGGCCTTTCCGAGTTCCGCACTGACCTGCCGCTGGACGACTGCTTCGACCGGCTGGACCAGCACAGCCCGGACGATGAGTTCGCCTACGAGTGCCGCCGTGAGAACGATGGCGGTTTCCTGCTCCATCTGACCCTGCACCAGCCAACCCAGCAGCCGCTGGACACCCTGTATACCCTCCGGCTTGACCCCGGGCGGCAGACCATTGCCACCCTGATCTTCATCCGGGAGGCCTTTGGCTACATGGAACCGCTTTTTCCGCAGGAAATGCTGGACGAGTTCATGCAGCAGAAGCTGGAAGCCCACCGCACAAAATAATTTTGCCCGAAACGCTTTTCATTTCGCGCGTTTTTTGTTATACTTACTTGTGCGCCCGGCAAACCGGGCAATGGGGGCTAGTAGCTCAGTTGGTCAGAGCTGGCGGCTCATAACCGCTTGGTCCCGGGTTCAAGTCCTGGCTGGCCCTTGGGTATTTTCTGGGTACCAAAAAAGCACAACGAGGGAATTTCGGTCCCGTGCTTTTCATTTTGCGGCAGATCCTGCTTTCTGCCGCAAATTGCATCAGATCCCGCCGTTTGCTCAATGAGTATTTCCCGCCGTCCCGTTATACTGGGAGGGAAATGGAATGAAACGATGGAGGAACAGACCATGAAATACGGTGTCATCGATGTGGGTGGCGGCCTGCGGGGCATTTACGGCGCTGGCGTGCTGGACCGCTGCCTGGAGGAGGACCTCCGCTTCGATCTCTGCATCGGCGTTTCGGCGGGCAGCGCCAATATGGCGCGTCCTATCTGGCAGGCCAGCATGGGCGGAACAAGCCCTTTTACGATGAATACTCCTTCCGCAGGGAGTACATGAGCGTGCACAACCTCATCCAAGCACTCCTATCTCGATTTGGGCTATGTCTACGGCACCCTCAGCAATGCAGGCGGCGAGAATCCGCTGGATTACGCGGCGCTTGCCCGCAGCCCGGCAGAGCTCTGCGTGGTGGCCGCTAATGCACAGAACGGCGAGGCGCAGTATTTCACCAAGGCAGACCTCCACCCGGACGACTACCGCATCCTCATGGCATCCTGCTGCATCCCGGTCATCGACCAGCCCTGCGTCATCGACGGCGTGCCTTATTTTGATGGCGGCCTGGCCGACCCCGTCCCGCTGGAATGGGCCTTTGCCCACGGCTGCGACCGGGTGGCTCTCATCCTGACCAAGCCCATCGGGCTGGTGAGGAGTGATGCCCTGGACGAGCATCTGGCACACCTGCTGCAGTCGCATTACCCCGCTGCAGCCGAGGGGCTGCGCCGCCGGGCATGGCGGTACAACACGGCTGTCCAGCGGGCGCGGGAGCTGGAGCGGCAGGGCCTTGTCTGCATCATCGCCCCGGACAGCACCGAGGGAATGTCCACCCTGACCAAGAACCGCGCCGGCCTTGAAAAAATGTACGCCAAAGGCAAACAGGATGCCGAAGCGCTGGTGCGGTGGATGCAAAACACCAAACAAGATGAATCGGTGGGCACCGAGAGATGAAACCCGTTCACTTCCCTTGACAATATCCGCCCCGGACATTATACACATGATATGTACATACAGACAAAGGAGCCTGGAGCGGTATCGCTCTGGGCTTTTTTGCTTTGGAACAGAAAAATCGGATTTTTTGCAAAAAACACTTGCAAAGAAGGAATTCTTGTGGTAAAATAATTGAGCTGTGATTGTGCTGCTATAGCTCAGTTGGTAGAGCGCATCCTTGGTAAGGATGAGGTCTCCAGTTCGAATCTGGATAGCAGCTCCAGCTCAAACCGCCTTGATGGGAAAGCGTCAGGGCGGTTTTTTTGCATCCATCGCTCTGCCGTCTGTAGCAGCGCAAGCTTGGCAGCCCCAGTCAGGGGAGCTGGCGCGGAGCGCCTGAGAGGTCCATCAAACAACAAAGCCGCAGGCCTGTTGAGGGCTTGCGGCTTTGTTGTTATGGGAAAGAGGTAAAAGTGTCTGTAAAATGTCGGTTTAAATCAGAAGTCGACCTCAGTGTCGTAGTAGCAGCACTTGAGCAGCTTCTCCATCTCCTCCTGGCTGGGCTGGCGGGGGTTGGAGCCGGTGCAGGCATCGCCGATGGCGTTCTTTGCAATCTCGGGCAGACGCTCCAGGAACACTTCCTCGGGAACAAAGCCCTGCTCGGTGGGGTAGGAATCGGGGCCGTAGTTCTTGATGCAGTGGGGGATGTTCAGCGCATCGTTCATGCCGCGCAGGTACTCGATGAGCAGCTTGACCTTCTCGTCGTCGTTGGAACCGCCCAGCTTCATCTCGTCAGCGATGACACCATAGCGCTTCTCCGCCTCGGGCTCCTTGGCGTTGTAGGCGATGACGTAGGGCAGGTACATGGCATTGGCAGCACCGTGGACGATGTGTGCGCCGTAGTCGGCAAAGGCAGCACCGGTCTTGTGTGCCATGGAGTGGACGATGCCCAGCAGCGCATTGGAGAATGCCATACCGGCCAGGCACTGTGCGTTGTGCATGGAATCACGCTTGGACATATCGCCATTATAGCTTTCCACCAGATCGCCCTGGATCATCCGGATGGCGAAGATGGCCAGCGGGTCGGTGTAGTCGCAGTGGGCGGTGGAAACATAAGCCTCGATGGCGTGGGTCATTGCATCCATACCGGTGTGGGCAACCAGCTTCTTGGGCATGGTCTCGGCCAGATCGGGATCGACAATGGCGACATCGGGGGTGATCTCAAAGTCAGCGATGGGGTACTTGATGCCCTTCTGATAATCGGTGATGATGGAGAAAGCGGTCACCTCGGTGGCGGTGCCGGAGGTGGAAGAGATGGCGCAGAAGTGGGCCTTGCGGCGGAGCGGCGGAATGCCGAACACTTTGCACATCTCCAAAGGTGATCTCAGGGTACTCGTACTTGATCCACATGGCCTTTGCGGCATCAATGGGGGAACCGCCGCCCATGGCAATGATCCAGTCGGGCTCAAACTTCAGCATGGCCTCTGCGCCGCGCATGACGGTCTCAACAGAGGGATCGGGCTCGATGCCCTCAAACAGCTCCACGTCCATACCGGCTTCCTTCAGGTAGCCAACAGCACGGTCAAGGAAGCCGAACCGCTTCATGGAACCGCCGCCGACACAGATCATGGCCTTTTTGCCGGTAAAGGACTTCAGGGCTTCCAGAGCACCCTTGCCGTGGTACAGATCGCGGGGAAGAGTAAAACGAGCCATAGGAAATACCTCCGATTCAATCAAAACTCTCTGGTCTGTGGATGTTTGACACAAAAATAACCAACTCTCTTACACAAAGTGTACTGCAAACCATCCAAAAGTTCAATTGCCGGAATGTGGAAAAATCAGACCCAATTTTGGGCATTTCGCTGGAAAGAGAGGGCTTCCCGGCCGGAGAAACCGGGAAAATGGCAAACAAAAAACCACCTGAAGCTCTAAGACTTCAAGTGGTTTTTCAATGGAGCTGCTATCCAGATTCGAACTGGAGACCTCATCCTTACCAAGGATGCGCTCTACCAACTGAGCTATAGCAGCAAATGGCGACCCGGATCGGGCTCGAACCGACGACCCCCAGCGTGACAGGCTGGTGCTCTAACCAACTGAGCTACCGGGCCATGATCGCTCAAGTTCGTGCGGCGTTTACCGCCGGAACGTGCCTTATTATACCGGAAGATGGGCGGCTTGTCAAGCGGAAAAAACAAAAAGCCGCAAAAAAGATGAAAAAGGCGGACTTCCTCAGTCTGCTCACTGCATTCGCAGCCAGCTCCTTCCATGAGGGAGCCTCTTTGCAGGGGGCACAAAGGCCCCATCCCAGAGGGGGCTGGCATCGCGCAGCGATGACTGGGGGAGTATGTTTGCGCAAAAACAAAACCTCCGGAGCTGCTCCGGAGGTTTGTGGCAGGGGTAGTAAGTCTCGAACTCACGGCACGCGGTTTTGGAGACCGCTGCTCTACCAACTGAGCTATACCCCTAAATCTATGCTGCATTCGCTGAATGCCTGCTTATTATATAAGATTCGGCGCAAAATGTCAAGCATAAATTTTCAGGTCTTGGTGTTGCAGCCGCAGCAGCCGTCCTTGGCGGCGGGCAGGCTCTGGGCCAGCTGCTCCAGAGTGACGCTGTCAATGTATTGGTTGATGACCTCGTCCAGCCCGGCCCAGAAAGGCAGGGTGAAGCACTGCTCCGACATGGGGCACTCGTTGGTCTGGCTGCCCAGGCAGGGGATGGGGGCCACGCTGCCCTCGATGGCGCGCAGGATCTCACCGGCGGTGTAGTCGGCGGGGGCCTTGGTCAGCCGGTATCCGCCCTGGCTGCCGCGCTCACTTTTCACAAGCCCCACCCGGGCCAGCGGGGTGACGATCTGTTCCAGATATTTCAGGCTCAGGTTCTGCCGCTCGCTGATCTCTTTCAGGGAGACGGTGGTGCCCGGTGCGTAGCGGGCCAACTCGGCCATCAGCCGCAGGGCGTAGCGGCTCTTTGTGGAAAATTTCATGGTCTACTCTCCTTGTTCCTTCCCTTAGTATACCACGCGGTGCAGGTTTTGCAAAGCGAAAACGCCGGTTTCTCTTGCCGAAACAAAAAACGTCTGTTATCATATAATAGAGAAATTATCGGAACTTGGAGATGAGACAATGGTAGAGAAGATCACTCCGGCCGAAGCCATCCGCCTGCTGGATGCGGGCAAGGCGGTGGCCGTGGATGTCCGGGAACCGGACGAATTTGCCGTGGGGCATATCCCCGGCGCAAAGCTGCTGCCCCTGGGTGACGTGCTGACCCGCGCGGAGGAGGTCATGCCGGACAAAAATGCCCAGTGGCTGATCTACTGCCGCACCGGCCGCCGCAGTGCCGATGCCGCACAGAAGCTGGAAGCGCAGGGCTACACCGGCCTGCGTGATCTCGGCGGCATCCTGAGCTGGCCCTATGAGATCGAGGGCGATTTTGAGGGGCATTTTTAAAGGAAACTCCCCAGTCTGCTTCGCAGACAGCCCCCTCTGAGATGGGGCCTGTCCGTGCGGTAAGCCTCCCCTCCTAGAGGGAGGCGGCAGCGCACAGCGATAATGGGGGAGTTTTGTGCAAAAGAAAGGATGTGCACTTATGGCGTTCGACCCGAAAAAGTTTGCCGGAGCCCATTGCGGCTGCCGGTATCAGCAGGACTACCGCCCCACGCTGGGCCGGGACGGCAAAAAGGAATCCGGTACGCTGGAGGTCATCAAATTCTATTATGATGGTGCCATCCGCTTTGAGCAGCACTGCTACGGCGAGGCGGCGACCTTTGTGTTCGGCGTGTGGGCTTCCGGCATGGATGCCGACGGCACCCTGCACTGGGCCCTGCCGGATAAGCGCAAGAGCTATTATGATGAGGAATACCTGCCCAAAAAGCTGGACCGGGTGGACGAAGCGGGCAATCTGTACTTCGATGGCGGCACCTTCCCTGGAAGCTGGCCGATGATTTTTCCGAGGATCGGCGCTGGGGCTACCCCAAATGGAAGGTGGTTCTGGGAAAGCTGGCCGGAAAAGGCCGCTGAATCTGCCCGGATTGTTACGGATTGATGAATTTCCAGTATTCCTATTGACATGCTAGGGAATGATATGGTATAACATTCCCGTTAAAAGGTATCATAGGCCCGGACGTTCGGTCCGGAAATGCAAAAACGATTTGTCGTTTGCCAGAAAGGATCAATCCCATGGAAACTATGGAGAAAGTGGTTTATCTCGACAATGCTGCCACGACTGCCTGTGCCCCGGAGGTGCTGGCAGTGATGACCCAGGCCCTGAGCGGTGCCTGCGGCAACCCCAGCAGCCATTACAGCGTTGGCTATGAGGCCAAAGAGTTTGTGGACACCGGCCGTGCCCAGGTGGCCAAGGCCATCAATGCTTCCCCGGCAGAGATCTTCTTCACCGGCTGCGGCTCCGAGGCCGACAACTGGGCCGTGAAGGGCACTGCCTTCACCAAGGCCCGCCAGAACAAGAAGCACCTGATCACCAGCGCCTTTGAGCACCACGCCATCATGCACAGCATGGCGGCTCTGGAGCGCATGGGCTTTGAGGTCACTTATATCAAGCCCACCCCGGAAGGTTATATCCGCCCGGAGGATGTGGAGGCGGCCATCCGTCCCGATACCGCGCTGGTCAGCATTATGATGGCCAACAACGAGATCGGCACCATCCAGCCCATCAAGGAGATCACGGAGATCGCCCACAAGCACGGCGTGTGGATGCACACCGATGCGGTGCAGGCTGTTGGCACCATTCCCGTGGATGTCAAGGAGCTGGGCGTGGATATGCTGTCCATGAGCGCTCACAAGTTCAACGGCCCCAAGGGTATGGGCGCGCTGTACTGCCGCAAGGGCATCTGGCCCCAGAACCTCATCGACGGCGGCAGCCAGGAGGCCCGCCACCGCGCCGGCACCGAGAACGTGGCCGGTATCGCCGGTATGGGCAAGGCCCTGGAAATGGCCGTCGCCCATCTGGACGAGCGGATGGCCCACGAGAAGGAGCTGCGTGACTACGTCATCGACCGCGTGCTCAAGAACATCCCGGAGGCCCGTCTGAACGGCGGCCTGGAGCACCGCCTGCCCGGCAACGCGAACATCAGCTTCCCCGGCCTGGAGGGCGAGACCATTCTGCTGGACCTGGATATGCACAACATCTGCGCATCCACTGGTTCTGCCTGCAACTCCGACAGCCTGGACCCCAGCCATGTGTTGCTGAGCATCGGCGTGCCGGAGGAGATCGGCCACGGTTCCATGCGGTTCACCTTTGGCCCGCAGAATACCATGGAGGAAGCAAGATATCTGTGCGACGTGCTGGAGGAGGTCATTCCCCGCCGTCGTGCGATGAGTTGTATGTGGCTGCAGGGCCAGAACACCGCCCGCCAGTTCAGCCTGAAGGGAGAAAACTAAGATGGCAAGTATGTATAGCGCAAAGGTCATGGAGCATTTCGCAAACCCGCACAATGTCGGCGAGATCCCCGATGCAAACGGCGTGGGTGAGGTCGGCAACCCCAAGTGCGGCGATATCATGCGCATGTACCTGAAGATCGAGAACAACGTGATCGTTGATGTCAAGTTCCTGACCTTTGGCTGCGGTGCCGCCAGTGCCACCAGCAGCATGGCCACCGACCTCATCAAGGGCAAGACCATTGACGAGGCCCTGAAGCTGACCAACAAGGCCGTTGTGGAAGCTCTGGAGGGTCTGCCCCCATCAAGGTGCACTGCTCCGTTCTGGCAGAGCAGGCCGTGAAGGCTGCCCTGTCTGACTACTACCGCCGTCAGGGTATTGATCCGGAACCCATTGTGGGCAAGCTGGAAGAAGACTGTGACCATTGCAGCGGTGAGAGCTGCAAGGCCTGAGCAGGATCCGTAGAATCATAAAAAGGGGTGGTTCCCGGTCGGGAACCCCCCTTTTTTGGTATCATACGGAACTGCGGTGAAAGTTCAGCGCAGATTCGCCTTCTGGATCAGGCTGCGGATATGGTGGACCAGCATTTCGATGGCGGGGCCGTTTTCACCGCCATTGGGGATGATGATATCGGCGTTGCGCTTGCTGGGCTCCACAAAAGCCTCGTGCATGGGTTTGACGGTGGCGCGGTACTGGGCGATGACGCTGTCCAAAGAGCGGCCCCGCTCCTTGACATCCCGCAGGATGCGGCGGAGGATCCGCTCGTCCGCGTCGGTGTCCACGTAGATCTTGTAATCGAACAGGCTGCACAGCTCCGGCTCAGCCAGGGGCAGAATGCCCTCCACGATGAGGACGGGGGCAGGCTCGATATGCTGCACCTCGCTGCTGCGGTTGTGGTTGGCGTAATCGTACACGGGGCAGTCGATGGCGCGGCCCGCTTTCAGCTCCTTCAGGTGCTGGATGAGCAGGTCGTTGTCGAACGCGTCCGGGTGGTCATAGTTCAGCTTGCAGCGCTCTGCAAAGGGCAGTTCATCGTGGCGCTTGTAGTAACTGTCGTGGGAGATCAGACGCACCTCGTCCTCCCCGAACCGCTCCTTGAGCCGGTAAGCCAGCGTGGTCTTGCCGCTGCCCGAGCCGCCTGCGATGCCGATGATCAGATTGTTCATGTCCCAAAATCCTCCCGCCTGCCGATTCCGGTAGAAAAATCGGTCAGAATAAGCTATAATAGGTATATTGTTGGGGAACACCCCTGTTTCTCACTGCTTATGATATCACAAATCCATTGTTTTTGACAGAGTAAGAGGAAAATTGATGAAAAAAATCGTTCCTGCCCCGTACATCGACCAGACTGCCCGCTGGGTGAACGGCTGCGAGAGCATCAGCAGCGTGATGCTGCTGCAGGCCGTGGGCATCCCCATTGACCCGGATGTGTTCATTGAGCGCGACCTGCCCCACGCCCCCTACTGGGAACAGGAGGGCAGGCTCTACGGGCCTGACCCGATGTTCGTCTACCCCGGTGACCCCCACGACCACACCGGGTATGGCTGCTATGCCCCCTGCATCGTGCAGGCCTTGCAGAGCGCGTTGGAGCATGAAGGGGCGGCGGACCGGTTCGAGGTGCTGGACGTGAGCGGCGAGACCGCGGCGCAGCTGTGCCGGTTCATTGACGAGGGAATGCCGGTGGTGTTCTGGGCAACGCTGGATTTTACCCCGGTGCCCGAGGAGCGGGACCACTGGCTGCTGGCCGATGGCACCGACTTTGCCTGGAAGTGCCACGAGCACTGCCTGCTGCTGGTGGGCTATGACGAGGAAAATTACTGGTTCAACGACCCGTGGCATGACCATGGCGTCTGCGCCCGGCCCAAGGAGTTGGTGGAGCGCTGCCACGCGGCACAGGACTCCTATGCGGTGACCCTGCGGCGGAAATAAGAAAGGCGGAACATGAAAACAGAGAAACTGAAACAGAACGTCAAGGGCTTGTCCAGCAGTTTGAGGACGGCGGCCTGCGGCTGCTGAGAAAGGGGCAGAAGGGCGTGATCCACGCCATCTTCAGCCGCTTTGGCCTGGTGCTGATCCTGCTGCTGCTGCAGGTAGGGCTGCTGTTCAGCATCTTCCGGTGGTTCGGCAACCTGTGGCCCCATTACTTCGGCGGCAGCGTGGTCGTTACATCGGCCATGGTCATCTACCTGCTCAACAGCAAGATGGACAACAGCGCCAAGATCACCTGGATGGTGGTGGTTGCCATTGCACCGGTGGTGGGCATTCCGATGTTCTTCTATGTCAAGAGCAATTTCGGGCACAACATCCTGCGCAAACGGCTGCTGGAGCTGGAGGACCAGCTGCGCGGCTGGCTGCCGCAGAGCCAAAAGGCAGTGGAACAGCTGAAAGCGCTTGAACCCGGCGCAGCCTCGCTGGCAAAGTACCTGTATGGGCGGGGCGGTGGCTTTCCGGTGTACCAGAACACCGCCATGACCTACTTCCCCGGCGGCGAAGCAAAGTTTGAGGAACTGCTGCGCCAGCTGGAAACGGCAGAAGAATATATCTTTGTGGAGTATTTCATCATCGACGAGGGCCTGATGTGGGGCAAGATCCTGGAGGTGCTGGCCCGCAAGGCGCTGCAGGGCGTGGATGTCCGGGTGATGTACGACGGCACCTGTGAGTTCTCCACCCTGCCCCGCAATTACCCCCGGCTGCTGGAGAAGCTGAACATCCAGTGCAAGGTGTTCAGCCCGGTGCAGCCGTTCGTCTCCACCCATTACAATTACCGCGACCACCGGAAAATTCTTGTCATTGACGGGCGGGTCGGTTTTACCGGCGGCGTGAATCTTGCCGATGAGTACATCAACCACATCCAGAAGCATGGCCGCTGGAAGGATGCCGCCGTGATGCTGGAGGGCGAGGCAGTCCGTTCGCTGACGGCCCAGTTTCTGCAGATGTGGGGCATCCTGAAGGAGCCGGAATATGAGCAGTTCCTGACCCGGCCCATTCCGGTGCCGGAAAATGCAAAGGGCGTGGCGGCTCCCTATGGGGATTGTCCGCTGGACGGCGAGCGGGTGGGCGAGATGGTCTATATCGACCTGCTCAACCGGGCCAGGGATTACATCCACATTATGACCCCCTACCTTATTCTGGACGGCGAACTGGAGACCGCCCTGAAATTTGCCGCTGAACGGGGCGTGGATGTCCACCTCATCCTGCCCGGAAAGCCGGACAAGCAGTTCCCCTACGCACTGGCAAAGAGCCACTATTCGGCCCTGCTGGATTCGGGTGTGAAGATCAGCGAGTGGAGCCCCGGCTTTGTCCATGCAAAGGTGTTCGTGGTGGATGACAGGGAAGCGGTGGTGGGTACCATCAATCTGGACTACCGCAGCCTGTACCATCACTTTGAGGATGCCGTCTGGATGGCGGATGCTCCCTGTATCCGGGACATTGAGCAGGATTTCCAGCACACGCTGGAACAGTGCCGCACGGTGGAAAATACCTCGGCCAGCATCTGGCAGAAGCATTATCTGCTCCGTGCCACCGGAATGCTGCTCAAGGTCATTGCACCGCTGCTGTAACAGCTGAATTAACAGAACAACAGCCCCCTCAGGCTATTATGACCCGAGGGGCTGTTGTTTTGTATGATCCTTATCTGGGGTAGCACAGCGCCAGCTTGGAATAAAAATCTTCCAGTGCAAAACGAACATCCAGATCGTGATAGACACGGATGGTTTTGCGGTCAGAAGCTTCAGCATAGGTCAGGCTGGGCAGGAGCACAGGGGCCGGGCGGAGTGTCCAGTGCCCCCGGAATCCATTCTCCAGCAGGACGGCGGCGGTAGTGTTGTCGCCCAAAGTCCAATTGCCCCCGGTGCGCAGAGGAAAGCGGGGATCGTATTCGGAGGGGTACTCGTCCATCAGCTGCTGAAATAGATAGGCTCCCACTTCGCCGCAGGGCCGTACCCGAAGCGCCAATTCGGAAAGGGATACCTCGAATCTGGTAGACAGACATCCTGTGGGATCTGCCAGACCGTGACAGCGCTGTCTAACAGGACACGGCAGGCGATGGGGTCTTGCTGAACATTGAATTCCGGTCGTCCGGCGGGATAGGGGCCGCCGCCGTTCCAGAGCACCGTCATGCGGGACGCGATCTCCGGGGCACGGTTCAGGGCGGCGGCAATGTTTGTCATAGCGCCCTGGGCCGCAATGTACAGGGGAGCCGGGTCATCCCGCAGAGCCTCCTGGATCAGAAACTCGACAGCTTCACAGTCGGGAGCATCCTCCGGGGAGGCGAGAGGGGCAGTACAACCATGAAGAACAGGAACATCGTCGATGTGTGCGGCGTTCAGCAGGCGGCATACCTCCTGGTAACTGCGTTCCATGCTGTGGGGCGGCAAGCCCCTTTGGGTGGTTTTGACCTCGAAATGGGTGGCACAGATACCACGCACATCAAATTGCGGAGTGAGCAGATGGTGCAGGATGGCAAAGTCATCATCGCCCTCGTTTTTTGCATCGGTGTCAATGATGACCCGCACCCGGCAGGCCTCCGGTGGTGCAAATCCAAGCCTCGCAAGAAGTTCAGAGCGTTCCATGTGGTGTCCCCTCAGTTCAGCTTTGCCAGCGCTTCGTTCAGTGCGGCCAGCTTTTCTTCATCGAACATTTTGTTGCTGTAGAATTGCAGGTTATTCACCGAAATGCCCCGGGAGCCGGGCTCCTGCTGCACATATTGGGCCAGCTCCGGCAGCAGCTGCTGGATCAGGGCAGCGGACTGAGGAGTGTCCAGCAGGGTGCCGATCTTCATATCAAGACAGAATTCCCTGACTTCCTCCGGGGCGGGCACCAGCACGTCGTGGTTGAAAATGTGGTTCAGGAAGCCGAGTGCCATGCCCTGCCACACTGCGGTTTCCGGGTTTTCCGGGTTTTGGGGATTGGCAATGTGGCGGCTGCCGGTGGAGAAGCCGTGGTCGCCGTAAGCAAAGATATGCATCTCATAGGGGATCTTCCGCTCTGCCAGCAGGGTGGCAAACTGCAGGGACTGCGTGGCGGGCACCAGATGGTCGCCCTGAGTGGCAAAAAAGGAAGGCAGGGGGAGTCTGGTCATCCACCTGCTGCAGCAGGTCCGGCAGCTCCATGCCCAACGCCTTGCCCGGGATGCTGAACACAGCGTAGCCCAGCAGCATGGCCGCGGGACGGACCCGGCCCATGGTGCCCACCGAGGCGGCAAGATGCCCGCCGGCAGAGAAGCCTACCACGGCGATCTGTTCCGGGTCGATGTGCAGGTCGCCTGCGTTCTGGTGCAGGTAGTCCATGGCCTCCTGCGCCTCGGCAAAGGCATTGGTATAGACCTCCTCCACCGGACAGTTCTGGGAGACACTGTACCGCAGCACAAAGGCGTTGTAGCCTGCATTCAGAAAGGCCAGCGCTACAGGATCGGCTTCCCGGTCTGAGCAGAAAGCATAGGCTCCGCCCGGAAAGATCAGGATCGCAGGGCAGCGATCCAGAGCAGGCATTTCGGTGCAGGGATCCTGCAGGTAGCAGGTCAGCTGGGCATTGTGGGCCCCCATGGGGATCTGAGTGATTTTCATAGTTGGCTCCTTTTTTCCTGTAATAAAACGGGCCTTCGTACAGATAACCCCAAAAGGCAGGGGGGTCCCTGTGCGAAAGCCCAAAATCGACTTTGTTATTCTGATATCAATATAGCAGATAGCAGAAACACTGTCAAGAAGATTTACTGGTATTCCTTTTCCATTGAGAAGCCCCGGCCGCTGACTTCGGTGACACGGCTGACGATGAGGAAACAGGCGGGGTCAATGGAGTGGACCAGCTTCTCCAGCCGGGGCAGCTCCCGGTTGGAGATGACGCTGAGCAGCACCTCGCTGGGCTCGCCGGTGTAGCCGCCCTCGCCGTGGAGCACGGTCACACCACGGTCGATCTCAGCCAGAATGGCGGTGCGGATCTCATCCGACCGGGTGCTGATGATCTTGACCTCGGTGCGGCTGTCGCCCAGCATCAGCATCTTGTCCATGACGATGGTGTGGGTGCTGACCAGCACGATGCCGTAGAGCACCTGCTCCGGCTGGCTGAACGCTGCCTGCACCAGCAGGATGGCGATATCAAAGAGCATCATGGTGATGGACACCGGCCAGCGGAACCATTTCTGCAGCACCAGCGGAGGAATATCCATGCCGCCTGTGGAAGCGCCCGCCCGGATGACCATGCCCAGCGCAACGCCGATGCCCAGACCCGAGAAGATGGTGCAGAGGAAGATATCCTCAGTCAGCACCCGGCCGTCCAGCAGCCGCTCAAACAGCCCCAGAAAGGCGGGGCTCAGCACGCTGCTGGCAAGGGTGTTCAGTGCGAACTTCTTGCCCAGCACCGCCCAGCCCCACACCAGCATGGACATGTTGAAGAGGAAGAGGAAACCGGAGACGGAAAGCCCCGTCAGCCGCCCGAAGGCCAGCGCGATGCCGGTGGCACCGCCCGTGATGAGCCCGGCGGGCTCCAGAAACAGGGCCACCGCCAGCGAATACAGCGCATTGCCCAGGATGATAGCCAGACTGTTCAGCAAAAGCTGCTGCCAGCGACGAGTAGATTTCATAGCAGTACCTCCCATACTATCTTATAATACAGGAAAAGTGAGAAAAAAGCCAGAACCTCTCAGGCGCTTTGCGCCAGCTCCCCTGGTAGGGGGAGCCAAGCTGCGTGTTGCTATTCTTGCCTCTCCTATTAGGGGAGAGGTGTCTGCGAAGCAGACGGAGAGGTTTTGTTACTCCTCGTCCAGCAGCCGCAGACCCGCCGTATCGGTCACGGGCAGGGAGAACACGATGGCTCCCGCCTTGGGGCCTGCCCCCTGCATGATGGCCTGCATGATCTGGTTTTTCAGGGTGGTGCGGGACACGATGAGCACCAGCTCCTTCTCGTTGACCAGATCCACCCCCATAAAGTGGGCGGCACCCTCCATGCCGGTGCCCTTGGCGTGGATGACCGTGCCGCCCGCCGCGCCCGCGCCGCGGGCCGCGTCCATGATGGAGCCGGTGTGGCCCTGATTGGCAATGACGAGCAGCAGCTCATAGCGGGTATCCTTCAAGGTGCTTTCCTCCTTCAGTGCAAAGGTCTGGTGCTCGGTCAGGAATTGCAGCGCCCGCTTGCCGCCGATGCTGCTGACCGGGATGATGAACGCGATGCCGGTGCCCGGCACATCGATGCGCATTTTGCGGCGCAGGTCTTTTTGCAGGCCGGGCCAGGTCTCGGCGGTGGTCATGGCAAAGAGCACGGCCTTTTCGGTCTGCTCCAGCCCTAGGGTGGAAAGGGTCTCCCGCACCGCTGTGCCTGCACCCACCGTGCGCAGGCTGACCGTGATGCCGTGCTCCTCGTAAAGGGCCAGAAAGGCATCGGTGGAGTGGCGGTCGGTGCTGGTGACGAGCCAGTATAAAGTATTCACAGCAGGACCTCCTTACAGCTCGATGATGGCATCATCCGGCAGGTCGGCAAAGGCCAGCGCGGCGGCGGACACAGGCTGTGCCTGTGCCTGGCGGGCCCTGCGCTGCTTGAGCTGGGCCATCAGACCCATGAGCTGCACCGTGATGAGGGGGGTCATGGCGACCATGGCCACCACGCCGAAGGCATCGGTGACGATATTGCCGCCCACAGCCACACAGGCACCCTGCGCCAGCGGCAGCAGGAAGGTGGCTGTCATGGGGCCGGAAGCAACGCCGCCGGCGTCAAAGGCGATGGCGGTGTAGAGCTTCGGCACCACAAAGGAGATGCTGATGGCGAAGAGGTAGCCCGGGATGAGGAACCACAGGATGGAGATGCCGGTGAGCACCCGCACCATGGCAAGACCCACCGAGAGGGAAACGCCTGCCGAGAGGGCTGCGCCCATGGTGCTGGCAGAGATGGCACCGTCGGTCACTTCCTCGACCTGCTTGTTCAGCACATAGACGGCGGGCTCGGCCTTGACGATGAAGTAGCCGATGAGCATCCCGATGGGCACCAGCAGCCAGCGGAAGCTCTGGCCTGCCAGCACCTGACCCAGATAATTACCGGCAGGCATAAAGCCGATGTTCGCGCCGGTGAGGAAGAGCACGAGGCCGATGTAAGTATACACGAGGCCTACGCCGATGCGGCCCAGCGTCCGCCGGTCGAGCTTGAGGGCCGCCAGCTGGAACACGCCGAACATGGCGATGATGGGCAGCAGGGAGGTGGCGATCTCCTTGATGTAGGTGGGCAGGCCCTCGTGGAAGAGCTGCCACAGCTCCACGGAATCGCTGACGTTGGGCAGGATGGGCGGAACGTAGGTGCTGTCGCTGGCCTGGAACGCAATGCCCAGAATGAGCACCGCCAGAATGGGGCCGATGGAGCAGAGCGCGACAAGACCGAAGCTGTCGTCCGCGGCATGGCGGTCGGAACGGATGGCGGCCACGCCGACACCCAGCGCCATGATGAAGGGAACGGTGATGGGGCCGGTGGTTACGCCGCCGGAATCAAAGGCCACGGAAAGAAATTCCTTTGGCACAAAGGCGGCCAGCACAAAGATGAGCCCGTAGAACACCACCAGCAGCTTGGGCAGGGCAATGCCCAGCAGCATACGCAGGAAGGCAACCACGAGGAACAGCCCCACGCCTGCCGCCACCGAGAGGATGAGGGTCATGTTGGGGATGGAGGGCACCTGATTGGCCAATACCTGTAAGTCGGGCTCCGAGATGGTGATGAGGAAGCCCAGCAGAAAGCCGATACCGATGATGAGCGGCACGCTCCGGCTTTTGGTGAGCATTGCGCCCACCCGCTCGCCCATGGGGCTCATGCTCATCTCCGCGCCCAGCGTAAAGAACATGATGCCCACAATGATCATGGCGGCGCCCAGCAGAAAGCAGAGCAGGATGCTGGGGGAGACGGGGGCAATGGTAAAGCAGAGCACCAGCACAATGGCCACGATGGGCAGCACCGCCTGAAGCGCTTCCAATAATTTTTCCCGCAGTTTGGGGAGTGATGCTTTGAGAATGTTGTCCACCGACCTTTCGAGAAAATATTTCCGCAGTGTACAAAACACATGCAGATATATGAATAGTATACCGAAAAGCGGAAAAAGGGGTCAACTAAGAAACGGTAAAGATGGATAAATGGGCGCAAAATTTACAAATTGGAAATCAAATGGAAACCGATGAGAAATAAAACGCCCGGCGGGACAGACCAGCCGGGCGGGAAAAGCATTATTTGACTTCCTGTTTGCCCAGAACGTCTGAGGTGGGGGTCTGGAAGGTGGGGATGTCGGCGTAGGGATCGGGGGTCGTATCTGCAGGCAGGCTCTTCATGTACTTGTCCATGGATTCGGCCACCTGCTTGGCAATGGCCACGGCCTCGACCACGGTACGGGCACCCATAACGGCATCGCCGCCGGCAAACACGCCCTCGCGGGTGGTGCTGCCGTCCTCGCTGACGGTCAGCAGGCCCTTCTGGTTGGTCTCGATGCCGGTGGTGGTCTTGACGAGGTTGCTCTCCGAGCCCTGGCTCACCGAGACGATGACACCGGTGTGGGGGTAGAAGGTCTCGCTGCCCTCCACCTGCACGAACTTGCCCTCTTCGTTCTTGACCGTGTCGCGGCAGATCAGGCCGTTTTCCCGGATCTCCACCGGGGCCTTGCAGAAGCGGAAGCCCACGCCCTCGAGCTTGGCATAGCTGACCTCGTACTCGGAGGCGCTGATGCAGCTCTCGTCCCGGCGGGCATAGCAGGTGACATGGCGGGCACCGTTGCGGATGGCGGTGCGGGCGCAGTCCATGGCCGAGTTGCCCACGCCGATCACGGCGATGTCGTCCCCAGCCGGAAGGCCTTGGAGTTGGCCAGGTAGTCGATGCCAAAGGCCACGTTGCCCAGCGTCTCGCCTTTGATGTGCATGGCGTTGGCTTTCCACAGGCCGGCACCGATGAAGACGCTCCTGTAGCCGTCGCGGAACAGGTCGTCGATGGTGATGGTCTTGCCGATGGTGGTGTTGGGCCGGACATGGATGCCCTTGAGCTCAAGGTGGCGGTACTGGAAATCGTCCAGCACGCTGTCCGGCAGGCGGTAATTGGGGATGCCGTACCGCATGACGCCGCCGATCTTATCCCGGGCATCAAAAATGGTGATGTCATAGCCCCAGCGCGCCAGCAGTACGGCAATGGTCAGGCCGACAGGGCCTGCACCCACCACGGCGGCTTTCATGCCGTTCTTGGGGGCGGGGCCCTTGGTCATCTTGTTGGCATAGGTGGTGGAGATATAGTCCTCGATGATGGAAAAGTGGACAGGATCGTGGCTGGGCATCCGGTTGCGGATGCAGTGGCCCTCGCACTGGTTCTCGTGGTTGCAGACCAGAGAGCAGACCGTGGTCAGGGGTTGTTCTCAAACAGCATCCGGCCTGCGGCATCCAGCTCGTCTGCCTTGAGCAGACGGATGACCTCGGGAATGTTGGTGTGGATGGGACAGCCCTGCTGGCACATGGGCTTTTTGCAGCCGAGGCAGCGGTTGGCTTCGTCCAGAACGTGTAATGCCATGGAGTTCCTCCTCTTGTCCCAGAGGCTGGGGACGCTTCGTTGTATCCAATACTATCATTATGATACACCGAACCACTGCCGGGATACAAGTGTGGAAATGTAAAAATTTCAGGAGAAAATTTTGCTATTTCGTCAAAAAGATAATTTTTTGACGAAGTGCACCCCCCATCGGCTCCGGCTTTTTACGACACAGCGCGCCAAAATCACAGGCCCGCAGCTGTGCATCCACCACCGCCCGGCAGGGGGCGTTCTGTTCGGCCAGCCGTGCAAGGGAGTGGGATACCGGCAGTGCGGCAGCCTTCAGGAGGGGAAGGGCATCCTTCTGCGCCCCCAGCAGGTGGAGATAGGGCGGCAGGGCGGGGAAGGCATCGGCAGGATAGTCCAGAGCGGCATCCATGGCCAGGCGGCGCATCCGTGCCCGGGGGTAGCGCACGGTGGTCAGGCTGTCCAGCAGCTCCGCATGGGTGGTGCTGGAACGCACGGCAGATTCCAGCCGGTGCTCCAGACCTTCCGAAATGCCCCTCACCTGGGCAAAGGGCGCGGTTCCTGCGCACCGGCTGCGCAGAAGCACCAGCTGACATCGCTGGGCGGCCGCAAGATCGGTGTACCGCCCGGCGGCAAAGGCTTCCCGGTAGAGCGGCAGGACTTCCGCCGGAACATAGGGAGCAGCGGCATCAGCTCCGCCGTTCTGCCAGAGCGTGCGCAGGGCGCTGGCACTGGCAAACTGCCCCCCTGTTTCGGTCAGGGCCTGCCCATGACCGGCACCCTGCCGGGGCAGGGGAATCGGCACCAGAGAAGCCCCCAGCTCCAGGATAGCCTTGCAGTATTCCACGGCCAGATTGTTGTTGGGCTTGTCCAGCAGGGCGGCAAGGCCGGTGCCCGGACAGACTGCTTCCACCGCTGCCTGCCGGGCTGCCGCAAAGCTGCGGGCCCCGGCGGCAAGCCGGGCTTTGAGGGCGGTGCGGTATTCCGCGCCGGAGAGCACCCGGGCGGCTTCCATCAGAAGCGCCGCATCCGGGGTCTCGGCTCCGAACACCAGAGCGTCGCACCCGGCGGCGGCCAGCAGCTGCACCCCGGCCCGGGCAAAGCATTCCGCCCCGGAACAGGCATAAGGGGCGGGCAGGGCGAACACGAGGTCGGCCCCGCAGGTCAGCGCAGCCTGCACCCGCACGCTTTCGGGCAGCAGGGGCAGCGCGCCCCGCTGGGTCAGCCCGCAGCTCATGGCCACCGCCACCCGCTGAGCACCCAGTGCCTTTGCCTGCTGCAGCTGCCAGGCGTGGCCGTTGTGGAAGGGATCGTATTCGGCAATGATCCCGGCGAGCTTGTACATTGTGAAATTTATATCGTTCATACAGAAATAACCTGTGTCTCTTTCCATTTGTGGGCAGGGTGTACAAAAAAGCATGGATACTTTGTGGAACCCTTTGCCCGGTTGCGGCTTGAAAACCCTTGGAACCTATTATATAATATTTCTAGGAATCTGTAAATTCTGTCCGCATCTGCGAACCGAAAAGAATATGGAGGCACAAGAAGATGAAAGTTCTGGTTATTAACTGCGGCTCTTCTTCCCTGAAGTATCAGCTGATCGATATGAACGGCGAGAAGGTGCTGTGCAAGGGCCTGTGCGAGCGCATTGGCATGGAAAGCAGCATGATCACCCACGAGGCCAACGGCCACAAGGCCACCACCCCGGCGATCTTCCCCACCCACACCGAGGCTTTTGCTGAGGTCGTGAAGAAGATGACCACCGGCGAGGGCAAGTGCATCGACGATGTGAGCGAGATCAACGCCATCGGCCACCGTGTTGTCCACGGCGGTGAGAAGTTCAAGGAGAGCTGCCTGATCACCGACGAGGTCAGCAAGACCATCCGTGAGCTGAGCCCCCTGGCCCCCTGCACAACCCCGCAGGCATCCTGGGCATTGAGGCTGCACGCAAGGTGTTCGGCAACATCCCCATGGTCGCTGTGTTCGATACCGCTTTCCACAGCACCATGCCCCCGAAGGCTTATATGTACGCCATCCCCTACGAGTACTATGAGAAGTACGGTGTCCGCCGTTACGGCTTCCACGGCACCAGCCACAAGTACGTTGCATACAAGGCTGCCGAGTATCTGGAGGAGCCCATTGAGCGCCTGAAGCTCATCACCTGCCACCTGGGCAATGGTTCTTCCATTGCCGCGGTTGACCAGGGCAAGGTCGTGGATACCTCCATGGGTATGACCCCGCTGGCCGGCCTGATGATGGGCACCCGCTGCGGCGACCTGGACCCCTCTGTGGTCAACTACCTGAAGTATACCCTGAACATCACCGGCCACGAGCTGGACGAGACCCTGAACAAGAAGTCCGGCCTGCTGGGCATCTCCGGCGTCTCCAGCGATATGCGCGATGTGGAGGAGGCAGCCGAGGCCGGCAACAAGCGCGCACAGCTGGCTTCTGACATGCTGAACTACCAGATCAAGAAAACCATCGGCAGCTACATTGCCGCCATGGGCGGCGTGGATGCCATCGTCTTTACCGGCGGCATCGGCGAGCATGATGCTGTTGCCCGTGCAAAGATCTGCCACCATATGGATTGGCTGGGCATCCGCATCGATACCGACAAGAACAAGCACATCCAGGGCGATGTCTGTGAGATCACTGCCTGGGGCGCAAAGGTTCGCACGCTGGTCATTGCTACCGATGAGGAGCTGATGATCGCCCGCGACACCAAGGAAGTTGTCGAGAAGTAAGCCGTTCGTATTTTACGCGGTTTTTACAATGCAATAAAAAGGGAACGCGCTTCTGGATGGGGGCGCGCTCCCCTTTTGCTGTTTTCCGGGGCACAAACCCTGTCTAATTGGGCCGAATGCACAAAAATGAAGGCGAAGGTTTGTTTTTGGTTGACAAATCAAAAAAAAGAACGGTACAATAGAGAAGTCCTCAACCAGAGGATGTTCTATCATTCAAGCCCCTGGTAGCTTACGATCAGCGCGATGGTCCCTAAAACCAAAGGTATGGTTACAATCCTTCCGCGGGCAAGAACTAAACAAAGAGGAGATACTACTATGTTCGAAGACAAGACTTTAGTTTGCAAAGACTGCGGCAAGGAGTTTGTTTGGACTGCTGGTGAGCAGGAGTTCTACGCATCTCGCGGCTTTGAGAACCAGCCCCAGCGCTGCAAGCCCTGCCGTGACGCTCGCAAGAACGGCGGCGCACGCAGCAACAGCGGTGAGCGCCAGATGTTCGATGCTGTCTGCGCAGCTTGCGGCAAGGCTTGCAAGGTTCCCTTCCAGCCCCGTGAGGACCGTCCGGTCTACTGCTCCGACTGCTTCGCTCGTATGAAGCAGAACTAAGCGCTGATTTTAAAATCTGAAGCTTGGCCCCCGCTGTCGCAAGATGGCGGGGGCTTTTTGTGTGGAAAGAGGACGCAAAACCTCTCCGTCATTGCTTCGCAATGCCACCTCCCCTAACGAGGGGAGGCTTTGGCATTCCACGCAAAGTTTCCGTTTCACCAGAGGCTCCCCTACCAGGGGAGCTGGCGAGCGTAAGCTCGACTGAGAGGTTGTACAAAGATGAGGCTTAAAATTTGTAAGAAGTCTTGCAAAAATACCTAGTAATAGGGTATAGTATATACGAATGGTCTGTTTGACCACGAAAACACCCACAACAGAAAGGAATCCCATCATGTTTGATATTTTTAATATGCTCAAGAAGAACGAGGAGAACAAGACGATGCAGGTGACCCGCGAGACCATCATTGGCGATATTCTGGATATGGATCAGACCACCGCTCCCTATTTCATGGAGATCGGTATGCACTGCCTGGGCTGCCCCGCTTCCCGCGGCGAGACCATTGCCGAGGCCTGTGAGGTCCACGGTGTGGACTGCGACGAGCTGCTGGAGAAGCTGAACGCCCATCTGGCTTCCAAGAAGGCCTGAGTGCTCCCCACACTGGATGCGCGTCTGACCGCCGCCGCCGAGCTGGTGCTGCCGGGCAAGCCGGTGGCCGACATCGGCTGTGACCATGGCAAGCTGACAGCGGTGCTGGCGGCCTCGGGGAAATACCCCCGGGTCATCGGGGCCGATCTGCGCCCCGGCCCGCTGGCAAAGGCAGAACAGACGCTGGAACATGCAGGATGCAAAGACCGCGTTGAGCTTCGGCTCGGCGACGGTCTTTCTGTGTTGTCTGCGGGGGAGGTGGGTACCATTGTGCTGGCGGGCGTTTCGGCACAGACCACCTGGGAGATCATCGAACAGGCCCCGTGGGTGTCGCAGGTCGGCGGGCCCCGGCTGGTGATGGTGCCGGCCACCCGCCACAGCGAACTGCGCCGCTGGCTGTGGGAGCACGGCTTTGCGCTGGTGGCCGACCGCCCCGTGCAGGCGGCGGGCCGCTGGTACGCCGTGATGGCCGCTGAATACACCGGCGAGGTGCGCACCCCCACCTTTACCGAGTGCCTGTTCGGCAGAACAGCCGAATGGCCCGAGGGTGCAGGATATGCCGCCTGGCAGAAGGCCAAGCTCCCCCGTTTCCGGCTGGGCGTGCCGGATGGGACGGAGCTGGCAGAGGAGATCGATAAATTGTTAGATGGCTCGCCCTCTCAGACTCGCTGACGCTCGCCAGCTCCCCCAAAGGGGGAGCCCTTGGCAAAACCGGAAACTTTGTGGGGATTGTCAAAACCTCGCCCTTCGGGGGAGAGGTGGCATTGCGCAGCAATGACGGAGAGGGTGAGGCTGCTGAAATTGGAGGTGCAGCTTTATGGCTACAACCAATGATATTTACGCTGAGATGCAGCGCTATGCGCCGCTGGAACTGGCAGAAAGCTGGGACAACCCAGGCCTGCTGGTGGACTGCGGCGGTGAGGTGTCCCGGGTGCTGGTAACGCTGGACATCACCCCCGAGGTGGTGGAGGAAGCTGCGGCCGGGGGCTGCGAGCTCATCGTGTCCCACCACCCGGTCATCTTCAGCCCGCTGAAAAAGCTGACCCCCGAGATGTATCCTTCCAGCTGGGCAAAAGGGCATCTCTGCCATCTGTATGCACACCAATCTGGATGCCGCTGAGGGCGGCGTGAACGAGGTGCTGGCGGGCATCTTCGGGATGCGGGACTGGGAAGTGTTTGCCGATGGCTGCGGCCGGGTGGGTGAGGTTGAGCCCATCACGGTGCCGGAGCTGGCCCGCAAGGCGCAGACTGTGCTGGGCGGGCGGTGCAACCGGCCCCGGAGCGGCCCCGTGGTGCAGGTCAAGTTTGCGGATACCGGCAGGACCGTAAAGCGGCTGGCGGTCATCAGCGGCGCGGGCGGAAGCATGTTCGAGGATGCCCTTGCCGTGGGGGCGGACTGTCTGCTGACCGGCGAGGCCAACCACCACGCGGCCATAGATGCCGTGCGTCTGGGGCTGTCGCTGGTGGCGGCGGGGGCACTACGCCACCGAGTTCCCGGTGTGTGCCGCCATCGCTGACCGTCTGCACGCTGCGTTCCCGGAGCTGGAGGTGCGGGTGAGCGGAGAGAAGAGATCCGTTTACTTATATATAATAAGGAATTAAACCTCTCAGGCGCTTTGCGCCAGCATACGGGTTGCGGCTCCCAGCATCCACTTCGTGCAAAGGATTGCACTCGTGTCCTGCTGGCCGCGGCCCCAACAACTCCTCCCTTCATCCGCCACTGGCGGCGGTCGTCGTCGTTGCCTAGTAGGGGAGCCCTTGGCAAAACCGGAGCGTTTTGCGTAAACGAATAAGAGATTCTATCAGAGAAACAGGTGATTATAAGATGGCACTTGATGCCGCGACGCTGGCGCTGACGGCTGGGGAGCTGAAACAGACCCTGACCGATGCGAAGATCGCAAAAATATTTGAACCCACCCGCGACGAGCTGGTGCTGACCCTGCGCACCCGCACCGAGACCTATGCGCTGCTGCTCTCGGCACGCAGCGGCTCGGCCCGGGTCTGCCTGACCGAAGAGAGCTTCGAGAACCCCGAGACACCGCCCTCCTTCTGTATGCTGATGCGCAAGCATCTGACCGGCGGCAAGCTGCTGGATGTGCGGATGGAGCCGGGTGACCGCATCGTGTACTTTACCTTCCAGTGCACCAACGAGATGGGTGACCTGGTGCAGAACATCCTCTGCGCCGAGCTGATGGGCCGCTACTCCAATCTGGTGCTGGTGCAGAACGGCAAGATCATCGATGCCCTCAAGCGAGTGGATTTTGAGGACAGCGATGTCCGGCAGCTGCTGCCGGGCCTGCCCTACACCATCCCGCCCAAACCGGCCCGCCCTGACTTTTTTGCAGGTGAGCGCCGCGTCTATCGTGGCAGCGGCCTGCCAGCGGGACCTGCCGGTGGCGGATGCCCTGAACAAGACCGTGGCCGGGGTCGGCCCGGTGGTCTGCCGCGAAGCCGCCTGGCGCGCCTTTGACGGGGAACACCTGCTGGCCAACGAGCTGGACGATGCGCAGAAGCGGAAGCTGATGGCCGCCATTGATGAGCTGAAGGAGCTCCACCACAACGGCGCTGTCCCTGCAGCGTGACCGACCCGGACGGCAAGCCGGTGGAGTTCACCTTCTTCCGGCCCCAGCAGTACGGCGATACTTATATTATAAAGGAATGGCCGTCCTTCAACGCCCTGCTCGAGGGCTACTATGCCGAGAAGGACCGCGCCGAGCGCCTGCGTACCAAGAGCAAGGAGCTGCACAAGGCTGTGCACAACATGTACGAGCGTGCCGTCCGCAAGCAGGCCGCACGGCAGGAAGAGCTGGCCGCCAGCGGCAAGAGCGAGAAGCTGCGGCTCTACGGGGAGCTGCTCTCGGCCAACCTCTACATGGCCCAGAAAGGAATGAAGAGCATCACGGTGCCGAACTGGTACGACGAGGGCAAAGAGGTCACGATCCCGCTCGATTTACGGTTCAGTCCCAGCCAGAATGCGCAGAACTTCTTTAAGAACTACAAAAAGAAGCAGACCGCTGCCCGGATGCTGGTAGACCTGCTGGCAGAGGGAGAAAAGGAGATCGCCTATCTGGAAACGGTGCTCTACGAGGTGGAGACCGCCGCCGGTGAGGCGGCACTGAACGAGATCCGGGCCGAGCTCAAGAGTCAGGGCTACCTGAAATACTACAAGCAGCGCGACAAGCGCCAGAAGCCTGCCGACTTCCTGCGCTTTACCTCCAGCGACGGCTTTGAGATCCTGGTGGGCCGCAACAACGCCCAGAACGACAAGCTGACCCTCCACACCGCCCGGGGCAAGGACCTCTGGTTCCACGTCCAGAAGGCTCCCGGCAGCCATGTGGTCGTGATGAGCCGGGGGGAGGATATCCCGGATACCACCCGGCAGGAGGCCGCCGAGCTGGCCGTGATCTATTCCAGCGCCTACAAGGCCGGGACCGGTGCCAAGGTGGCGGTAGACACCACCGAGGTGAAGAACATCTGGAAAGCCAACGGTGCAAAACCCGGCATGGTTCTGTATGAGGTGTACACCACCGTCTACATCACTCCCCGGGATGGGCTGGAAGAACAGCTGAAACAGAAAAAGTAAAGAATGACCCTCTCCGTCAAAGCCTGTGGGCCCTGACGGAGAGGGTCTTTTTTTGTATAAAGCGCCCCATTCCGGTGCATCCTGAAAGGCGGGGGAGTTTTCCACGCAAAAACGTGGAACGCGGTATGCAAAATGCACAAAAAATGCGCCAAAAGACCGTGTAGAGAAATATAAAAAAGAAAAATACGATTTTTTTGAAAAAACACTTGCCAAATGCACGCAGATGTGATAAAATATCTCTCGGCTGCAAAGGGCTTGTGCGATACAAGTCGTGCAGGCCAGCGATATGCGTAGATGCGGGAGGTTGTCATCCGGCAATAGTCGTGATGGGTTATTTCCGCGGAGTATGTCCGATCTTAGAACCGGGCGAAAGAATTACTGACAGCGATGGAATACGTTCCCTCGGCAGGGCAACCTGCGAAACGGGCGGAACCAATGTTCGGATTTGATTTGCTAATAGATTTCCGGGAGAACTGCCAAGCGGTTCACCGGTTTTTCTAGTGCCAAATCGAGGAACACCCGGAACTGTGTAGAGCAATTTATCGGCTCGCCTAGGGCAAAATCAATTTTTTCAGGAGGCGTAAGCAATGGCAGTCAAAGAGAAAATCAGAATCCGTCTGCAGAGCTATGATGCTCAGCTGATCGATGCCGCAGCAGAGAAGATCGTGGAGACCGCAAAGCACACTGGTGCCCGCGTGTCCGGCCCCATCCCCCTGCCCACCGACCGTGAGATCGTCACCGTTCTGCGCGCTACCCACAAGTACAAGGATAGCCGCGAGCAGTTCGAGAGCCGCACTCATAAGCGTCTGATCGACATTCTGAAGCCGTCCAACAAGACGGTTGAGGCTCTGATGAGCCTCCAGCTCCCCCCGCTGGCGTGGACATCGAGATCAAACTGTAACATCTGATCCAATCGATGCTCCTCGTTTCCCGAGGGGTCATGTTGGCGGTGACGTGCGCCGCCAACCAATAACCTTTACAGGAGGAAAGAAAATGGTTAAAGGCATTATCGGCAAGAAAGTCGGTATGACCCAGCTGTTCGATGAGAGCGGCAAGGTTATTCCCGTAACTGTCATCGAGGCTGGTCCCTGCACCGTCGTGCAGAAGAAGACCGTCGAGAGCGATGGTTACCAGGCTGTCCAGCTGGGCTTCGGCGAGGTTTCCGCCAAGAAGGTCAACAAGGCAGCTGCAGGTCACTTCAAGAAGGCAAACGTTGCCCCCAAGAAGACCCTGCGCGAGTTCCGTCTGGACGACGTTTCCGCAATGAACGTTGGCGACATCCTGAAGGCTGACGTCTTTGCAGCAGGCGACAAGGTTGACGTTGCAGGCGTTTCCAAGGGCAAGGGCTACCAGGGCGTTATCAAGCGCTTTGGCCAGCACCGTCTGCGTGAGAGCCACGGCACTGGCCCGGTGGCACGTCATGCAGGTTCTATGGGCGCTATTTCCAACCCCTCTCGTGTGTTCCCCGGCAAGCGCCTGCCCGGTCACATGGGCTTTGTGCGGGTCACCGTGCAGAACCTGACCGTTGTCAAGGTTGACACCGAGAACAATCTGATCGCTGTCAAGGGTGCGGTTCCCGGCTCCAAGGGCACCATCGTCACTCTGGCCAACAGCGTCACGGCGTAAGGAGGAAAGCTACAATGGCAAAGTTTAATGTACTCGATATGAACGGTCAGCACGTTAGCGAGATCGAGCTTTCCGACGCCGTGTTCGGTATCACCCCGAATGAGAAGGCTGTCCACATTGCTGTGGTGAACTTCCTGGCCAACCAGCGTCAGGGCACCCAGAACACCAAGATCCGCATGGAAGTTTCCGGCGGCGGCAAAAAGCCCTGGCGTCAGAAGGGTACCGGTCATGCCCGTCAGGGTTCGACCCGTGCTCCCCAGTGGACTCACGGCGGCGTGGCGCTGGGCCCCAAGCCCCGCAGCTACAACTACCACATCAACAACAAGGTCAAGCGTCTGGCTCTGCTGAGCGTTCTGTCCGACAAGGCTGCCAATGGCAACATGGTCGTTGTTGATAAGTTCACCTGCGACGAGTACAAGACCAAGGCTGTGGTTGCAATGCTGAACGCTGTTGGCGCTGGCAAGAAGAACCTGCTGGTCAACGAGACCGTCGATGCAAAGTTCGTCAAGAGCGCTGGCAACATTGCCGGTGTCAAGACCACCTTTGCAGGCAGCGTGAACACCTACGATGTGCTGAACGCCGACAAGCTGATCATCAGCGTCGACGCAGCTAAGAAGCTCGAGGAGGTGCTTGGCTAATGAAAACCGCACATGATATCATCCTGAAGCCGGTCATTACCGAGAACTCCATGGCTGGCATCGCTGATAAGAAGTACACCTTCAAGGTTGCTACTGATGCCACCAAGGTCGAGATCGCTCAGGCTGTCGAGACCCTGTTCCCCGGCGCTAAGGTCGCTAAGGTCAACACCATTTCCGTGCGTGGCCGCTTCCGCCGCCAGGGCATGCATGCTGGTTACACTGCCGCTTCCAAGAAGGCAATCGTGACCCTGACCAAGGACTCCAAGGAAATCGAGTTCTTCAACAGCATGGTCTAAACCGAACCCGCCGAGGGTTCCTCTATGGGGATATGACCCCGATAATAATTCATAAGATAAACAAAGGAGAATAGCACAATGGCTATCAAAAAGTATGGCCCCACTACTCCGGGCCGCCGCGGCATGACCGTCACGGATTACAGCGTCCTGAGCAAGGTCGCTCCCGAGCGCAGCCTGCTGGAGCCCATGAAGAAGCACAGCGGCCGCAACAATACCGGCCGCATCACCGTTCGTCACCAGGGCGGCGGCAACCGTCGCAAATATCGTGTGATCGACTTCAAGCGTCAGAAGACCGATATCCCCGCTACCGTCAAGACTCTCGAGTATGATCCGAACCGCAGCGCATTCATCGCTCTGGTCGAGTACACCGATGGCGTTAAGAGCTACATCATTGCTCCCGATGGCCTGAAGGTGGGCGATGTGGTCATCAGCAGCAAGTCTGCCGACATCAAGCCCGGCAACGCGCTGCCCCTGGCGAACATCCCCGTAGGTACCGTCATCCACAACATCGAGCTGTATCCCGGCCGCGGCGCTCAGCTGGTTCGTTCCGCTGGCAACATGGCTCAGCTGATGGCTAAGGAAAATGGCTACGCTCTGGTTCGTCTGCCCTCCGGTGAGATGCGCAACGTGGCCGTGAACTGCACCGCAGTTGTGGGCCAGGTTTCCAACATCGACCACGAGAACGTCAACCTGGGCAAGGCCGGCCGTAAGCGCCACATGGGCGTTCGTCCCGGCAGCCGTGGTACCGTTATGAACCCCTGCGACCACCCCCCACGGCGGTGGCGAGGGCCGCGCACCTGTTGGTCACTCCGGTCCTATGACTCCCTGGGGCAAGCCCGCTCTGGGTCTCAAGACTCGCAAGCATCATAAGCGCTCCGATAAGCTCATCGTGAGGCGTGCAGGTAAGTAAGAGAGGAGTTTAAGACAATGGGTAGAAGCATTAAAAAGGTCCTTTCGTCCAGGCTGCTCTTCTGAAGCACGTTGAAGCAATGAACGCTTCCGGCAAGAAGCAGGTCATCAAGACCTGGAGCCGCGCCTCCACGATCTTCCCCGAATTCGTTGGTCACACCTTTGCCGTTCACGACGGCCGCAAGCATGTGCCTGTGTATGTGACTGAGGACATGGTTGGCCACAAGCTGGGTGAGTTCGTTCCCACCCGTACCTTCAAGGGCCACACCGGTAATTCTAAATAATAGAGGGAGGAACACAACATGGAAGCTCGGGCAATTCTTCGTTATGCCCGCATTAGTCCCCGTAAGGTGTCTATCGTTATGGACCTGATCCGTAACAAGCCCCTGGACGAAGCGCTGGCAATCCTGCAGTACACCCCGAAGGCCGCTTGCGAGCCCCTTCTGAAGCTGGTGAAGTCTGCAGCCGCTAATGCGGAAAACAACTTCAATATGGACAAGAACAATCTGTACGTTGCTGAGTGCTACGTGTGCCCCGGCCCCACGCTGAAGCGCATGATGCCTCGTGCACAGGGCCGCGGCTACCGCATCCTGAAGCGCACCAGCCACATGACCGTTGTTCTGAAAGAGAAAGAGTAAGGAGGGAAAACAATGGGCCAGAAAGTAAATCCGCACGGCATTCGTGTCGGCGTTATTAAAGACTGGGACAGCCGCTGGTTTGCCTCCAAGAAGGATTTCAGCGATAACCTCGTCGAGGATCACAAGATCCGCACTGAGCTGAAGGCTCAGCTGAAGGACGCTGGTGTCCCCAAGATCGAGATCGAGCGTACTGTGGATCCTTCCACTTCCGCTCCTCGCGTGACTGTTAACATCTACTGCGCTAAGCCGGGCATGGTCATCGGCAAGGGCGGTGAGGAGCGCGTTGCTCTGCAGAACAAGCTGACCAAGGAGTATGGCAAGACTGTGATCGTCAATGTCATCGAGGTCAAGAGCGCTTCCACCAACGCACAGCTGGTTGCTGAGGACATCGCTCGTCAGCTGGAGAACCGTGTGACCTTCCGCCGCGCCATGAAGCAGTGCATGCGCAATGCGATGAGCCCCCGCGATCGTTCCACTGTTCCCGCTAAGGGCATCAAGACTCAGTGCTCCGGCCGTCTGGGCGGCGCTGATATCGCTCGTACTGAGAGCTATCACGAGGGCACCATCCCCCTGCAGACCCTGCGTGCCGATATCGACTACGGCTTTGCAGAGGCTGCCACCACCTACGGCCGCATCGGCGTTAAGGTGTGGGTCTACAAGGGCGAGGTCCTGAAGAGCGCTAAGACCGCTCAGAAGAAGGAAGGAGGCAACAAGTAATGTTACTGCCTAATCGTGTTAAGTACCGCCGCGTTCAGCGCGGCCGCATGACCGGCAAGGCTACCCGCGGCAACGTGGTGTGCCAGGGCCAGTACGGCCTTGTTGCTCTGGAGCCCGCATGGATCTCTTCCACCCAGATCGAGGCTGCTCGTGTTGCCATGACTCGTTACATCAAGCGTGGCGGCAAGGTGTGGATCAAGATCTTCCCCGATAAGCCCGTTACCGAGAAGCCCGCTGAGACCCGCATGGGTTCCGGTAAAGGCTCTCCCGAGTACTGGGTTGCTGTCGTTAAGCCCGGCCGCGTTCTGTTCGAGCTGGCAGATGTCGATGAGGCAACTGCCCGCGAGGCTCTGCGCCTGGCTATGCACAAGCTGCCCATCAAGTGCAAATTTGCAGTCCGTGAGGACTCCGTGAAGGAGGATGGCACCAATGAAGGCTAATGAACTCCGCGAAATGCAGACCGCAGAGCTGACCAGCAAGCTGGTCGACCTGAAGGCTGAGCTGTTTAACCTGCGCTTCCAGCATGCCATCAACCAGCTGGAGAACCCCGGCCGCATCGACGCAGTCAAGAAGGACATCGCCCGCGTGATGACCGTTCTGGCTGAGAAGCAGTAAGGAGGTTAAACGATGGAAGAACGTAATCTGAGAAAGACCCGCGTCGGCGTTGTCGTGTCCGACAAGATGGATAAGACCATCGTGGTTGCCGTTAAGGATAGCGTGCAGCACCCCCTGTACAAGAAGATCCTGAAGCGTACCGTGAAGTTCAAGGCTCGTGACGAGCAGAACGAGTGCGGTATCGGTGACCGTGTTGAGATCATGGAGTGCCGCCCCTGAGCAAGGATGTGCGCTGGCGCCTGGTCCGTATCGTTGAGAAGGCAAAGTAATCTTTGCCCGCTGCTTTGAACAGTTTGAAAGGAGATATCTGAAATGGTTCAGATGCAAACTTATCTCAAAGTTGCCGACAACACCGGTGCCAAGGAGCTGATGTGCTTCCGTGTGCTGGGCGGCACCCGCAAGAGATACGCAAACATTGGTGACGTCGTGGTCTGCTCTGTCAAGAAGGCAGCCCCCGGCGGCTCCGTTAAGAAGGGCGACGTTGTCAAGGCTGTCATCGTGCGCAGCAAGCATGGCGTGCGCCGCGACGACGGTTCCTACATCCGTTTTGATGAGAACGCCGCCGTTATCGTTATGGCCGACAAGAACCCCAAGGGTACCCGTATCTTTGGACCCGTTGCTCGCGAGCTGCGTGATGCCGGCTACACCAAGATCCTGAGCCTGGCTCCGGAATCGCTGTAAGGAGGTTTTAAAAATGAATAATCTTCATGTTAAAACCGGCGACAACGTTATGATCATCAGCGGCAAGGACAAGGGCCACACTGGTAAGGTCCTGCAGGTCAGCCCCTCTGAGAACAAGGTCATCGTTGAGGGCCAGAACATGGTTACCAAGCACGTCAAGCCTCGCCGTCAGGGCGAGCAGGGCGGCATCGTGAAGGCTGAGGGTGCTATGTACGCATCCAAGGTCATGCCCATCTGCCCCAAGTGCGGCAAGGCCGTGCGCGTGGGCCACGTCGAGAAGGACGGTAAGATGGTCCGCGTCTGCAAGAAGTGCGGCGCTGAGCTGTAAGGAAAGGAGTAAGGAACAATGGCTCGTTTGAAAGAACAGTATGTCAATGAAATTGCTCCTGCTCTGAACTCTAAGTTCGGTTACAAGAGCGTTATGCAGATCCCCAAGCTGGACAAGGTCGTCATCAACGTTGCCTGCGGCGAAGCCAAGGACAACGAGAAGATCCTGGAAGCTGTTATGAAGGATCTGGGCCAGATCACTGGCCAGAAGGCAGTCGTCTGCCGTGCCAAGAAGAGCGTCGCTAACTTCAAGCTGCGCCAGGGCACTCCCATCGGCTGCAAGGTCACCCTGCGTGGTGAGCGTATGTACGAGTTTGTCGATCGTTTCTTCAACGTCGCTCTGCCCCGTGTCCGCGACTTCCGCGGCATCAACGGCAACGGCTTTGACGGCCGCGGCAACTTTGCATGCGGCATCAAGGAGCAGATCATCTTCCCCGAGATCGACTTTGATAAGGTCGATGCAGTCCGCGGCATGGATGTCTGCTTTGTCACCACCGCTAAGACCGACGAAGAGGGCAAGGAGCTGCTGAAGGCTCTGGGCGCTCCGTTCGCTACCGAGAATACCTAAGGAGGAGATTGATACAATGGCTAAACTGTCTATGAAGCTGAAGCAGTCTCGTCCTGCTAAGTTCTCTACCCGTGCATACACCCGCTGCCGCATCTGCGGCCGCCCCCACTCCGTGCTGCGCAAGTACGGCGTGTGCCGTGTGTGCTTCCGTGAGCTGGCCTACAAGGGCGAGATCCCGGGCGTGAAGAAGGCTTCCTGGTAATTAAGCCAGAGGGCTGGATAGAATGTCGGATATCCGCCCCGGGGCAAACATGTTTCGGGGCGGTATCATTATAAAACAAATGAGAGCTAATCTAAGGAGGTTAGTGGCACATGCAGATTACTGATCCTATCGCGGACCTGCTGACTCGCATCCGCAACGCTAGCACTGCCAAACACCCTTCTGTGGAGATCCCCGCTTCCAACATGAAGAAGGCTATCTGCCAGATTCTGGTTGACGAGGGCTACATCAAGGGCATGCAGGTGAAGAACGACACCGTTCAGGGCACCATCGTTGTCACCCTGAAGTATCAGGCTAACGGCGAGCCCGTTATCGCTGGTCTGCGCCGCGTGTCCAAGCCCGGCCTGCGCATCTACACCAACTGCGAGGATATGCCCAAGGTCATGAAGGGCCTGGGCACCGCAATCATTTCCACCTCTAAGGGCATCATGACTGATAAGGCTGCACGTGCTGCACACGTCGGCGGCGAAGTCCTGGCCTACGTGTGGTAAGAAAGGGGTAAAAGACAATGTCGAGAATTGGAAGAAAACCCATCGTCATTCCTGCCGGCGTCACTGTTACTGTTGATGAAGCAGCACACACCGTCGCTGTCAAGGGCCCCAAGGGCAGCCTGAATTCCAACTTCCACCCCCTGATGACCGTTAAGGTCGAGGGCAATGAAGTTCTGGTTACCCGCCCCAATGACGAACCCCAGGCCCGCAGCCTGCACGGCCTGACCCGTACCAACATCGCCAACATGGTGAACGGTGTTGTGAACGGCTACGAGAAGAAGCTGGAGATCGTGGGCGTCGGCCTGCGCTGCCAGAAGCAGGGCTCCAACCTGGTTATGAACCTGGGCTTCTCTCACCAGGTGAACATCCCCGATACCGAGGATTGCACCATCGTGTGGCAGGACCCCAACCACTTCACTGTTACCGGCATCGACAAGCAGAAGGTGGGCCAGTACGCCGCCGAGATCCGCGCCAAGAAGCCGCCCGAACCCTACAAGGGCAAGGGCATCCGCTACGAGGGCGAGGTTGTCAAGCACAAAGAAGGCAAGGCCGGTAAGGGCAAGAAATAAGGTAAGGAGTGAAAGACAATGGTTAAGCAGATCGACAAGAACGAAGCTCGTCTTCGTCGTCATCGCCGCGTTCGCAACAAGATCAGCGGCACCGCAGCACGTCCCCGTCTGGATGTTTTCCGCTCCGCCAAGCACATTTACGCTCAGATCATCGATGATGAGCAGGGCGTGACCCTGGTGTCTGCATCCACTATGGACAAGGACTTCAACGGCAACGGCGGCAACGTCGAGGCCGCTGCTGAGATCGGCAAGAAGATAGCAGCAAAGGCTCTGGAAAAGGGCATCACCGAGGTCGTGTTCGACCGTGGTGGCTACGTTTATCATGGCCGTGTTAAGGCCCTGGCTGATGGCGCCCGTGAGGGCGGCCTGAAGCTGTAATGAGAGGAGGAAACACATTATGGCTATGAGAAACCGTGAAGACGACGGCATGATCACCAAGGTTGTGTCTATCAACCGCGTTTCCAAGACTGTCAAGGGCGGCCGCATCATGAAGTTTGCTGCTCTGGTTGTCGTGGGCGACGGCAAGGGCACCATCGGTTATGGCATCGGCAAGTCTGGCGAAGTGCCTGAGGCAATCCGCAAAGGGCGAGGCTGCTGCAAAGAAGAACATGCACAAGGTTGCCCTGAAGGGCACCACCATCCCCCACGAGATCGTCGGCAAGTACGGCGCAGGTGCCGTTCTGCTCAAGCCGGCTGCACCCGGTACCGGCATGATCGCCGGCGGCCCTGTGCGTGCCGTCATTGAGGCTGCTGGCATCAAGGACGTCCGTGCGAAGTCTATGCGTTCCAACAACCCCATCAACGTTGTTTCTGCTACCTTCGCAGGTCTGTGCGGCCTGGTCAGCGCGGAGTCCGTCGCTGAGAAGCGCGGCAAGACCGTGAAAGAGATTCTGGGTTAAGGAGGTAACAAACCATGGCAGATAAGATGCTCAAGATCGAGCTGAAGAAGAGCCTGATCGGCCGCGGCGCTAAGCAGATCGCTACCGCTGAGGCTCTGGGCCTGAAGAAGCCGGGCGACGTTACCGTTCAGCCTGACAACGCCGCTACGCAGGGCAAGATCAAGAAGATCGGCTTCCTGCTCAGCGTCACCGAAGCCTAATAGCAGGGGGTATACGCATAATGAAACTTCATGAACTGCACGCGATTCCCGGCGCAAACAAGGCTGTGACCCGCAAGGGCCGCGGCATGGCTCCGGCAATGGCAAGACTGCCGGTTTCGGCAGCAAGGGCCAGAAGGCCCGTTCCGGCGTGAAGCACGCTGGTTTCGAGGGCGGCCAGATGCCTCTGGCACGCCGTCTGCCGAAGGTCGGCTTTAACAACATCTTTGCCACCCAGTACGCCATTGTTAACGTGGCTGACCTGGAAGCAGCTTTCAACGCTGGCGATGTCGTTGACACCGAGGCTCTGAAGGCAAAGGGTCTGGTCAAGAAGACTCTGGACGGTGTTAAGGTCCTGGGCAACGGCGAGCTGACCAAGGCTCTGACCGTCAAGGCCGCAGCCTATTCCGCTTCTGCCAAAGAGAAAATCGAGAAGGCAGGCGGAAAGGCTGAGGTGATGTAAGGTGTTCCAGACATTCCGTAACGCATGGAAGATCCCCGAGCTTAAAAATCGTCTTCTGTTCACGCTGGCGATCCTCGTGGTGTATCGTCTGGGCAGCGCCATCCCCCCGTTCCGTTCATCACCGGTTCTGCACTGAACCAGATGTTCTCCAACGGCAACATGCTCGCTTATCTGGATATGATGAGCGGCGGTGCGCTGTCCCGGTGCACGCTCTTCGCGTTAGGTGTGACGCCTTATATCAACGCTTCCATCATTGTGCAGCTGCTCACCGTTGCGATCCCCGCGCTGGAAAACATGGCAAAGGAAGCCGACGGCCAGCAGAAGATGCAGCAGATCACCCGGTATGCCGGCGGCGTCGTCGCTCTGATCATGAGCATCGGCTACTACTTCGTGATCCGCAATATGGGCGCACTGAAGTATACGAGCGGCACGGCTGGTATCTTTACCGCCGTGGTCATCATCGCCACCTTCACCGCAGGTGCGCAGCTGATCACCTGGTGCGGCGAGCAGATCGATGACAAGGGTATCGGCAACGGTATCTCCCTGTTGATCTTCTCCTCGATCGTTTCCAACTGGTCCGGTGTCTACACCACCGTCACGGGTCTGCTGACCCGCGCCGCTGCAGGCGAGACCCGGTTCTATATCCTGCTGCCCCTGCTGCTGGTTCTGGCACTGGTCGTGATCGTGTTCATCGTTGTTATGACCAACGCAGAGCGCCGCATCACCATCCAGTACGCCAAGCGTGTGGTAGGCCGGAAGCAGATGGGCGGGCAGAACAGCTACCTGCCCCTGAAGCTGAACATGAGCGGCGTGATGCCCATCATCTTCGCTTCCGCTCTGGTCTCGATCCCCGGCACCATCGGCAGCTTCTTGCAGATCGATCAGGCAGCGCATCCGTTCTGGTATGCGTTCTTCCATACCTTCAACTACACGTCGCTGCTTTACGTCGTGATCTACCTGCTGCTGATCCTGGCCTTCAACTACTTCTATGTGGCCATCCAGTACAACCCTGTTGAGATCGCCAACAATCTGCGCCGCAACAACGGCTCGATCCCCGGCTTCCGTCCCGGCAAGCCGACCAGCGATTTCCTCACCCGCACCCTGAACAAGATCACCCTCATGGGTGCCATCTTCCTGGCTGGCTGCGGTGGCTGTACTGCCGATCATTCTGGGCAACCTGACCGGTATGAGCATCCAGCTGGGCGGTACCAGCCTGCTGATCGTGGTCGGTGTGGCACTCGATACCACCCGCAGCCTCGACAGCTTCATGACGATGCGCAACCACAAGGGTTTCCTTGGCTGATCTAAAACAAAAGCACTGATGTAAGAAAGCACTGGAAAGGAGAGCATGCTCGGACTTTTCAGTGCTTTTTTGCTTTGAAGGGGCGTTAGTTCCTTCAAACATCAAAAAAAGGCTCCTTTGATAGAGGAAAGGAAGAATACCTATGAATCTGATTCTGTTAGGCGCACCCGGCGCGGGCAAAGGCACCCAGGCCGAGATCATCTGCGCAAAGCTGAACATCCCCTCCATCAGCACCGGCAACATCCTGCGCGCTGCTGTCAAGGAAGGCACCGAGATGGGCCTGAAGGCAAAGAGCTTCATGGACGCTGGCGCTCTGGTGCCCGATGAGGTCATCATCGGCATCCTGAAGGAACGCCTGGCACAGGACGACTGCGCCAACGGTTTCATCCTGGACGGCGTGCCCCGCACCATCGCTCAGGCTGAGGCCATCGAGACCATGGGCATCCGCATCGACAAGGTGCTGGAGCTGTCTGTGGCGGACGATGTCATCGTGGAGCGGATGAGCGGCCGCCGCGTCTGCGAAGTGCGGCGCAAGCTACCACATCATCAACAAGAAGAGCAAGGTCGAGGGCGTGTGCGACCTGTGCGGCGGCAAGACCGTCATCCGCAAGGACGACCAGCCCGCTACCGTTCTGGATCGCCTGAAGGCTTACCACGAGCAGACCGAGCCGCTGGTGGCGTTCTACCGTGAGCGCGGCAAACTGGCCGTGATCCCCTTCTGCCCCTCCATCGAGGAGACGACCGCTGAAGTGATGAAGGCACTGGAGGCATAATCGTGATCCAAATCAAGAATGCGAAAGAACTGGACGGAATGCGCAGGGCCAATGCCCTGAGCGCAGCTGCCCTGAAGTACGGCGGCCAGCACATTGAGGCTGGCATGACCACCTGGGAACTGGATAAGCTGATCTACGATTTCATCGTAAAGCACGGCGGTACTCCCAACTTCAAGGGACTGTACGGTTTCCCGGGAACGGCCTGCATCAGCCTGAATGATACCATCATCCATGGCATCCCGTCGCATGATATCGTCATCCGTCCGGGCGACATCGTCAGCATCGACACCGGTGCAAAGGTCGATGGCTTCAACGGCGACAATGCCTGCACCTATGCGGTGGGTAAGATCGACCTGGAAGCACAGCGCCTGCTGGATGTGACCAAGGCAGCTCTGTATAAGGGCATCGAGCAGGCCAAGGCCGGCAACCGCATCGGTGATATCGGCTATGCGGTGCAGAGCTACTGCGAGGACGCAGGTTTCTCCGTGGTCCGGGAGTTCGTGGGCCACGGCACCGGCCGTGAACTGCACGAGGACCCCGAGGTGCCCAACTACGGCCATCAGGGCCGCGGCCCCCGCCTTGTGCCCGGCATGACTATTGCCATTGAGCCTATGATCTGCCAGTACGACTGCAAGATCACCCAGGCCAAAGACGGCTGGACGGTCAAGACCAAGGACGGCGGTCTGGCAGCGCACTTCGAGCACTCGAACGCGATCCTGAAGGATCACACCGAGATCATGACCCGCTTCTGGGATGATCCGGACTTTGATCCGGAGACCTTCTGCCTGAAGTAAGCAAACTGGTACAGCATCCCCCAAGGCCTCCCGGAAACGGGAGGTCTTTTTGCATCCGGAGCAGGGCCTTTGTGCAATTCTGACAAGTTTTGATGAAAAATTTTCATCTTCCCGGTGGAGAAGCGCAAAACCGGGGCGGGGAAACGCCCAGTTTGAAAATGTGAGAATTTTTTATCGGAAATACGGAAAAACACTTGCAAATCCATTGCAAAAGGTGTATAATCTATAAATGGCCGTGACAGCCAGATGCTTTCTCGGTGGACAGGGATTTTCTGCCCACTTTGCGGATTTTGTGCCGCAGGAGAAGAAGTATGTGGCGGTTATCGCCGCCTGTCCGTCAATTCATGGCAAACTGAGCAGATCCAATGAGGAGGCAAATAGCTTGTCTAAAGAAGACGTTATCGAGATCGAAGGCATCGTGCGTGAAGCCATGCCCAACGCCATCTTTAAGGTGGAAATGTTGAGCGAGGATAAGAACACCGGGAAGCTCACTCCCAGCGGGCACATCCTCTTAGCGCACATCTCCGGCAAGCTGCGGACCAATTTCATCCGTATCCTGCCCGGGGACAAGGTTACCGTAGAAATGTCGCCCTATGACTTGTCAAAGGGCCGCATCACCTGGCGCTCCAAATAAGTGCCAGGGCATCAATCAAAAGGAGGTTCAACATCATGAAGGTCAAGCCTTCCGTGAAACCCATCTGCGAAAAGTGCAAGGTCATCCGCCGCAAAGGCCGCGTGATGGTCATCTGCCAGAACCCCAAGCATAGCAGCAGCGCCAGGGCTAATTCGGGCGCCTGGGGGTCAAGTGCGTAGAGTCCCGGCGCAGACCCCGACACTGACATGGGATGATTTTGGAGGATACTACTATGGCACGTATTGCCGGCGTTGACCTGCCCCGCGAGAAGCGCGTTCAGGTGGGTCTCACCTACGTTTACGGTATCGGTCAGACCACTGCGAACAAGATCCTGGAAGCAACTGGCATCAACCCCGATACCCGCGTCAAGGACCTGACTCTGGAAGAAGAGGCTAAGATCCGTGACTACATCGATCAGGCTAACATCATCGTTGAGGGCGACCTGCGCCGCAACGTTGCTCTGGACATCAAGCGCCTGGTTGAGATCCAGTCCTTCCGTGGCACCCGCCATCGCAAGAATCTGCCCTGCCGCGGCCAGCGCACCAAGACCAATGCACGTACCTGCAAGGGTCCCAAGCGCACTGTCGCTAACAAGAAGAAGTAAGGAGGATTTGAGAAATGGCAAGTGCAAATAACGCCAAGAAGGGCGCAAATGTCCGCATGAAGCGGAAAGAGCGCAAGAACATTGCTGCTGGTCAGGCTCATATCCAGTCTACCTTCAACAATACTGTTGTTACCATCACCGACCTGCAGGGTAATGCAGTGTCCTGGTGCTCCTCTGGCTCCCTGAACTTCCGTGGCAGCCGTAAGAGCACCCCGTTCGCAGCCCAGTCTGCTGCCGAGACCGCAGCCAAGGTTGCAATCGAGCATGGCATGAAGACTGTTGAAGTCTACGTCAAGGGCCCCGGCGCTGGCCGTGAGTCCGCTATCCGTGCGCTGCAGGCTACCGGCCTGGAAGTCACCCTGATCAAGGACGTGACTCCCATCCCCCACAACGGCTGCCGTCCCCGAAGCGCCGTCGTGTCTGATCGAAGGAGGAAATTGAATTATGGCAAAGAATACGCAGCCTATCGCAAAGCGTTGCAAGGCCCTGGGCATTTCTCCTGCGGTCATGGGCTATGCAAAGAAGAATACTACCCGCAACTCCAACGGCAACGTCCGCAAGAAGCAGTCTGAGTACGCATCTCAGCTGAAGGAGAAGCAGAAGGTCAAGTTCATCTACGGCGTTCTGGAGAAGCAGTTCCACAATGCTTACCTGCGTGCTGAGGCTCGCCCCGGCAAGACCGGTGAGAACCTGCTCCAGATCATGGAGTGCCGTCTGGACAACGTCGTGTTCCGCCTGGGCTTTGCTCAGACCCGCCGCGACGCTCGTCAGCTGGTGACCCACGCTCACTTCACCGTCAACGGCAAGAAGGTCAACATCCCCTCTTACCAGGTGAAGGCCGGCGATGTCATCGAAGTTCGTGAGTCCAGCCGCAGCTCTGCAAAGTTCGCTAAGCTGACTGGCCCCGAGGCTCCCGTTGTGGCTCTGCCTTCCTGGCTGAACCGTGAGGCCGGCACCCTGAAGGGTGTTGTGACCAAGCTCCCCGAGCGCAGCGACATCGACTACGAAGTTGCAGAGCACCTCATCGTCGAGCTGTACTCCAAGTAATCCATTAAGAAGGCCTGGCCTTCCGTGTGGATGGCCGGTTTTCGCATTCTTTTCTTTGAAAGAATTTAATAATGGGCCGATGGCAACATCGGTTTGACAAGGAGGGCATAGATATGATGGAGATTGAACGTCCCAAAATCGAAACGGCAAGCCTGTCTCCCGACGGCCGCTACGGCAAGTTCGTGGCAGAGCCTCTGGAGCGTGGCTTTGGCATCACACTGGGCAACAGCCTGCGTCGTGTGCTTCTTTCCTCTCTGCCCGGTGTCGCCGTGACCAGCGTCAAGATCGACGGCGTGGTTCACGAGTTCTCCACCATTGAGGGGCGTCAAGGAAGACGTTACCGAAATTGTCCTGAACCTGAAGGGTATTGCTGCAAAGCTGTACACCGACGGGCCGAAGACAGTGCGTGTTGAGGCAGTCGGCCCTTGTGAGGTTACTGCGGACAACATCAAGCAGGGCGACGATATTGAGATCCTGAACCCTGAATGGCACATTGCAACCCTGGGCGAGGGCGGCAAGCTCGTCATGGAGCTCACCTTCGATAAGGGCCGCGGTTATGTGCCTGCAGAGCGCAACAAGCAGGCCATCGTCGAGAAGAACGATATCAACACTCTTCCCGTCGATAGCATTTTACACCCCCGTGCTCAAGGTGAATTATAACGTTGAGAGCACCCGCGTTGGACAGGCCATCGATTACGACAAGCTGACCATCGAGGTTTGGACGGATGGCACGATCAATGCACAGGAAGCCGTTTCTCTGGCTGCCCGTGTGCTGACCGAGCACCTGAACCTCTTCGTCAACCTGTCCGATGAGGCAGCCGGCGCTGAGATCATGGTGGAGAAGACCAACGACGACAAGGAAAAGGCTCTGGAAATGACCATTGAAGAGCTGGATCTGAGCGTGCGTTCGTTCAACTGCCTGAAGCGTGCAGGCATCAACACGGTGGAAGATCTGGTCAGCAAGAGCGAGGACGAGATGATGAAGGTCCGCAACCTCGGTCGCAAGAGCCTGGAAGAGGTCATGGCAAAGCTGGACTCCCTGGGCTTCAAGCTGAACACAGACGATGAGTAACTAAAATAATAAGGAGTGAAACGGGATGCCCGGTACCAGAAAGCTCGGTAGAACCAGCGACAGCCGCAACGCTATGATGCGCGCTATGGTTACCTACCTGTTAGAGAATGGCAAGATTGAGACCAATGTCACTCGCGCTAAGGACGTTCGTTCCATGGCCGAGAAGATGAGCACCCTGGGTAAGGCCAGCGACCTGCACACCAAGCGTCAGGTCTACGCCTACATCACCAAGGAAAATGTCGCAAAGAAGCTGTTGGATGAGATCGCCCCCAAGTATGCCGACCGCAACGGCGGCTATACCCGCATCATCAAGATCGGTCCCCGCCGCGGCGACGCCGCTGAGATGGCAGTTCTGGAGCTCGTCTGATCGACTCTGACTGTTCAAACAGTGTAACAAAGGCTCTTTCCCTTCGGGGAAAGGGCCTTTTTTGCATCGTGTGGGCCGGGCAGCGGGGTGTTCCCAAAGCAAGTGTCCGCTGGGGTGGGACCCTGCTGCCGCAGGCAGTAGGGCGGGCGATGGAATGGCCCGTTTCACTTGCGTGGGAATGACGCGCTGCCCGGTTGGACGTTAGCAGCTGGGGCTTGTGATGGCGGGGCAAGAATGCTATAATTATACTGTATTTCTGCACGACTTTGCGAATTTTCCACAGAAGGGAGGGGCGGCGGTTGAAAAGACGACAGTTTCTGGTGCTGAGTGCGGGCTGCATGATGGGCCTGCTCTCGGCGTGCGGCCTTCCGATGTCGGAAAATGTGCAGGTGGAGGAGCTGCTGCGTGCCCCGCGCCTTCCGGGTGACTACGGTGCGCTGCAGAATGCCCTGAACGAGTGGCTGGGGGAGAGCGCCCAGCTGAAATACCCGATGCAGGGGGAGCTTCTCTCGCCGTTCCTTTTGCAGGATCTGGATGGTGACGGCCAGCAGGATGCCGCTGTTCTCTACACCACGGCCCAGAGTTCCAACGTCTGCATTGCATTTCTGCAGAAGAATGCCGCAGGCGTGTGGCAGGTCCACCAGAGCATCGAGGGTCTGGCGGATACAGTGGACAATGTCCGGCTGGCACAGCTGCAGGATGGTGCCGCCACCCAGCTGGTGGTGGGGTACCTCGCCGCGCAGGGGGACAGCTATCTGGCGGTGTACTCCTACGAGAACGGCACGGTCAATGCCATTCTGGAACAGTCCTATGAGCAGTATCTGGTGGAGGATATCACCGGCGGCGGCAACGAGGATCTGATCCTGATGTCCACGCTGGAGGACGGCGGGGTGCAGATCGAGCTGCTGACCGTTGACCGGGACGGGATGTTCCAGCAGGTGGCTGTCATGGGCCTTTCGGCAGATAAGTTCTCGGGCTGCGCCGCTGTGGCGGCGGGCCTGGGAGCGGACGGAAAGCGCTATCTGGTGCTGGACGGCTGGACCGGCCTTTCGGGCAACAATCTGGCCACGGTGCTGCTCTACTTCGATGAGGAAAGCCAGCAGATGCTGCCCGCCGGGCAGATCAGCACCAGTGAGCTGTACAATGCGTCCCTGCGCAATGTCTCCACGCTGGTCAGCCGGGATCTGGACGGCGACGGCATCGTGGAGATCCCCACCCAGCCCGACGAGGCGGGCCTGCTGAACCTGAGCCAGAGCCGACGAATGGATTTTATCGTCTGGATGGACTACACCAGCCCGGAGCCGGAAAAGAGCTTCGGCCTGTTGGACGAGGAGAGCAGCTGCTACATTGAGCTGCCTGCCGAGTGGGAGGGCAACCTGATGCTCACCGACAGCGCTGAGGAAGAGGAGGCCGTGGAGCTGCGCACCGTGGACGAGGGCAAGCTGGTGCTGACCATGCGCCTGGTTCCTTCCAGCGAGAGCGCGGCGGGCTGGACCCGCCTGGGCGTGGTGGCATCCCGCCAGATGCAGGCCAAGTTCGGGCCGGATGGTGCTGAAGGATCAGAGCTATCGACTGTCCCGGTCGTTGTACCGGTTGAATTGATGATGCCGCTCAGTTTTGCAGAAGTTTACCGGATGCAGGCTGGGTGTTCTGAGGTGAAATGCTTCTCCGTGTGCTCTTGGGCAGAGGGAGAAGGCAGAAAAATATGGAGGTCTTAGATGGTCAAGGTACTTGTGGTAGAGGATGAAGCCAGCATCCGCGCGATGATCGCGCTGAACCTGCGGCTGGCGGGGCTGGAGGCGGTGGAGGCCGACAGCGCCGAAGCCGCCCTGCCTCTGCTGGAGCAGAAGCCCGGCTGTGATGCTGCCATTCTGGATGTGATGCTGCCCGGCATGAATGGGTTCTCGCTCTGCGAGACCATCCGCCGCACCGATCAGAAGATCGGCATCATCATCCTGAGTGCCAAGGGGCAGGAGCAGGACAAGATTCGCGGCCTGTCCATCGGTGCGGATGACTATATGACCAAGCCCTTCAGCGTCAGTGAGCTGCTGGCCCGTGTGGAGGCCCTCTGCCGCCGGGTGGGCCGCTCGGGCGGCGGCTCCGCTGCAGACGAAAATGCCCCCACCACACTGGTCAGCGGGGAATTTGTGCTGGATGAGAACCGCCGTGTTCTCCTCAAGGCCGGGCGGCAGATCGAGCTGACCCAGGTGGAGTTCCAGATCATGGAGCTGTTCTTCCACAACCCCGGCATCGCGCTGGTGCGGGAAAAGATCCTGAAGGGCGTGTGGGGCGAGAACTACTTCGGCGATGTGAAGATCGTGGATGTGAACATCCGCCGTCTGCGGATGAAGGTAGAGGATGAGCCCAGCCACCCCACCCACATTATGACAGTGTGGGGCTACGGCTACCGGTGGGAGGAGTAAAGAAAAACCTCTCAGTTGCGCTGTACTCGACAGCTCTCCCGACAGGAGAGCCGGGATTACTGACAGAAAGGAGGAAAAGCAATGCGCAGTGGTATTACCCACCGCTGGCTGCGGGGAAGCCTGTTCCTGACCGTGCTGCTGGTGCTGCTGGTGGAGAGCATGTTCGTGTACAACTTCAGCCGCAGCTACTACAACAGCGTCCAGCAGACCATGATGCGGCGTTTTTCCTCCATCAACGGTCAGCTGAAAATGTACACCGGTGACACGGCCCAGAAGACCGCGGCCAACCGCAGTGTGGCCCTGCGCCGGATGGTGGAGCAGTTTGCGGATAAAGACAAATATGAGTTCATGCTGCTGGACGGCTACGGCGGCGTGATCGCCTCCTCCAGCGGCACAGGTGCGGACGGCATCGTGGTGCAGGACGATTTTAACAAGGCGCAGGATGCACCGGACGGCGTGGGTGTGGCCATCTACCGCACCGCCAGCGGGGAAACGGTCATGGCCGTATGCAGTCTGGTGCCCTATGCGGCCGAGGACGTGGCTGCCATGCGCCTTGTCACCAGCCTGACGCTGGTGCAGGCGCAGCTGAAAAGCGTTTTCATCGTCAGCCTGATCGTGGTGGCTGCCATTCTGGGCTTTACAGTGGCCTCCGGCCTGTACTTCGTGCGGGGCATCGTGGTGCCGCTGGGGCAGGTGGAGCGGATCGCCGCCAGCATCGCCCGGGGAGAACTGGATGTCCGCCTGCCTGTGACCGGTGACGAGCGGGACGAGGTGGACCGCCTGCGCGGCACCATCAATCAGATGGCCGAGGGGCTGGAAGAGACGGAGAAGATGAAGAACGAATTCATCAGCTCGGTCTCCCATGAACTGCGCACGCCGCTCACCTCCATCCGGGGCTGGGTGGAGACCCTGCGCACCCTGGATGACCCCACCGATGAGAACTACCGCAAGGGGCTGGAGATCATCAACAACGAGACCGCCCGCCTGTACAACATGGTGGAGGAGCTGCTGGATTTCAGCCGCCTGCAGAATGGCCGCCTGAAAATGGAGTGCCGCCCCTGGACCTTGTGGCCGAGCTGACGGACGCTGTCCTTTTCTGTGAAGCGCGCATCCAGCGGGAGGGCTTCTGCTGGCCTACTCTGAGCCGGAGGAGATGATCCCGGTCTACGCCGACCCCGACCGCCTGCGGCAGGTGTTCATCAACATTCTGGACAATGCCATCAAGTATTCGGCCCCCGGCGGACGCATCACGGTCAAGATCTGGCAGGGCGAGTACAAAGCCTTCATCGAGATCATCGATCAGGGCCGCGGCATCCCGCCGGAGGATCTGGAAAACGTCAAGACCAAGTTTTACAAGGGCAGCAACTCGGTGCGGGGCAGCGGCATCGGCCTTGCGCTGGTGGATTCCATTATGACCGCACTGGACGGCACCATGGACCTCAAGAGCACGCTGGGCCGGGGCACAGTGGTCACCCTGGGCCTGCCGATCTATAAACGATAAGAGATTGTCCATATTTATCTGGTAAGATAGAGGGGCAGTTTTACGATAGAGAGGGGCCGCAGCGCCCCATAGGAGAGCCAATGAACCAACCGAACAAGGAACGCTTCAAGACGAGTGTGGGCGGGCAGGCCCTGATGGAGGGCATTATGATGCGGGGCCCGAAAAACATCTGCTGTGCTGTCCGCAAGCCCGATGGAACCATTGAGACCAAGGTCGAGCCCACCCCCACCCACGGCGTGTGGACGAAGATCCCGCTGGTGCGGGGAGCCATCTCGATGATCGAAAGCCTGATCATGGGATACAAGTATATGATGTACTCGGCACAGGTGAGCATGGGGGATGACTACGACCCCGCCGAAGAGGAGACCGCCTTTGAAAAATGGGTGGGCGACCATCTGGGCAAAAAAGGCCGAAGATATTATGCTGGCGGCAGCTGCCGTGATTGGCGGGCTGTTTGCCATCCTGCTCTTCACCGTTCTGCCCACGGTGCTGGTGGGCGGCCTGAACCATCTGGTGCCGCTGGACCGTTGGGCCAAGGTGGTGCTGGAGGCGGTGCTCAAGGTCGCCATCTTCCTGACCTACATGGCCGCCATCTCCCGGATGAAGGAGATCCACCGGGTGTTCGAGTATCACGGAGCCGAGCACAAGACCATTGCCTGCTACGAGGCCGGAGACCCCCTCACGGTGGAAAATGTCCGCAAATATACCCGCTTCCACCCCCGGTGCGGCACCAGCTTTTTGATCCTGGTGGTCATCGTCAGCGTGTTCCTGTACAGCGTGCTGCCCTGGTCCAGCACCAGCCTGCGGGTGGTGTTCAAGCTGCTGCTCCTGCCGCTGGTCATGGGCATCAGCTACGAGCTGCTCAAGTGGTGTGGCCGGTCGGACAACATCGCCCCCCGCATCATCCGTCAGCCCGGCATCTGGGTGCAGCATCTGACCGTGTTTGAGCCGGACGACAGCATGATCGAGGTGGCCATTGCCGCCGTCACGCCGGTCCTGCCCGAGGACCCGGAGGACGGCAGATGGTAACCGCAGGGATGCTGCCCCGGGCAGCAGTCCGGGAGGTGGAGGCACGCCTGCGCGCCGCAGGCTGCCCCTGACGCGGATTTTGACGCGGCCGAGCTTCCGGCTGGCAGCGGGCGGGGATGCCCGCCTTGCCGATGCTCCGCTGGGCGCAGAGCAGGCAGAGCGGCTGGAAGCCCTGACGGCCCGCCGCGCGGCCCGGGAGCCTTTGCAGTACCTCTGCGGCAGCTGGCCCTTCCTTGACTTTGATCTGGCTGTCGGCCCCGGCGTGCTCTGCCCCCGGGCCGATACTGAGGTGGTGGCCGAAGCCGCCGCCGGAATGCTGGCTGGGGTGGAGGCACCCCGGGTGCTCGACCTCTGTGCCGGCACGGGCTGTTTGGGGCTGGGTGTGAAGCGCTTCTGCCCGGCGGCACAGGTCACCAGTCTGGAGAAGAGCCCTGCGGCATACCGCTATCTGGAGCAGAACGCCCATCTCTCCCCGGTACTGACCATCACCCCGGTGCGGGGGGATCTGTTCACCTACTGGCAGACCCTGCCGGAGGGGCAGCTCGACCTCATTGTGTCGAACCCGCCTTACCTGACCTCCGCCGAGATGGGCACGCTGCAGCCCGAGGTGGCGCAGGAGCCTGCCATGGCGCTGGAAGCGGGGAGGATGGGCTGGTATTTTACCGCGCCATTGCGGAACACTACCAGAAAGCTCTGCGCCCCGGCGGTGCCCTTGCCCTGGAGATCGGCTGGCAGCAGCGGGAAGCTGTAACGGCCCTGCTTGCCGCCAACGGGTGGACGGAGATCGTGTGCAGAAAAGACTTTGGCGGCAATGACCGCTGTGTGATGGCGAGAAAATAGTGAAAATATCTACAACTTCCTGTTGTAATATCTGTAAAATGTGTTATACTAGTACCGAAAGAATTGGAATGCCCGCGCCTGCGTTTGGCCGCACCGCGCCGGGAACAGATGACAAAGGAGCATGACACTATGGCAAAAAATCAGAACAACAACGTTGCCCCGGCGACCCAGAAGACCGATCCCGGTGCCAAGAAGGATGCGCTGGCCACGGCACTGGCCCAGATCGAGAAGCAGTTCGGTAAGGGCGCTGTGATGAAGCTGGGCGACAACGCCGCCATGCAGGTGGATGCCATCTCGACCGGCAGCATCGGCCTGGATCTGGCACTGGGCGTGGGCGGCGTGCCCCGGGGCCGCATCATTGAGGTGTACGGCCCTGAATCCAGTGGTAAGACCACGCTGGCCCTGCATGTTCTGGCCGAAGCCCAGAAGAAGGGCGGCGATGTTGCCTTCATCGACGTGGAGCACGCGCTGGACCCTGTGTATGCCGAGGCGCTGGGTGTGGATATCAACAACCTGCTGGTCAGCCAGCCCGATACCGGTGAGCAGGCCATGGAGATCTGCGAGGCGCTGGTGCGCTCCGGTGCCATTGATGCCATCGTTGTGGACTCTGTTGCCGCCATGGTGCCCCGCGCTGAGATCGAGGGCGAGATGGGCGACAGCCATGTGGGCCTGCAGGCCCGCCTGATGAGCCAGGCCATGCGCAAGCTGACCAGCGTCATCGGCAAGACCAACACCGTCTGCATCTTCATCAACCAGCTGCGTGAAAAGGTCGGCGTGGTCTACGGCAACCCCGAGGTCACCACCGGCGGCCGCGCCCTGAAGTATTATTCCTCTGTCCGCATCGATATCCGCCGCGTGGAGGGCCTGAAGGATTCTTCCGGCCAGTTCATCGGCAACCATACCCGCGCCAAGATCGTCAAGAACAAGGTGGCTCCTCCGTTCCGTGAGGCGGAGTTCGACATCATGTTCGGCGAGGGCATCTCCAAGATGAGTGAGCTCATCGATCTGGGTGTCAAGCTGGGCATCGTTCAGAAGAGCGGTGCATGGTTCAACTACGGCGATATCCGCCTGGGTCAGGGCCGCGACAATGCCAAGCAGTTCCTGCGCGATAACCCCGAGATCGCCAACGATATCGAGGGTCAGGTGCGCGCCAATGCCGACAAGCTCTATGCCACCCGCCGCCCGGGGGGCAAGGCTGCTGCCGCCCCTGCAGAGGGGGAACCGGCAGCTCCTGCCACAGCAAAGGAGCCGGTGGTCAAGGCTCCCGCCCGCAGCAGCGAGAGTGAGCTGGATATCATGGTGGAAGAGTAAATGGCCTTTTACAGCCGTGGCCGCCGCCCGTTGGCCGAAGAGGAAAAATCCACCGATGCCGCCAAGGCCCGCACCCGGGCCATGGAGCTGCTGGCCGGGCAGGAGCTTTCCTCGGGCCAGCTGTATGAGCGGCTGAACCGCCGCTATACCCAGCAGACCAGTGCCGCCGTGGTGGCAGAGATGGTGCAGCGGGAGTATATCAACGATGATTTTCGTATTCCGTCATTAAGGAAGCCATTCGGCGAATCGAAGAAGAGTAAGTGATCCGTTGTATAACCTCTCAGTCTCGCATCCGCTCGACAGCTCCCTAGTAGGGGGAGCCCTTGGCAAAACGGGAAACTTCTCCCTTACTGCCAAGGCCTCTCCTACTAGGAGAGAGGTGGCATTGCGAAGCAATGACGGAGAGGTTATACAACGGAGATTTGACAAACAGGAAAGAGAGTATCATCCCTTATGAAAATTGCATGTATTTCCCTTGGCTGCCCCAAGAACCAGGTCGATCTGGACGTGATGGTGCACATCCTGCTTTCGGCCGGTCACGAGACGGTGGCCGACCTGGGTGAAGCCGATGTTATTCTGGTCAACACCTGCGGCTTTATCGAGAGCGCCAAGACCGAGGCCATTGAGAATATTCTGGAGGCCTGCGCCTACAAGCAGCAGAACCCGGAGCTGAAGGTCATCGTCACCGGCTGCCTGGCCGAGCGTTACCGCAGCCAGATCGAGGAGGAGATCCCCGAGGTGGACGCTGTGGTGGGCTGTGCCTCCAACAAGGCCATTGACACCATCGTGGCCCGCCTGTTCCACGGTGAGAACCATCTGGAAAGCTACGGTGCAAAAAGGACTTCCCGCTGGGCGGCAAGCGTGTCATCGGCATCCCCTGCCCATCCAGCATGCAACGCCTGCCCACTATCGTACAAAAAAGATCGCAGAGGGCTGCAACAACCGCTGCCACTACTGCGCCATCCCCGGCATCCGCGGCCCGCTGCACAGCCGCGATCTGGCCGACTGCGTGGCCGAGGCCCGCTGGCTGGCCGGTGAGGGCGTGAAGGAGCTGATCGTGGTGGCCCAGGACCCCACCGCCTATGGCGAGGACTGGGGCAAGCCCGGCAGCATCTGTGAGCTGCTGGACAAGCTGAACAAGGTGCCGGGCCTTGAGTGGATCCGCATCATGTACGCCTACCCGGAGCGCATCACCGATGACTTTATTGCCGCTATGAAGCGGAACGAGAAGGTGGTGCCCTACCTCGACCTGCCCATCCAGCACTGCAACGATACCATCCTCAAAAATATGAACCGCCGCTCCACCCGTGCGGAGCTGCTGGAGGTCATCGGCAAGCTGCGCCGGGAGATTCCCGGCATCACCCTGCGCACCACCCTGATCGCAGGCTTCCCCGGCGAGACCGAGGAGCAGTTTGAAGACCTGTGCAACTTCGTCAAGGAGGTCAGATTTGACCGTCTGGGCTGCTTTGCCTATTCTGCTGAGGAGAACACTGTGGCCGCAAAGATGGATGGCCAGATCGATCAGGAGACCAGGACCGGCGCGCAGAGCTGGTGATGCAGATCCAGACCGGCATCATGGCCCAGAAACAGGCCGAGAAGGTGGGCCAGACCGTCCGTGTGCTCTGTGACGGCATCGACGAGGAGAGCGGCCTGTACCTCTGCCGCACTACCGGCGATGCCCCCGAGGTGGACGGCAATGTCTGCGTTTCCAGCGAGGAGCCGCTCTATCCCGGCCAGTTCTATGATGTGCTGGTGGAGGACAGTGGGCACCCAGTACCACAGCCATCCAGCCAAACAGTTGGAACTGGGCGGAGCCTTTGCTGCTCGGATCATGCGGATGCCCACGGAAAGGACGGTGAGCAGATAAAAATGTCAAAAAGCGTTTCAAAGATCGCACGCATCGTAAAAAATCTCCTTTGTTGTGTGAAATGGGTGAAATGGGTGAAATGGGGAAATGCAGCGGGGTCCTGCCTGAGGGTCCGGAACATCACCTCCGTGATTGAACGACGTTCACTTTGACGGATAAAAAATCCCCACGAATCCGTGGGAAGTTTTTTAATAGAGGGTTCGTCGGACGATCTCCAGCACCATGGTCGGGTCGAAATCCTGCTGCACCAGCGCGTTCAGATCCCAGTCGTCATGTAGTCGGGGGCGCGGCCGTCATGGGGCTTGCCGCTCTTCAGCGGGGCACCGATCTTCATCAGGAAGGTGGTGCCGTTCTCCTTGACAATGGCGTTCTCGCGCTCCTTCGGGGTCAGGTCCGGGTACTTGTCCTCCAGCTCCTGCGTGGTGATGAAGGTGACGTTGGGGGTGTGCAGGGGCAGGTCCTGCAGCTGGGGGAACATGGCGTGAGGTTCATCTCGGTGGCGCAGACAGCCGACACGATGGAGCGCACCACGCTCTTCAGGTAAGCCTCAATGCCGCTGTCCTTGATGTCAAAGGTGACCTTGCGCTCGACGCCGTTCAGGTCGTTTCAAAGAAATATGATCTTCCTCAGAAAAAAGTCTAGCTTTATTAGGAGCATTCAGTGGATCATATTTTGAA